>Ga0180432_10011860_pt1 | contig 10225 bp, 8 predicted proteins | sample SS_ome_10_FD_132414 | JGI IMG/M metagenome (GOLD analysis project Ga0180432, IMG submission 132414) | Hypersaline lake sediment archaeal communities from the Salton Sea, California, USA - SS_1_MS_2 metaG | ecosystem: Environmental > Aquatic > Non-marine Saline and Alkaline > Hypersaline >...
TAAAAATATATTTTATTTAATATCAGTTAACTGATATTAAATAAAATATATTTTTATTAAATTATTATTTTATAAATTCTAATTCTCTACCATCTGATGTATATTTATAACCTTTGATTTTTATTTTATTTTGATGAACTTGAGTATGATGCTCTTTACATAAAACCACTAAATTACACGCCATATTCTTTGGAATGTGTTTATATAATCCATTCTCATCACAATTAGACTGGAAATTTATATGATGGACATCTAATTGTGTCTGTTTATATGTTTTTTTACAAATAGCACAGTGGTCTACATATATATCACTATTATATCTGGATTTTTGTGTATTTACTATCTTATCTGGCTCTTTTAATAAGTCATTTCTAATACGATATGCCTCTTTAACAAATGTTTCATCTTTTATTAAGAATGATGCCACTTCTAACCCATATTTTGTTACACCAGATCCCTCTGTTAATTTTCTTGTATACACTATTTTAGATTGATTATTATTAGTTTGATTATTGGTTTGATTATTAGTTTGATTATTGGTGTTATTATTTGATTTGTCGTGTATTACTTTAGTGCTTAGGTGATAAAAACTTACATCTTTTACTATCTTTGTTAATTTATGTAAATGACTAGTAAATATGAAATTGATATCGTGCTTTTTAAAATGATTTATCGTTGCTGACACTATTGCCAATGCTGATGTATCTTCTGTCCCTCTACATACCTCATCACCTATTACCAAACTAGAAGATGTTGCGTGATTAATGATTGTTCTTAACTCCGTCATCTCAACTGCAAATGATGATAAACCTCTAAATATATTATCATCACCACTTATTCTAGTAAATATATTTGTATATGGATAATATGTAAATGATTTTGCTGGGACAAACATACCCATCTGTGCCATTATAATTGATAGACCAACTGACTTCATATAACAAGACTTGCCAGATGAATTAATTCCAAATAATACCATTCCCTTTTCTTTAAGACCAATATTCACGTCATTTGGTATGTATTCTAGATTTTTTTGATTACGCTCTATTATCGGATGGCGTAAGTCTTTCGCTGTTATATAACTGAGAGATTTGTTGTTGTGGTGGTGCTGTTGATGATTTGTATTTGATTGTTGCTGTGATTTAATAATTGGACGACAATATCCATATTTTTTACTTATTTTAGAATATGTTTTAATTAAATCCAATTTTGCTATAAAATGTGCTATCTTTCTCATTGTTAATGTGTATTTTTCTGAAATGGATTGGATTGTTTCTTGAAATAGTTTCTTCATCAATGATTTACATTTTGCTTCATAAATAATTAACTTATTACTATACTCCTTGGTTTTATCTGATATGATTGACTTCTCTGATTTTGTTCTTGCTTTAAATATATAAATTGATTTATCAGTATCTGTTAATTTATTTTGTAGTAATTTAGCTTTTGTATTTGTTACTGTTAAATAGTATCCATCTCTGTCTGAATATTTAAGTTTAATTATATTTGTATCATTTAATTTATTACTGAAATATTTTATTTCAGTTTCATATAATTTATGTATTTCTGAAATATTCTTTTGTATCTGATCTGCTGATGCGTGAATTTCTGGTTTAAAGATTGATTCAGTCATATTATCTTTTTGATATTTGACAATCTTATTTATATGAAAAGTATCATTGAGTTCATTAACTAATTTATTAAAATTAGTAATATCTTCAGAAGAGATGTCATAATCAGCGATAGTGATATGGTTATTTGTTTTAGTTTTAGTTTTTCTGGTTTTATGATTCTTAATAAATAGTTTTATAATTGATTGTATTGATTGATAAGTTTGATATAAACTATGTATCTCTGTTGGTTGTATCATATTTATTCTCATTCTGCGATGTAATCTCTCAATATCCAGGACCAGTTTTAAATATGTTTCATATTTTTCAATATCTGTCTGTTTTTTAATATCATCTATTAAATTATAACGCTGGTTTATTTTTTCTGGATTAGTTAATGGGTTAAGAAGATGTTCTCGAAGAAGACGACGTCCCATTGACGTGCTTGTCTGATTTAATACATCAAATAACGATTTATATTGTATTCGCTGTTGTGATGATGATTGTGAGTTATGTGTTCTTCGTCGTTGTGATGAATATATTTTTTGAGCTGTATTCGCATTATTAACTACATTTAACTGATATAAAGTGTTGTGATGTAGTTTCATATATTTTGACATTTCGTGTGTTGTGGGTTTATATAATTGTGCTACTATGCTTTTATTGTGTTCATATGCAAAATCAATCAGTAGTATAAAACTAATTAATGAATATTGTGTTCGTTCCATATTTAAATACTCTATTGGTGATAGAAAACCCATATGTTCGTGCGAATATATCTGTTTTAAGAATTGATTCTGATATTCTAATTTATACATGTCTTGTGTAATTTCTTTATTCATCTTAATGTGATATGGTCTTGATGAAATATTTATTAATTTTAAAATATCATCTTCCGTTCCATCAAACTTTTTTACATTAACGATTACCTCTGATGGGTCATATGTCTCTATAAATCTATATACATCCTCAAATACTGCCGGTGTTTTACCATCTGTGTAATCTGTTTCATATACTATGCTTTTACCAGTACTCATATCCATCATTGTAAGTCCAAATATGTATATATTCTCATTTGTTTTATAATCACTCTCTATATTTAAGAAAACTGACACCAAATTATTTGTCTTATGTGATGAAATATTCTCAATATATGTGCTTGGACTGTATATATTTGTTACTTCTCTTGCGAATTTACCAGTTTTTTTAGTAGGTTGTGAGCCAGTTTGTTCAATTACCACAACAGTAAATCCATTATTAATAAGAATGTCTAAACAACGCTTGAATGATGCGATGGGGATACCAGCCATTAGAGGATTTTTTCTACTATTTGTGATAATTGATTTATTCTTTCTCGTTAATTGTATATTTAACAATTTAGCAATATCAATCACTGTTCCAATACTCTCATTTTTATTATCTACACCATAACACTCAAAGAATGCTCCTACTTGCATCATTACAGCAGTTGTTGGTCCATATTTCTGCTCGTATGTAATTTGATATTCAAAATACTCATCCATTAATGATGTTTTAGTGTTAGATTTAGTTTTTTTAGCTGGCATTTTATTTATATTTATATTTTAACCCCTTTTAAGTCATATAATTATTTGAGATTAGATTTTTACTATATTATATTATAATTTTATATATTTATATATTGATTAGAATTTTTATAAATTAAGTGAATGAATTATTATTTTTAATTTTATTATAATGTAATAATATAATAAAATATAAAATGGATAAATTACAAAAAAGATTTGTATTATTTTTATTTGGTTGTATTAGTGCTAGAGTATTACTAGCATATGTTGCTAAAGTAATTGATTTAGAATATTTACCATTAATTGGTATTGGAGCATTAGTAATTGGTATTGGATTTATATATATTTATATTACTGGAGCAAGAAAAACTGGTGTTGAAGTTGGTGGTGGAAAAATATGGTGGAATTCATTGCGACCAATTCATGGAGCATTATATTTAATTGTAGCATATTATGCTATTAATAAACAAAGAGTTGCTTGGAAATTTTTGGCAATTGATGTTGTAATTGGATTAATTGCATTTTTGACATATCATTATAGTCAAGGGAATTTTAAAAAAATATTATAGTATAGTATATATTTGATTAGACGTTAGTTTATTATATTTCTAAATAATTAAATATGCCAAGAAGAGCCGGAGGCGGAGGTAGAAGAAGCGGTGGTGGAGCACGTAGAGGTGCTGGTGCTGGCCGTAGAGTAGCAAGACGTGGCGGTGGTGGCCGTAGAATAGCAAGACGTGGAGGTGGTCGTCGTGGTCGTCGCAGAGTATCACGTTTTTATAGTCGTCCAAGAAGATATCATAGACGTTATTATCAAAGTTTACCTTGGTATAACTTTTGGAGACCTAGTTATTGGTCTTATTATCCATATTATTTATATTATGATTATTATGGATATCCATATAATTATCCATATTATGGTTATTGGAATACCGAAAACTATGAAGTTGCTCAATTAAACGAACAACAACAAAAACAGCAAGCTGAAATTAATGCTGAAAATGAAGAAGAAGGTTTAATTAAAAAAATTGAAGACAATATTCAATCACATGAAAACTTTCAATTATTATATCTATTGATGATTTCAGCTGGTTTAGTTTATCTTTTAAAAAGAAATTAGATTTATTGATTTAATATGTTATTAATTTATATATTCTGTGATGTATGTATAAATTAATAAGATAAATATTTGTATTATTGTATATTGTACCTAATGAATTTTTTACAATATAAAGTTGATATTGAAAAACATGAAACTAATAATGATTTACTTTTACATTATTGTGAATATAAAAACGATGAAATGATAAAATATATGTTAGATACTTATTGTATTCTAGATGATGAAAATATAAATAATGAAAATCAAGTAAGTGAAATAAAAATAAATCAAGTAAATGAAATAAAAAATAATAATAGAATTGATATTAATTACAAGACCAATGACCATCGTTATACTCCATTAATGTGGTGTTGTTGGTTAAATATATTTGATAGTGTTAAGGAAATATTGAAATATAAACCAGATATAGATTATTATAATAATCATTATGATTGTGCTATTCTTTTAGCAATATATAATGGTAATTATGAAATGGTTAAATTATTGATTGATAATGGTGCTGATGTTAATTTAATTTTAGATGATGAAAAAAAACATAGACAAAATGAAATATCACCGATTAGTACATCCGTTTATAATGGTGACTATAAAATTACTAAATTACTAATTGATAATGGTGCTGATGTCAATTATATGAAAGTAGGTAGTGAAATAAAATCACCATTAATTTATTCTGCTATAAAGGGATATTATGAAATAGCAAAATTATTGATTATGAATGGTGCTGATATTAATTATCAATATAATGATTGTAATGCTTTTAATTATGCTCTGTATAATAAATGTTATAAAATTTGTATTTTATTATTAATTAATGGGGCTGATGTTAATGATAATTGTATTAGAGTAGTTGGTGCTAAGCAATGGATTATTGGGGCATTTAACAAAATTGTTGAAGAAAAGAAAAAAGAATATGATTCTAAAATTAATATTTTATATAATGATGTAGCAAATGAGTATAAAGTAAATATACCAAAAGTTTTGTGTAATATGATTGTATATGATTACTTATATGATGAAGATAAATATAAATTTGATGATGATATTATTAAATTTATAAGTGTTGAATATAAGAAGAATTTTGCATCACAATTTGAAGAGCATTGTAATTGTAATAGAAACAATAATAATTAAATAAAATTAAAATAAAAAAATCCCTATTGTGGGGATTTTTTATTTTAATTTTATTTAATTATTAATTATTATTTATGATAATTTCTAAAATTTCTATATAAAATAAACTGAATACTATTTCCAGCAACTGATGATTTAGTATATATAAAATCAATAATTTTAAAATATTTTTTATAACATTTTATAGCAGGTATATTCGATGAGCCCACTGTAATTAAAATACCGGTAACATTAAAATTATTTTTTATATATTTAATAGCGTATTCTATTCCTTTTTTACATAAACCTTTCCCTATAAATTTTGGATTAATCGATACATATTCAATCCTAGCAATATTATTATTTTTTTTTTGAAAAATATAATTTTTTTTTACCCATTCATATTTATTATTTTTCTTTATTTTATCATAATTTTCTAATATATATTTTTTATTAATATATATTTCAGAATGAAATATTATTCTATCTTTATATACTAAATAATATATGTATTCATTATTTTTATATTTTCTTTTTTTTATTTTTCCAAGTTTTATATCTTTTTGTCGTTCTAATAAGTCTTTCATTCTGCTATCAATTGTCCATGTACCATCATTCATCCAATCTTTCATAAAATAATGATATAATTCTATATTTTTTATATTCCATTTATCAATATCTTTTTTTTTGATTACAAATACTTTATACATTTTGTTAATATAAAATAATTAAATAAAATATATTTTTAAATCGCCACGATGGGCGATTTAAAAATATATTTTATTTAATTATTAATTATTTAAAAATCATCAGTAAAACCAAATGTGTTATCCTCGTCAGTTCTACCTACATTAGCTTTTGTATATTCACCAACACGTGTTTCAAAGAAGTTAGCTTTTGGACGTAATGATATTTTCTCCATAAATGTAAATGGATTTTCTGCGTTCCAAATCTTTTTATATCCCAATAATGTGAGCAATCTGTCTGCTACAAAACGAATATATTCAGTCATTAAACCAGTATTCATTCCAATCATATGGCAAGGAATTGATTCATTAATAAACTCCTCCTCAATCGCTACTGCCTCTTTAAAAATTGTATTAATTGTCTCCTCACTTAATCTATTATGTGGTTGGAGCATATTATATAATGCTACTGCGAAGTCAGTATGCATACCTTCATCACGACTAATTAACTCATTACTAAATGTAAGACCCGGCATTAATCCTCTATCTTTAATCCAATAGATTGCACAAAAACTACCAGAGAAGAATATACCTTCTACACAAGCAAATGCTACAAGACGCTTTGCGAAATGACTTTTACCATCTTGTATCCATTTAATTGCCCAGTCTGCTTTCTTTTTAACACAAGGCATTGTATCAATAGCATTGAATGCATCTTGTTTCTCTTTTTCATCTTTTATATATGTATCGATGAGTAAGGAATAGGTTTCACTATGAATCTGCTCATTATATATTTGATATGAGTAGAAAGCACGTGCTTCTGGAATTTGAATATCATTCATAAAACGCTCTGCTAGGTTTTCCATAACAATACCATCACTTCCAGCGAAGAATGCTAGAATATTTTTAATGAAGTGACGAGCATTATCATCTAACTTGTTTTCCCAGTCATCTCTATCTTTATTTAATAAGATTTCTTCTGCTGTCCAGAATGTTGACATAGCATCTTTATACATTTTCCATATTTTAGGATATTGAATTGGGAAAATGACATATCTATTTGGATTTTCATCCAACAATGGATCACTAAACTCAGTTGTTTGAGATTTGGATTTAGATTTAGTTTCAGTTTCAATTGTAGTATTAGTATTGTTCATTTTATTTATTTTTATTTTGTTTTATTTATATACTATTTAGGGCTATTTTTTCAGTTAAGTTTGGTTTTTGAGATTATATTATAATATACGATATTCCTTATATATGATATATGATAGATATTGTATATATGATATATAAGATATAATAATATTGAAATTGTTAAATTGATTTTTTGTGTTTCATTTTTATTTTATGATTTAATTTTATTTTTAGTTTTTAGTTTTAGTTTTAGTTTTTAATTATTCGTGCCACTGAGTTTTATTAAATGGTGACACATTGTCTCTATCAAGACGATTTGAGGCTCTGAAATTCTTTGGAAGTTTACAGAAATTATCTTCTACTTTACATTTTGGTGTAATTTTACGAACAATTTCACCTTTTGGTTTAATACCATAACAGTTAACGCCGAATTTCATTGATGGTGGAAAATATCCTCCATTAATACCTGGTTTACCACAATGACCTTTATCGTCTTTACCATTATGTGTTTTATCTTTATGAGTGCAAGCTTGTGTTGGATAATATGCTTTATGGCCTTTTGACCATCCATAATTGCACCATTCTGCACCTTTATTATAAGCATCTACAATTTGTGAATATGTTGCTAATTTAGCACCATATGCGTCACATTTACATTTAGCTTGTTCATATGTATATACTTGGTCACTAATATTGAAGACCTCTTTTTTACCGACGAGTGGTTTTGCTACTGGTTCTGATGGATGTTTATTAAAAACACACGGACTATCAAAGCCGTCCATCATATACTGTGAAAAGTCTTTACGAAATACACAAGGTGTGTTATAGTAAACCCAGACTTGATATAAGAGATAGAGAACAAGTAGGAATAATGCTAACATAATTAAAGTTTCTAGGATTGATGATGAACCAGTTGCGTCATCTGCTGGGACTGGTGCGTTTGATGCTTTTGCATTTGCATTTGCATTTGCTGTATTTGTAACTTTTTTATTTGTTTTAACATTATTGTTTCTAGTATTATTTCTGGTATTATTGGTTTTAGTATTGTTAGTTTTTCTGGTATTATTGGTTTTTCTGGTGGTGGTATTGCCAGAATTATTTAAAATATTTCTATTACTAATTGGTTTTGAATATTTATTTTTAAGATTTTTGATATTCTTATTAATATTTCTACTCATTGTAAATTAAATTGTGTCAGTCAATAATTAATATTTAATATGATTACAATGAAACTATAATATATAATAATCGAATAAAAAAATATTGAGATAGTGTGTATTATAATATTAATATTAATTAAAATGTAATAATTTTACTGATTTCTCATTTTTTAAAATTTGTAATGGATTATTAATTCGGTATTAGTTAAAAGGATTAATTAGAAATATTTATAATTTTGTCTATTTTAATACCAAAATCCATTTCAACTGATTTCCCTTTACGGATTATATATGCTGGTCCACTTGTACCATAATGATTTATTTCTTCTTTTAATTCATTTATAAATTTTTCCAAATAAAGTATTTCATTTTCATATTTTTTTTTATTAACTAATTTTGTACTAACTGATACAATAAATTTATTATCTATATATTTTACTTTCTTTATATCTTTCTTTTTTAATTTTTGGATATGAGAATATGGTGATAATTCTGAAAACCCACCGTTTGAATAATAAAGATTTATATAATTATATAAATGATTTTTTAAATAGTTTTTAAATATTTTAATTTCTTTTTTATTACATTTTCTTTTAGAAGAATTCCAATTCTTTATATTTTTATCATAACATGGTTCTGGGTTTATAATCATGTCATATTTTATGTTCTTGTTAAAATTAATTGGTGTTTTTGAAAAATATCCACCCATTTTTATTTCTTGTTAATAATTATTTATATATTATATAATTATTATTTATATTATTCTCTTTATTTTTATTTAATATGCTTCTTTCTATAAAATAGAACATATGCGTATTGTGTCATTACTTTCTCTGTTGGTATCTCTTGGACTAAATCATCATTATAATTATACCATTTACCATTTGGATTCTTACAAAATGCGAAATAATGACCACCATTTGTGCCACCGCTATGATTACATACAGCATATAACTCATATGTTGACGATGATTTATCATATCCATGTGTCCATTTCTGGAGAAAGAGCGGTTTAACTGTTGGAAATACAATTAACTTGTTGATTTTCTGTTGAGAATAATTGAAGCGTTTAAAGGTCACGATTAATGTTTCTGGTGTTTTCCAGATTTCCATCTTTTTATCTGCGGTTGACTTTGTGTTACATTTGTCGCATTTCCATTGATTAATATTATCTAGCGTTTCATTAATTGTGTATTGTTCTAAACAATCGTAAATTGTGTTTGTTTCATTTGTAATTGGGAGTGTTATATAACAAAATGGGTCAAATGTATGGGATTTATTCTCGCAGTTTTTACAACTAGTGGTGGAATGAAATTGTCCGTAAAATACTTGATTTATAATGGAGTATTCGTTCTTAAACATCTTCTTCCAAGACTCCATTGATTTAATCATTAAGCGGTCTAGTTCATTCTTTGGTTCACCATCAATTGAAATATTCACTTCGTATGAGAGTGCTGTGTGGATTTTATTAATAATTGAGATAATTACCTCGTGTGTATCGTGTTGATTGTAATTTGCGAATTGATTATCAAATAAACCGAGTATTTCTTTGAATGATTTGGGCTCAAATACGATGTTTTCTGTCCAAAGGGCTTTAAGTAGTCTTAGATATTGATATAAAAATGCGAATTCTTTTGTATTTGTATTAACGGAATCTAGGAATTGTGCTGAAAGGAGATTTTGAGTAAGCGGGAGAGTATTTGATAAGCACTGAAATGCTGTATTCATATAACAGGTATTACCTAGATTCATCAGTCCGGCGAGGCCTTTATTGGTCATTTTTTCTGTAAGTTGTTTTGATGTTAGATTATAATACTGATTATTGTCTTTAATGAATTTTTCAATATGA
>Ga0180432_10011861_pt1 | contig 10224 bp, 9 predicted proteins | sample SS_ome_10_FD_132414 | JGI IMG/M metagenome (GOLD analysis project Ga0180432, IMG submission 132414) | Hypersaline lake sediment archaeal communities from the Salton Sea, California, USA - SS_1_MS_2 metaG | ecosystem: Environmental > Aquatic > Non-marine Saline and Alkaline > Hypersaline >...
TATGAAAAGGCAAAGGAAGCAGCAAGAGCAGGAGCAAAATATTTTATCACGCCAACAGAAAATTTTTATGAGATGCTTATCCTGAAAAACGTGGAAGAGGATTATGGCATAGAGATCATAGAGGCAAAGGATATCGGCCAGGTCATTGGCTTTATGATTGAGAACAGGACAATTGAGCAGGAGAATATTTCCTCAAGAGTGAGGGAAATACCTGAACTGGCCGAATATGATGATTCCAAAATGCCAAAGTTCGACGAGGTCTCAAGCACCATGGTTGATCTTGAAGAGGAAGTTGTGCAATCCATCGGGAATGACAACAAGGAGATCAGGGACTTCTTTGAAAATGAAGTTGCGCGCCAGCAAAGCCTCATAGAACAGGGATATGTCTTTAGTGCAGCCAATGAGGCGTTCCTCAACCTGATTGACCTCTCCACAATATCCGCAATATTGAATGACGAAGTGGATCTTCCAAGGAAGAAAGGCGACATATCGATCTGCCTGAGCAGGATATCCACCCCGGCAATCACTGACCAGAACTTTGAATGGATCGTTGGAAGCAACCTGAGGACCCAATGGGCAGAAGACAGGCTCGATGTTGATATTGAATCACCAACACTGCAGGAAGAGAAATTCGTTGTTTACAATGACCTGATGTACGGGCATGCATGGTGCTATGTTGCAAATGAATTGAGCAGCAAGGCTCCGGCAGAAGGAAATGCAATAGACCAGGGAGACTGGAGGGAGCTTGCAGAGAAAAAGATTTCAGAGGCAAGGGCACTGAGTCCGACAGGAGCAGTGGCATCAAGGCTTTCAATTGCAGAGGATTCGTATTCAAAGGGACTTTACGGAGCTGCCATCTTTGATGCTGTCTATGTGATAAAAACAATAGAAGCAGAGACAAGCCTGGCTGAAGATTTCGATGTTGAGGCAGAAGTGGCAGAGCTTCTGGCCAAAAAAAGAACCTCGCTTTGGGCCAATGTCTACCAGTCACATGGCGCATTCCTCTATGAGCTCAATGAAAGCACTCCGGCATACCAGACACTTGTCTATGCAGACGGCCTTGAGCAGGCAGTTCTTGAGATGGAGAGCCTGATTGCAGAGAAAAGCGAGGTGGCGGAGAAGGATGAGGGGATGCTTGTGGTATTTGTTGCAACAATATCAATGTTTTTATTGGTTGTTCTACTAATCCTTATTGTCAGGCGAGTCAATGGAAATAAAAGAGATCGCAAAACTTATCGACCTAAACAAAAGAAAAGCAGGACTTGAGTTCAAAAAAGCAATTGGAATGGAATGCGATGATGAACTGGAGCGGGTTCGCAAAGAGGCAGAGCTACTGGCAAGCACTGCTAAATCAGAAAAAATTGAGATTATTTTTCCAAACCAGGGTAGATTAGAGGATCTTGAAAAAATGCTTGAGGGAACAAGTCCTGAGCAAAAGAAAGAGGCAATCTCAAGCAAAAGCGGAGAGACTTATGATATTCTGAGCAAGAGAGCAGAGATAGCAGGAGCAAACTATGAGAACAGGTTTGAGGTTGCAAAGATTGCGCATATTCTCTCGAAGATGGATGAGATTGAAAAGGCCAAAATAAGGGATGCGATAAGAGCAGGTGTGGTAGAAGAACAATTGAAGGTAGGCTCTCTTGATGATAGCAAAAGACAAAAGCTTGCAAGATCCCTCAGCAGATGCGGAATAAAATGCACGGTGACTGAAGCAGAACTTGGACCTAGCGACCAGGAAGAAAGTGAGATTTCAATAACAATTGAGAACAGGAAGGTATGGGTCAGCAAGGACATGATGGAGCATCTTGAGAGCAACATAAAGCGCATTGAGACAATAGGCTCTGAGCTGCAGGTTAGAAATGCAAAGCGGCAGGTTATAGAGTTCAATGAGGAAGAAGAGAGCAAATATTCTGAGCTTCAGCAGGAATACCTCGAGCTTCTGAAAAAGCAGGACGAGCTTTTGCACGAGTACCACAGTGAGCTGAAAGGCTAGATCATCTTTGACATGTATGGGCCAAGCCTGGAATACCCATGCTTTGCATAATATGGCCGCACTCCGACTCCGCTGATTATTATCATTTTTTTCCTATCATAGCTTCCGGCTATTTTTTCTGCTTCCTGAAGAAGGCGGATCCCAAAGCCCTGGTGCTGCACACGGCCAGGTGAGCTGATCGGAACAGAAGTTCCATAGACATGAAGCTCGCGGATCAATGCAGTTGTATCGTCTATTTCAGGCCTTGTGCTTCTATCTGGAAGCCGAAGGCGGATAAATGCAGCAATAAGCCCGTCCTTTTCAAATGAGAGGAAGATTTCCTTGGACCTGCTTGCCACATAATCAAATCTCTCCAGAGTAAAATCATCAAGGTTCGTATTTGCACCAGTGTTCAGTCCGATTTCACGATACCTGATTTCATCTGGATCAATTCCCTTTTCCCTGAGCCTTGATTCCACAAGCTCGCGAAGATTGCTCTTGGAAACTCCGCTCTCTATCTTATTTGCAGGAATGTCCCTCTGGATCCTCATAACACGGACATATTTTGGGATATGGCGGTAGAATTCAGAGATGGTATCTGCTGCCTCTTCTGCAGAATATGGCTGGTATTTTCCGGACTCCATAAGCCGAAACAGCTCTGTATTCTCAAGGACAAGTGTGGGGTAGATCTTCAGCATGTCAGGCCTAAAATCAGGATCCTCAAACAAACGCTTTACCATTCCGATGTCTTTTTCAGGATTGGATCCAGGAAGGCCGGGCATTATATGATAGAGCACCTTGAGAGCAGAGTTTTTGAGATTTGCAGTTGACTGTATGACGTCAGATACGCTGTGCCCCCTGTTTATGCGCTTGTAGATATCATCATCAGGATGCTGGACTCCAAGCTCGACCCTTGTTGCTCCAAAGCCGAGAATCTCATCAACAGGGCATGCATCTGGCCTTGTCTCAATTGTAAGTCCAATGGCACGGTGTGAGGATTTTTCATTTTCAGAAATTGCCTGATCAAGTGTTTCTGATCTTTTATTGTTCAGGCCTTCATAAACGCCCTTGATGAATGAATGCTTGTATTGCTCATCCATCTCAAGGAATGTTCCTCCCATTATGATTATCTCGCATTTGTCTGCACTGTGGCCAGCTGCGATATACTGGGCAATGCGGTCAGAGACCTGTGAAAACGGATCAAAATCATGCTGGATGCTCCTCATTGCAGCAGGCTCAAGACCAGTATAGCTTTTTGCAGCCTTTCCGGTAAACGGGCAGTAGATGCAGGCATGGTTGCAGGAGTCCCGAGGCCTTATCATAACTGCGACAGGAGTGACTCCAGAGAGGGTCTTTGTTGGTTTTTTTAGAAGAAGCTCCCTGATCTCCGGCGTTAGCTTGTCCTTTGGAAATCTTGCTAGAATTTCGGGTTTTTTTATCATTGATTCTAACTTGTACTTTCTTGCCGCCTGCCTCTTTACGGCCTCAAGATTACGCGATCCTTCAAGTATTGCCCTGATGATAAAATCAATAGCCTCTTTCCTCATAGGAAGAAAAATGTGCAGGATTTGGTTTTTATCCTAATAGGTTTGAGAGAAGGCCTGCAATAGCATATATCGGAGCCTGGAAAATCGGGAATACAAGAACTCCGTTATTGGTTGCAACATAATCTCCGATAAGGCTGGGCTTGATAAACAGTGTAACATTTTCCTCTCCTGCAATGTTATGGCTTGCAAGGGAGACTACTGAGATTGTTGCATGATATGTTTCCTCTTCCTCACCTACGATTTCATAATTGATGGTCTTGGAGCTCTTTGCAGGAACAAAAACAGGTTTTTTGAATTCCCACCTCTTTGGACCAATGGCACTTACCTGGAAAACATCGCTGGTGGAGCCCTTGTTTTCAATCGTGATTGAAAATCTTGCAGGCTGGTTCGGACCAACTTCAAGAGAATCAGGAGTAACGTTGAATTCCATAACATCATGGGTTATCTCAACATTCACATCAAAAGTGATATTTCCAAGCTCCTCGCCATTGAATTCATCGATTACAACCATTTTTGCAGTGTAGTTGCCCTCTGGCGCCTCTGGATCGGCTGTCAGGGTAACATGAAGCGGGTTTTGGTATAATTTGCTCTTTTTGGAAGTCCACCCTCGCGGAAGCTCTTGTGCTTCTGCAATGTCATATGTTCCTCCTATCCCGTGTATTCCTCCGGTTGTCACTATGGGGTCGATCTGGATCAGAACAGTCTGACCAGGGCCTATGGTGCCAATATCTATAGAGTCCCCATTGCCAATTTCAGCTTCAAATGGAGTTAGAAGTGAAATGGAAAAGGATAATGAAGCGAGAAGAACTAATGCCAGAGCCGTTCGGATCATGGCAGTATATCAGGATTAAGGATTAAAAAGTCTGCCGATTTGGAAAACTACAGGAATGCTTCTGCGCCGCGCTCCTTTTTCTCCTGCTTTTGCTCAAACTCGATTGCCTGGGTGTGGAGCGGGGCTCCTTTTTCGCGCTTCTCTGATTTGCGGTCCCGGACGCTGATAAAGACGGGATAGTTGACTGCCTCTCCGACAACAATTGCTTCTCCGACTTTCAGCCCTGTTATGCTCTTTGCAGTCCGCGAGTCAATTCCTTCTGAGCTCATCTGTATGTGGTCAAGGTCATTTGGATTTGTTACCCTGAGGATGATATGGGTGTTGCACTGCGAGAGCGCTGTTGTGCTGAGATTGACAGGCCTCTGGCTGACAAGGCAGATTGATGCTCCGAATTTCCTTCCTTCTCTTGCAATTGTTTCTATGATGCTTCTTGATACTGCCTCGCGCTCTTCTGCATTCTGCCTTGCAAAATTATGCGCTTCTTCGATTAAAAGCAGAAATGGGGGAATCTTTCCCTTTTTGCGAAGTGCAAAGAGGCGCCTTGCAACAAGTGATACAAGAATCTGCTTTTTGCGAAGGGAATCAATGTCGCTGAAATCCATGACCATGAGGTGTCCTGCCTTGACATCTTTGGAGAGAACAGGATTTTCCTTGGTTTTGGAGAGGAATCGGTATCTCCTCAGTTCCCGAAGGCTTCTATTGAGGGCGCGCTTGACTTCATCCCTTGAAACTTCTGAAGCATCAATTGTTTCGATCAGCTGCTTGAAGCTGAATGGCTCTGCCCTGAGCTCGCCCATGGCATGGCGAAGGACATCCCTCTGCGGAACTGAAAGATTTGGAAGCCACTGTCCTATTGTTTCCGGCCCTGTTTTCTTTAGGGGAATTGAGATATCATTTCCTTCAATGACAGTGGTCTGGTTACCGTATTTTGCATCATGCTTGAAGCCTGCATATTCCCCATGGATGTCTATGATAATGACTGCCACCCTCCCTTCCTCGCGTTTTCGGTCAAGAAGCTCTTCGACAAGAACGCTGGAGAGGTGGGATTTTCCTGCTCCACTCATAGCAAGAATTGCAAAATGCTTTTGCAAGAGCCTGGTTAGGGACAATTTTGCAGGAACATCATGGTGCTCGATTGAGCCCAGAAGAAGCCCTTCATCAGTAAACCCGAGAAAAGAGCGAAGGATATCAGGATCTGCATTTGAAACAGCAGTGCCAGGAGAAGGAGGGCGAAATGCGCGCTGGAATCTGCCTGATGAGTATACTCCAAGCACTTTCACGTTTGCAATTACATACTCCCATGAAGAGGTTGGGAAATGCGATCCAATGCTCGAGTGCTTTTCAAATTCCGCAACGCTCTCTGCACGCTCAAAATACCTGTTTGACTTGTATATTTCAGATATATAGCCAAAAAGGAGGCCCTGGGAATGCTTGATCTGGACATACTGGCCTTTGTTTGCCTGGCTGTTTAGGACAAATGAGAATTCTGAGGTTGACGGGGATCCGTCTGTGGCTATGATAGTTCCGAGCATAAGGAGTATTTGCAGGGAAAATTTAATAATTAATCAAAATTCATCCTGGCGAATTTAAGGAAAAACGGCTTTTCCTGATCAAGGTCAACTACTGCCATGGTAAGCTCCTTTCGAAGCTTTCCTGCAGTAACAAGATGAGGCATCAGGATATCTGTTGTTGCGCTCCAGTCTTTTGGAACCACATGGATCAGATAGTATGTCTTGTCCTCGCCAGGACGGTATCCCTTCCTGTGAAGACGGAGATATGGAGATCCGTCGAGGCTCGGGCGGACTATGTAGCCGCGGTCACGAAGATACTTGATTACAAAAAAGCGCTCCTTGTAGAGAGGATCTGTCTTTGCAGCCTCAAGGAAGATATTTTCCGGATCCATTGGAAGAACGCCGCGGTCTGCAAAATTTGCAGCCTCAAGAAGGGTGATTTTTGTTTCTTCTGCTTCTTCCACCCCAGCGCCCAGGCTCCGGAGCTTGAGTATCAGCGGCCTGTCTGTAATAACAAGGTAATTGTCTTTGAAAATCATTGCTTGTGTCCCTTTCCTGATTTTTTATTGACGTCTGCTATGATCATGTCGATATCACGTTTTTTGATATTCATAACATGGATTGCCACCATTGAACCGCCGGCACTGTCAAGGTGAAGTGTTCCAACTCCAAAAAGCCTTTGCATGAGTGACTGGGTATAGGTTGCTTCTGTGATCTTCACATATGGAAGCACTACATTTCTCTTTGCAAGAACTCCCTTTGTATGAGTAACTGAAGTCTCGCTAAGGGTAATTACTTCGAACTTTGCCGCGGCATAAACAAGAGCCACATAGATTATTGCAACAAGCCAGACAAGACCGACAAGAGGAATGAATATCCTCTCCATGTAAGACTGCAGGAAAAATGCTGCAACAGTAAGTATGACTGAAAGAATAATTATCCTGGATCCGCCAATTATTGGATTTGGATTAAAGGAATATGCCATGAACATAGCAGAGCCAAAGATTATAAAAAGCGTGAGCCAAGGATTAGTACATGCTTACTATTTATACTGATGGAGCCTCGCTTGGAAATCCAGGGCCAATGGGCATTGGAATTGTGATATACAAAGAGGGGGTCCGGGCAGAAGAGCTGAGCGAATATCTTGGAGAAGGGACAAACAATATCGCAGAATACACAGCAGTGCTTCGTGCGCTTGAGACTGCATTTCGCATGGGAGAGCGCGAAGTTCATCTCAAAAGCGACAGCCAGCTTGTTGTGCGGCAGCTCAACAATGAATACAAGGTAAAGGATGAGAAGCTCAAAGAGATAAAAAAGAAGATAGATGCTATAAGGTCAGATATGGATGTCACTTTCGAGCACATACCAAGGGAGAAGAATGAAGAGGCAGATGCACTATCAAAATCAGCAGCAACAAGAGGGCGTGGAAACCAGACCTGTTTGTGAGAACTATGAAAATTTCAGAGAATCTGGATCTTGGAAAGCTGATGACCTTTGAACTTCCAAAGCATGATCCTGTCCATGGATGGTTCTGGTACAAGGAAGGATTTGCACCTGGAATTTTTGACTATTCTGCGGAGGGAAAAAAACCGAAGGTAGTTCTTGATCCGTTTTGCGGTGTTGGAACAACTCTTCTAGCCGCAAAAGAAAAGAAGATCGATTCTGTAGGAGTTGATGCTTCTCCGCTTGCAGTATTCATTTCAAAAACAAAGACAGAGGATTATAGCCAAGCTGACATTGACGAGGCAAAGGCATTCCTTCACAGGTCAAAAGGGATGAAGGCAGATGAGAATCTTGCCTGGGAGTTTGAGCTTTTTGATCCACGTGCAGCCTTCCCAAAGAGAAACCTGAATCAGATCCTTGCTCTTAGAAGCTCAATTGAAGAGGAGAGCCCAAGGGTCAGGAATCTCCTTTTGCTTGCGCTGCTTTCTGTGATCCCGCAGGCAAGCATAATGGTCAAGGATGGAGGGGTTCTGAAGATCAAAAAGAACAAGCGCGCACTCCCTGCAAAGGAAATATTCAAGAGAAAAGTAAAGAAAATCATAAGGGAGCTTGAAGCGCGCGAATCATATGGCCATGTTCCCAAGATTTTTCTTGGGGATGCGCGGGCACTCGATATTCCAAAGAACAGTGTTGATCTTATTCTGACTTCGCCGCCATACCTGAACAATATCGATTACTCCAAAGTCTATGGACTCGAGCTTAGCCTGCTTCAGATGAGCAAGGCACTTGCCTCAGAAGTCCGGATGAGGGCAATCAGGTCATTTATCGGAAAGCAGATGGATGTTGCGCAAATGCCTCCTGAGGTCGGTGAGATTGGAGAGAAAATTCCAATTGTCGGAACATATTTCAAGGACATGGAACTTGCCATTGAAGAGATGTTTCGGACACTGAAGAGCGGAGGGCATGCAGATATTGTTGTTGCCAATTCAGTGATACATGAGAATCACATAATGGTTGATGAGGTTTTTGGGGAGATGGCAGAGCGAATAGGATTTTCTGAGGCTGAGATTATTGTTGGATCATACAGGATTGCAGATGTTAAACCGCAGAAGGTAAAGACCAGAGAGAGCATCGTTAGGTTAAGAAAATGAGTCAATCTAAGGTAATGTATGGTATTAAATACCAAAGCATATAATTATAGTTTAGGGGTAGTAGTGGGTGTATAAAATGGAAAGAATGCAGAAGTTTAAAGAGAGGTCTAAGCTTGCAGATCATACACATTTGACTGTCAGGGCACAAGACTTCAAGGATCACTGTTGGAAAACCTTCAGGGCATTTGGTGCTTTCAGGGAAGCCATTCTCTTAGATAGAATAAAGGATGGAAAACTAAATCCTGACATAGAAGGAAAGATGGCAAGAGGATTTGCGGACAATGTTGTCACGAATCTTGAGAAGGGCATTGAAAGGATAGGGTGCCAGGGCATTGCACTGATGCCAGGTGTTATTAACGGACTTCCAGGGGGAGGTCTACGTGTCAGTTTTGACATTACAATTCCAGGAGAAGAAGATAGCGGACCAAAGAAGTCGGTAGTAGATACTGTTATGCCGGTTAATTCAATGGTTATCGGTCTCATTAGAGAGGACGGTCTTGCGACACCTCTTGCACTCTCGCCAGGACTAATGCTTCTTCAGCATGGCAGCGGCCATATATGCAATGGATATGATCATAGGACAGACTTTGCAAAAGATTTCGAACGATTGCTGACTCCAATGAGCTATATCTGACCAGTAGTCATTGATTATAATTCTTCTTCTTTACATTATTCTTTGATTTTCATGCTTATTGGAATAGTTGGAAAACCTTCAGTTGGAAAAAGTACTTTTTTCATGGCAGCAACTTCAGTCACAGTAGAGCGGTCAGAGCGGCCGTTTACAACAATAAAGCCAAATCGCGCAGTAGCCTATGTTGAAGTAGAGTGCGTTGACAAGGAATTTGAGAAGCAGTGCAATCCAAGAACAGGGTATTGTATCGACGGGAGAAGATTTGTTCCTGTGGAGCTTCTTGATGTCGCTGGACTTGTGCCTGGAGCGCATGAGGGAAAAGGGCTTGGAAACAAATTCCTTGATGATCTTCGCCAGGCAGATATACTTGTGCATGTAGTTGATGCCAGCGGATCAACTAATGAAAACGGGGAGAAGGTTGCTCCCGGAAGCTATGACCCCTGCAATGACGTGAGATTTCTTGAGGAGGAGCTTGATTACTGGATTGCGGGAATTCTGGACCGGAACTGGAAGAAATTAATAAGGGAAGCAAGGCTCCATAAGAATGAGGATGTTATTGGTGATCAATTTACAGGACTTGGAGTCAAGAAAGAGGTCGTAACCAAAATATTGAAGGAGCTTTCACTTGAGGAAAAGCCACTTGGAGAGTGGAGCCCTGATGAGAAGAAAACCCTGGGCAAGAAAATCCGCGAGCTTGGAAAGCCTATAATAATTGCAGCAAACAAGTGCGATCTGTCTGCAGGGTGGGAGAATTACCAGAAGATGAAAAACGAATTCCCGGAATACCTTGTAGTTCCATGCTCAAGCGAAGCAGAAATCACACTGAAAAATGCAGCAAAGAACAAGTTCATCAAGTATCTGCCTGGAGATGAGGACTTTGAGATAACCGGCAATTTGAATGATGCTCAAAAAGGCGCAATGGACATCCTGAAAAAAATACTTGAAAAGTACAAGGGAACAGGAGTCCAGAAATGCCTGAATACGGCAGTATTTGACTACCTCAAATACATTGCGATATTCCCTGGCGGGATGAACAAGCTTGAAGACAAAGATGGAAATGTTTTGCCAGACTGTTTCCTCATGCCACCCGGAACAACTGCAATTGATTTTGCGTTTAGTTTGCACAGCGACATTGGA
>Ga0180432_10011863_pt1 | contig 10224 bp, 8 predicted proteins | sample SS_ome_10_FD_132414 | JGI IMG/M metagenome (GOLD analysis project Ga0180432, IMG submission 132414) | Hypersaline lake sediment archaeal communities from the Salton Sea, California, USA - SS_1_MS_2 metaG | ecosystem: Environmental > Aquatic > Non-marine Saline and Alkaline > Hypersaline >...
GACGTGTATAAGGCTATGGCGTCCAAGATATACGGTAAGGACATAGACGCTATCGACAAGCAGGAACGCCAGATAGGTAAAGTCGTTGTACTCGGCTGCGGTTACGGCGTAGGACACCACAAGCTGCAGCTGTTTCTAAAACTACAAGCCGGTGTTGAGGTCGAGCTGGACGAGGCCAAGCGCATCATCGACATTTACCGGCACTCCAACTACCACATCAGCGGATTGTGGAAACAAGCTGACCACATGCTGCGTTACATGGCGCAGGGAGATTCGTTTCAGTTTGGCCGCGAGGGCGTTTTGACTGTAGCCGCCGAGCGCAACGGCATCCGGCTCCCGTCTGGTTTGTACATCAACTACCCGAACTTGAAGGGAGAGCAGGGCGAGCGTGGTGTCGAATACTCATACAAGACGCGTAACGGCCGAAACCACATATACGGCGGAAAGGTTGTAGAGAACGTCACCCAAGCACTAGCACGTTGCATTGTAGGCGAGCAGATGCTGCGCATTGCCAAGCGGTATCGGGTAGTGTTGACTGTTCATGACTCGGTTGTATGCTGTGTCCGTAGAGAGGACGCCGAGGAAGCACAGCAATATATCGAGCAGTGCATGCGTTGGACGCCCGCATGGGCCGAGGGGCTACCCGTCAACTGCGAGTCAGACGTCGGAACAAGATACGGAGAGTGAGATGAGTGCAGGGGCATGGTCATACAGCCGCATGAAGACGTTTGAGACCTGCCCGAAGCAGTTCTATCACGTCAACGTACTCAAAGAGTTTCCTTTCGAGGAGACAGAGGCAACGCGGTATGGGACCGAGTTCCACAAAGCCGCCGAGGAGTTCATGCGGGATGACACGCCTCTGCCGGGCCGGTTCTCGTTTGCTCAGACCGCGCTCGACGCGATCAAGGCCAAGCCGGGCACGAAACACTGCGAGCTTAAGCTGGGACTGACCGCCGATTTCGAACCCTGTGGGTTCTTCGACAAGAACGTGTGGTTCCGTGGCATTGTCGATCTCGCCATCATTGACGGCGACCGTGCGTGGATCGTAGATTACAAGACCGGCAAGTCCGCACGCTACGCCGACAAAGGTCAGCTAGAACTTATGTCTCTTGCGCTGTTTGCTCACTTCCCCGAAGTGCAGCGCGTCAAAGCCGGGCTTGTGTTTGTGATCGCCGAGTCGTTTGTGAACGCTGACTACGGGCGCGAACAGCATGACACCTTGTGGGCACCGTGGCTCAAGAAGTACGCCGCTCTTGAGAAGGCGTTTGAGACCGGTGTGTGGAACCCGAAGCCATCAGGGCTATGCCGAAAGCACTGTCCTGTGGTAGAATGTCCGCACAACGGTCAGAACAGCTAGTGTCATGCCCTACGTCAACAAGAAACGCCCGTACAAAAAAGAATACGCTCAGCAGCGTCAGCGTGGTGAGCATGAACGCCGCATGGAACGTCAGCGCGCTCGCCGTGCGGTGGATAAAAAAGGCATCGACCGTAACGGTAAAGATGTGAGCCATAAGAAAGCGCTGGCTAACGGCGGTAAAAACTCTGACGGATACCGCCTCGAAGACCCCAGTAAGAACCGCGCCCGTGGAGGCGCAATGAGCAAGCCGCCTAAGAAAAAGACGTAGTTATGCGGGCGGCATAACAAGGAGACTACAATGCAGATCGTAGACAATCGTGCGCTGCTCTTGAAGCTGCGCAATCCAAAACGCGTCACTACTGTCATCCCAAAAAGCAAAGAGGTTGGACCTGACGAGGTCCTCGTGCACTGGGGTGTAGACGAGACTCATGCGCTGCGTGACCTCAACATCAAAACCCCGTCACCGATCTCGGGTCGGTATGACTGGCCGGGGCAGTACAAACCGTTCGACCACCAGAAGGCGACCGCCGAGTTTCTTACCCTACACAAGCGGGCGTTCTGCTTCAACGAGCAGGGGACGGGCAAGACAGCAGCCGCTATCTGGGCGGCTGATTTTCTCATGAAGCAAAAGAAAGTGCGGCGCGTGCTCATTGTCTGCCCGATTTCCATTATGGATTCGGCATGGCGTGCGGACCTGTTCTCAGTCGTTATGCACCGGCGCGTAGACATCGCGTATGGCTCCGCCGAAAAGCGCCGCAAGATACTGCGCGGCGACGCCGAGTTCGTCATCATAAACTACGACGGTGTGAAGATCGCAGAAGATGAGATAGCTAACGGCGGCTTCGATCTCATCATTGTTGATGAGGCGTCCGCCTATAAGAACACCCAGACAGTGCGGTGGAAAACACTCCGGCGGCTCGTAACTGATGACACGTGGTTGTGGCTCATGACGGGCACTCCGGCCGCGCAGTCGCCGATAGACGCATACGGGCTGGCGCGGCTAGTTAACCCGACAGCGGTGCCTCGGTTCGCCGGGGCGTTCAAAGACATGGTCATGACGCAGCTCAGTAAGTTTAAGTGGGAACCGAAACCAAACGCCATCGAGACAGTGCATCGCGTCCTGCAGCCGGCTATTCGGTTTACAAAAGAGCAGTGCCTAGACCTGCCGGACATGCTCTACACAAAACGGCACGTGCCCATGACGAAGCAACAGGAACAGTTCTACAAAAAGCTCAAGAAGAACTTGATACTAGAGGCAGCCGGTGCCGAAGTCACTGCCGTCAATGCTGCTGTCGCCATGAACAAGTTGCTGCAAATTTCAGCAGGTGCTGTGTATACCGACGAAGGCGACACGCTGGAGTTCGACATTGGCCCACGCTACGCGGTGCTGAAAGAGGTCGTTGACGAGAGCAGCAACAAGGTGCTGGTGTTTGTGCCGTTCAAGAGCACGATTCGCATGCTTGCGGATAAACTGGCGTCCGACGGCATCACTGCCGAGACCATATCGGGGGAAGTTCCGGCCGGTAAACGCACGGACATTTTTCGCCGGTTTCAGACGGCTACCGATCCACGCGTGCTGGTGATCCAGCCGCAGGCCGCTGCGCATGGGGTTACGCTAACCGCTGCCGACACGGTTGTGTGGTGGGCGCCGACGGCGTCGCTGGAGATCTACTCGCAGGCCAACGCCCGCGTGCATCGGTCGGGCCAGAAGAACAAGTGCACGGTAGTGCAGTTGGAGAGCTCCGAGGTCGAGCGGAGGTTGTACGACATGCTGGACAGGCGGCTGGACGTACACGGGAGGATACTCGATCTATACAAAGAGCTGCTTGACTAGCGTATCATATGCTAGTAAGTGATATGACCTGTTTAGCAAAGGGAGTTTGCTATGGCCGAGAGAGAAGAGTCGCCGGTAGAGCGTTTGACACGCGCCTATCTAAAAGTGCGGGACGCACGCGCTGCGCTGGCAAAGAAATTCAAAGAGGAGGATGCAGTCCTCATTGACCAGCTAGACACCATAAAGCGGGGCTTGCTAGACTACTGCGATGAGCAGGGGGTAGAGAGCGTCCGCACTGCGGCAGGGCTGTTCTACCGCACCACAAAGACCCGGTACTGGACCAGCGATTGGGAGTCCATGCATGCGTTCATCTTTGAGCACCACGTGCCGGAGTTTTTGGAGAAGCGGCTGAATCAGTCGGCCGTCAAGCAGTTTCTGGAGGAGAACCCGGAAGCGGTGCCTCCGGGGCTCAACACCGACGTGGAGTACGTCATAACTGTAAGGAAGAAATGATGGAGTCCGGCTACGTAACACTCAAGGATGTCGCCGCATACTTTGCGGTTTCCGAGGGCACAATCCGTAACATGGTTCGCAGCGGGGAAATCCCCGCCGACGCCTACATCAAGCTCAAAGGCGCATACCGGTTTAGCTTGGAGAAGGTTGAGCTTGCGCTTTTGAAAGACAAAGCAGCCACCAAAACAAAGGAGACCACCAATGACTGATCTGACCACTTTCAAAAGCAACTCGCTTGTGAGTAGCGACTTGTTTTCTCGTCTCATGGAGACCAACAAAGCACTCGCCGGCGGTGGCGGCGGCTCCGCTCGCCGTATCAGCATTCGTGGCGGACGGTTCCGGGAGATCGTTGGCGGCACGCAGACGCGGGTCAACAGCTCCGGTTCTATGAACGTCGTGATCGTCCGCTCATCTGGTGTCGTGCGTACGTATTTCGAGGGTGCCTATGATCCCGAGAAGCCCGCGCCGCCTACCTGCTGGTCGCAGGACTCGAACGTCCCTGCGCCGGAAGTGCCGGAAGATCAGCGCCAGAGCAACGCGTGCCGCGACTGCCGTATGAACATCAAGGGTTCTGGGCAGGGTAACTCTCGCGCCTGTCGTTTCTCCGCGCGTCTGGCAGTATGTCTTGAGGGCGACTACAGCAAAATCTACCAGCTGCAAGTGCCCGCCACCTCACTGTTCGGCGAATCCGTTAACGGCAACATGCCGCTGCAAGCCTATGCTAAGTTCTTGACCGAGAACAACATGCCCACGCAGGGGCTGGTGACGCAGATGTACTTCGACGAGAACAGCGAGACACCGAAGCTGTTTTTCAAGCCGGTTCGTCCGCTCGAAGAAGAAGAGCTGCAGGAAGTACTTGAGCACTTCGACACCAAGGAGACTATGGACGCCGTAACCCTGACGGTGAACCAGACCGACGCCAAGAAAGGCGAGGCGCCCAAACCCGCTAAAGCGGCGAAACCGGCGAAACCGGCGGCCAAAGCACCGGATCCGGTGGAGGACGAAGACGATGACGGTGAGGTAGAAGCGCCGGCCCGCGTCGAGAAGAAGGCGACCAGCACGGCTACACCGGACAAACTCAGCGACGTGCTATCCGCGTGGGATGATTAATTCATCTGGCACCTAGTGCTACGGCGGCGGGGCTTTCCCCGCCGCTTCCATCTGCGGAGTATAAGCTAATGAAAACAGCCGCGTTTCTACGCCGAGTTTTGGGTGACAGTGGGCACTACTGCGTGCTTGCTATTGAGAAGGGCACGGGGCGAAAACTTCAGAAGTTTTACAATACTATCGACGAAGTGTACGCAGCTGCTGTCCGGTTGGATCAGTCCGAATACAACGTATTTTTTGCTTTGGCTACGTTCGAGACGACCGAGAACCGCAAAGCCGTTAACGTATCCCAGATGCGTTCCCTGTTTCTCGATCTGGATTGTGGGGAGGAGAAGGGCTTCGCTGACCAGACTGAAGCGCTGGAGCAGCTTCAGAATTTCTGTCGTCGGTTGGCTTTGCCGAAACCGCTGATCGTAAACAGCGGGCGGGGTCTGCATGTGTATTGGCCGCTAGATCGGCCTGTTAGCCGCGACGAGTGGCAGCCGGTCGCAGATAGGTTCAAGGCGCTATGCAAGCAGCATAACTTCCGGGTTGATACGTCGGTTGCTGCCGACGCCGCCCGAGTTCTGCGCGTGCCGGGAACACACAACCACAAGGGAGAGCCGCCGCTTCCGGTAGCGGTGTTGGCCGAAGCTGCCAACAACACGATGACCCTCGCGCAGATGAGCGACCTGCTGGGCGTAGCAAAACACGCGGTTGCGCCCCGTGCGTATATGCCGATGCAGCGGAACGCTACACAAGACCTTCTCATGGCGAACCGCACGAGCCGGTTTCGCACCATACTGCGCCGCGCCGACGGGTGCGCGCAGCTGCAATACGCAGCGACCGAGCAAGACAAGGTAGACGAGCCGCTTTGGCGGGCCACACTGTCCATCGCCGTGCACTGCGAGGATGCCGATGTAGCTGTCCATGCGGTGTCTAAGAACCATCCCGAGTACAGCTTCGACGATACCGAAGCTAAGGCACGCCGTATCAAGGGGCCGTATCTCTGCGCTACATTCGACGACTACAACCCCGGCCTCTGTGCACAGTGTCCGCATTGGCAGAAGATCAAGTCGCCCATCGTGCTCGGCCGCGAACTTAAGACCGCCGACACCGAGGAAGAGCGCACGGTGACGGTAGAGTCACCGGAGCCCAAGAAGCCTGCTACGACGGTGACAGTTCCTAAATACCCATCGCCGTATGTTCGCGGCGCTGCGGGTGGGGTGTATCGGCGCGGGACAGACGAAGAAGGCAACCCAGAAGATACCCTCATATATCACCACGACATATACCTGACTCGGCGTCTATGGGATGTTGAGATTGGTTATATGGTGATGGTCAGCCTGCACCTGCCTAGAGATGGGATACGTGAGTTTGTTATCCCACAGCAGACGGTTAGTTCATCCGACGAGCTACGCAGAGTGCTCGCCTCGCAGGGGGTGACATGCAAGACGAAGAAACAGTGGGACGCCATGAGCGCCTACATCACTGACTACATCGAGGAGTTACAGATGAGAGAAGTAGCCGCACACGCCCATCGCCAATTCGGGTGGACTAAAGACCTCAAGTCGTTTGTCCTTGGCAACCGGGAATATTTCCCTACGCATGTGGGCTATACCCCAGATACGCCGCCGACGGCACGGCTTATGGAAGCATTTGAGCCGAAAGGGACGCTGGAGCAGTGGAAAGAACTCATGGAGTTCTACAACAAGCCCGGCCTTGAGATGCACCAGTGGGTCATCTGCGCAGGGTTCGGCTCGCCGCTTATGGAGTTCTCCGGGGTCAGTGCCCTCATGACGCATTTCGACGGCCCCAGCGGTTTCGGCAAAACCACAACACAGTTCGCCATGCTCGGCATCTACGGCAAGCCGGAGCTGTTGTCTAACCGCAAGAGCGACACAGTTAACTCCAAGATGCTGCGGCTTGAGGTTATGAAAAACCTCCCCGTGGTGTTCGATGAGCTTACCAACATGGACGAGCGCGTCACTAGCGACTTCATCTATGACGTTGCGGACGGGCGGCAGAAAAACCGTATGGCGGGCGGCGCTAACCTAGAAAGATATCGTGGTATGCCGTGGGGCTTGCGAGTTATGAGCTCAGGCAACCGCAGCCTGCTTGATCTGCTGTATGTAGCGAAGGCCGATCCGGATGCGGAGCGGGAGCGGGTCTTTGAAGTCAACCTCAAAGACCATGAGTATGCACGGCCCAAGGATGCGGGTGATGAGTTTCAGAAGGCCGTTAAGTCTGAAGTATACGGGGTCGCCGCTGATCCATACATCAAGTGGTTGGTGGCAAACGTCGAGAAAGCGCAGGAGATATTCCTCGGCACGCAGAAGCGGCTCGACGCCCGCGTCGGGTTTACCTCTAAGAACCGGTACATCTCTGCAGGTTTGGCGGCCGACATGGCTGGTGGCCTTATTGCGTCAAAGCTCGGGCTCATCCCGTTCGACATGAAAAACCTATTTGAGTTTATCGTAGAGCTGGCTGTCGCTAGGCAGCGGCGCGTAGCAGCAAGCAAGAGGGACGGAATGGATTATCTCAACGAATACATCTCGCATCACTACAATGATATACTGCGTATCAAGAGCACGCAGGATATGCGTAAGGTCAAGGATCAGGTGGCAGAAGAGTTTGTGGTTCCCGATGCCTCGCCCCGAGGGCAGTATGTGGCTCGCTACGAGACCGATCTGAAGCGGCTGTATCTGCTGCCCAAACCTTTCCGGGAGTGGTGCGTGAAACGGCAGCTTAACCCTACGTCGGTTCTTGAAGATATCCAGAAGAAATACACCGTGAACCGCGTCCGCATCCGGCTCGGCAAAGGCACCAAGCTCGCACTACCTCCGGCCGAGACGTATGCCATCGATTTCATCCTTGACGAGGATCCCGCCGGTGACGGTGCTGACACTTGATGATTTGTGTCCTGACGGCGTTCGCGTGCGTATTGACTGGCCCATATGGTCTGTGGGCCAGTCCGTGTTCATACCCTGTATCGACACCGAGAAAGCTGTAAAGCAAGCGACAAAAGTCGCGGCGCGCTATGACTACAAGATGTGGTACGCCATAGTCATCGAAAACGAACATTTAGGGGTTCGCATCTGGAGAACCGCGTGATACGCTACGAAGCGTCTACATGGTCTCCTTACATGTAGGCTGGGGGCTGCTGACTAACCCGGCACGAAAGTGCCGGGTTTTTTTATTCGATTCCGAGAGCCTCGTAGATAGTAGAGGGCGACTCGATCTCGCGCGCCATCCGCAGCAGCATCTCGCGGTTCTTGTCCGAGTACACGATGCCCGCGTTTACCTTCTGCGTAGTCCGCTCGAAGGTTTGAGCCGAGCGCCGCAGCGTTTCCGGTATGATGGCGCTCTGCGGATGCCGCTGGTTGAAGGCTTGGATGTCCTCCATCGCCGCCCGAAGCGACGCACTGTCCGCATTACGCCGTGCAAGGTTAACCCGCCGCAGCAACTGCTGGCGTTCAGCATTGATCGCATTGTCGATCTTCTTGAGCTGCGTGTTGACTTCCAGCTGCCGAATGTAGTGAGCCGGAGCAAAGCCCATGAACTGCCCAACTACAGACAGCGGGCCAAGGTCGGCGATAATGTCGTCGCGCAGACTCTCTGCACCGCCGGTCGTAGCAAACCGAGCAGATCGCAGTACGTTACGCACCGCAGCCGGAACTGCGGCTTCAAGCGCGCGATAGTACTCTCCTTGCGACATGAACTCCGGCACTCGGGTGAGCCACGCGTTCAAGATGCTCACCGCCGGACCGCCACCGCCTTCGATGATGTTCCACAGCGGAGGTTGTTCTTCTGCACGCAGTGGCTCGCGGTAGAACATATTGGCGAGCCCGATACGGCTAGACATCTCCACACCAAACAGGTAGTTGCCCAGACCTTTGAAGCCCAGCTCGCCGATACCGGTGCGCACGATTGTGTCGAAGTTCTCCTCGTCATCGTCCGTGAATAATGTGTTGAACAGCGCCGAGACGGCCCCATACATCGGTAGACCAGCGGCACCGGCCCAGAGACCGACGCTACCCGTAACCATACCAAACTGCATGCGTGCGATATTGCGCGCTTCAAGCGCGGCTTGGTATTCAGGCGTGCCTTCACCATACAGTTCAGCGAGTTTGGCTTTGCCCGGATATGCACGGGCGAGCGTCGTGCCGAGCATGTTGTAGATAGCCAGCGGATACCGCTTGAACATATAGATCATCGGCCAGATGCCGCGCTGTGACAGGTTCGGAGCACCAGCTGCAGGGATCGTACCGTTGGTCAGCTCGGTCTCATACGCGGCGTTGCGTGCAGCTGTTTCGAGGTCAGCCTGCGTCAGCTTGTCGGTGCCCTTGCTCTTGGCGATGCGCTGCAGCTCCAGATCGTAGAGTGCGACGAGCGTACTTTCGCGCACCAGCTTTTCAGTCTGGTGCATCATGAAGCCGCTCATTTTGTTGAACCGCAGCCAGAGCCCTTGCCCCGTCATGCCTTCAATGTCGAGCGTGTCGTAGGCGATAGAATCTACGAACAGTCCGCGCCGCGCTGCCGCTTCTTGCAGCGTGGCGTACTTGTTTTTGGCGTTGGTTCCCGCATCGTAGCCGAGGCTCGGGTCGTACGTCTCGAACGTGTAGTTCTCAAGCGAGTGGTCTAGAAAGCTAAGCTGCGTTGTTGCGGTACCGCGCGTTGCGTCTTCCTTGATGATCTCCACTTGCTTCTCGGTGCCGGAAGCGGTGATGAACTTGACTCCCCGCATCAGGGCTTTCGCCGACTGCATGGTGCCGTATTTACCGGACAGGTAGGGAAGCACGATGGTCGGCACGGCCATCACGTTCATGATGGGCGATGACAGGTTGAAGCCCAGCGGCATCGCAAAGGTGAGTGCGTTTATAGTCTTTACCGCAGGGTGCCGGTCAACGTAGATGTTCTTTAGACCGTCCGCCATGCTGCGCAGCTGAGACAGCGCGCTTTCCTGCTCTCCCGGCGTAAGCCGTGCTTCTATCGTAGCGTAATGCTCCTGCATGCGGCGCTCAAGTGCGCTGGCCTTGGCCCCAAACTCCATGTCTGCAAGCTGTCGTGACAGCGACGCAGATTTACGCAGGAACAGGTTAATCGTATCGCTTGCGTCGAGGTTGCGTTCTACGAGAGTGGCGTCGCCAATGAAGCCCCGGACACCTTCCCGCTTTCTATATGTCTGCAAGAATGACCGCTCAGGCATCATGTTGAGCGCGAGTTCCACAATCTGCCGCTGCAGCGCCGCCGCGCGCGTAGTGTTTTCTCTCAGGCTGTCGTTGTAGGCGGCATCGGCCTGCTCTTTCGTGCCCCCAGCATCCAGAACCTGCTTACGTGCAGCCTCGGCTGCAGCCGTGGCTTCTTTCTGGATGACCACGCCCACGTCGGCGACGAAACGTGACGACGGGCGGCCCGGATCAAAGAACTGCGCGTCGATCTTGCGGTATTCCTTGATGCTGTCCTTGTTGAGTCCCGCCGAGTCCGGCAGCGC
>Ga0180432_10011864_pt1 | contig 10223 bp, 6 predicted proteins | sample SS_ome_10_FD_132414 | JGI IMG/M metagenome (GOLD analysis project Ga0180432, IMG submission 132414) | Hypersaline lake sediment archaeal communities from the Salton Sea, California, USA - SS_1_MS_2 metaG | ecosystem: Environmental > Aquatic > Non-marine Saline and Alkaline > Hypersaline >...
GTTCAGGAAGCACAGAAAGCCAAAGAAGAGGGCAAAGAAAAAATAATTCTGTTTAACTGGAGCGGCCATGGAATTGTGGACCTCGCAGCATATGATGCTTTCCTTTCGGGTAAACTAAAAAAATATGAACTTCCGGAAGAAGATCTTCAAAAAGCTCTAAAGAGTATCGAAGGACTCCCAAAACCCTAGTGCGAACCTGATGGGGTCGGGAAACCAAAAAACGTTATGGCGTCAGATACAAAGGATAACAAATTATGCCCGAGCACATGGAAATCAGATGCCCAAAACTGGGGGGACAGGTTACTTTTGGGTATTGCCTAAAAGAAACCGGAGAGTTGCCTTGCGCTCGCATTATTAATTGCTGGCAGCCTTACTTCCCTGTGGAGGATTTTATCCGTAAACGGTTGACACCTGCGGATTGGGAACGCTGTTTTAATCAAAAGCCAAAAGAGAAAATTTCGACGCTGCTTGAACTTATCGAGGCAGCCAAAAAGCAAACGGTTAAATAATACAGGGGGTATTCGGAAACCTAACGATATAATTTTTAAACACAACATACCGTTAAGGAAGGAGGGTACATGAGATATTATCATTTGTTAAAAAAATTACTTTTGCTATTGACCATTGTGATCATCGGCGCTTCTTTGTCGTTGGTAAAATTACCTTCCGCATACAGCTATGATTTACCATTGGGGTTGAATCTGGGATTTACGAGTTTTTTGGACGGCGGACCACCGGCGGGCCCCGGGTTTTACTTTACCCAATATGTGCAGTACCTCAACTCGGATGATTTTACCGATGACGACGGGAATAGTTTACTGCCTTCTTTTGCTGATGAGGACCTGGAGGCCTGGATCAGTTTATCTCAATTCATCTATCAATCGGACACCCCATTGCTATTTGGCGGAAAATGGGGCCTCGACGTGATTATTCCCTATGTTGCAATCAGTCTGGATTATGACGTAGCCGGTCCTTTTCCTAAGGACAACGGTTCCGGGTTTGGAGATCTTCTCGTTGGTCCCTATTTGCAGTGGGACCCGATCATGGGCAAAAAAGGGCCCATCTTCATGCACCGCATCGAGTTCCAGTTGATCTTTCCCACCGGAAAATATGACGACGATAAAAACCTCAATCAGGGCAGCAATGTTTTTTCCTTTAACCCGTATTGGGCGGCTACCCTGTTTATTACCCCGAAATGGACCACTTCCTGGCGCATTCATTACCTCTGGAACGATAAAAACAATGATCCCTTCGAGAGTCCTGATCCGTCTTCTCCATACTTCGGAGCAGATGACAGCCAGGCCGGGCAGGCTATCCACCTGAACTTTTCAACAGCCTATGAGGTTCTACCAAAGCGGCTGCGTTTGGGAATAAACGGCTACTACCTTAAACAAATTACGGAGACTGAGGTGGATGGCAATGATGTTTCAAATTCTGAGGAGCAGGTGTTCGCCATCGGTCCGGGAGCGGTCTACCATTTTTCCCGGGACAACCATCTTTTTTTTAATACGTATTTCGAAACATCGGCCGAGAATCGACCGGAAGGCTTTCGGTTGAACTTCCGGTGGGTGCATCATTTTTAGTTCGAATTTTTTGGGATTTTATATGCCAATTTGAAAATTATTCTACAGGGCGGGGCAATTGCCAATAAAACTCGCCCTGTGGAATTTCCTATAAACAAACAAGGCATTCCTCTGACTGTTATTCATAAGAGATTCAGATTATATTCCGCTACTGGTTCTGTTATCACTTCACCCCATACCTAAACCTCATTTCTCAATTTTTTCTTTATCACTTTTAAAGTCTGTAATTTCCCAAATATGTTAATTTCGCAACATCTCAATAAATTATGGATTCGGCTCAATATCACTATTTAATACACCAGAACTTATTGAGAAGTTACTTAATTTCTATATAATTTGTTGATATTGTTTTTGTTTTGCCCTTTTTTTGATGTTCTTCATGATAAATAACGATTAAAGGTTTCGAGTATAATAATTTATTATTATGTCATCAAATTTCACCAAATGAAAGTGTAAGATTAATATTACACTAAAAAAGGAATAAATTGCCCTAAATTGGCAAAAAACTACATAACTTATTAATATTTAAATTTTTCTTGACTGTCATATGTAAACCATTTATAATGGCAAGCTTTAAAATTGTATAAGATTTTTGAGCTTCAATCGGATCTCTTTTTTAAACCATTTTAATCTTTATCCAAGGAATATGAGCTCCAATGAATTCCCACATTCTTGTAACCGGTGGAGCAGGATACATCGGCAGCCATACGTGCAAGGTTTTGGCTGAAGCAGGATATATCCCGATAACATACGATAATCTAACAACAGGAAATAAATGGTCTGTTAAATGGGGACCGATGATCCAAGGGGATTTGTCTGATTGTGGCCTTGTTCGGAAAGTAATTCGAAAATATTCCGTTTGTGCTGTTATCCATTTTGCTGCCAACGCATATGTAGGAGAATCTGTCGTTAATCCAAGAAAGTACTTTGAAAACAATGTGTCAAACACATTGCATCTCCTCGGCGCCATGTTGGATACAGGCATCAATCACATCGTATTTTCATCCACATGCGCAACTTATGGAATACCTGAAAGGATTCCAATATCCGAAAATGAGACCCAGCAGCCAATTAATCCTTATGGAGATTCCAAATTATTCATTGAGCGAGTGCTTCAGTGGTATGCCGAGGCATATAACTTAAACTGGACGGCTCTCAGATACTTCAACGCTGCCGGTGCAGACTTAGAAGGTGAAATCGGAGAACATCACGATCCGGAAACACATCTGATTCCACTCGTCATTCAGTCTGCAATGGGTTGCCGACCCGAAGTAGAAATCTATGGAATGAACCATCCCACCCATGATGGCACGCCGATCCGGGATTATATTCATGTAACGGATCTCGCAGAGGCTCATGTCCTGGCTTTGGAATACTTGCAGCGAGGTGGTAAAAGCGGCCCCCTCAATTTAGGGACCGGATATGGCCATTCAGTGCTGGAAGTGCTCGAAGCGGTTAAACGGGTCAGCGGTCTGAATATTCCCTTCCGGCCGGATCAGAAACGTCCCGGTGACCCTCCGGTATTGGTTGCGAACCCTTCGCAAGCACATCAAACCATCAATTGGATTCCCAAATATCAGGATATTCATATAATCGTCGAGACCGCCTGGAAGTGGCATAAAGAAAAAATAAATGCTTACATTTAGGTTCATATAAATATGAGATATTCGGATTAGAATACACTGTCGAAAAAGCCTGTTTAACCTCCAAAAAATAATACTATACCATCAAAATATGCAGACAACAAATGACAGCCGACAACATATGCATCTTGTGACTTCCGGTAAAGATATCCCAAATCGACCCCAGGTCAAGGGAAAGTTCTTCTACGTGGGGGACAAGAAATTATACATCCGCGGTGTGACCTATGGCACCTTTAGACCGGATGAATCCGGGACTGAATTTCACAATTTTAAAGTGGTCGAAAGAGACTTTGCCCAGATGGCGGCTTGTGGCATCAATGTTGTGCGGATTTATACCCCCCCTCCGATATGGCTTATGGATATTGCATTGAAAAACGGGCTTTACGTTATGGTCGGGTTGCCATGGGAACAGCATGTGACATTCCTGGATAGCAGAAAAACTACCAAGAGCATTGAAAATCGAATCCGGATAATGATCCGAAAGATTGCCGGGCATCCAGCCCTTTTCTGCTATGTGATTGGTAACGAAATCCCGGCGTCCATCTTACGCTGGCATGGCCGAAGGCGGATCGAACGTTTTCTCAAGCGGCTTTATTTAATAGCCAAGAAACAAGATCCGGACGGGCTCGTTACATATGTAAATTTTCCAACCACGGAATACCTGCAATTGCCTTTTTTGGATTTTTACTGTTTCAATGTTTACCTTGAAGCGCAGGAACGCCTGGAATCCTATCTCGGTCGTCTTCAAAACATAGCCGGCGATCTTCCATTGGTCATGGGAGAAATTGGACTGGACAGTCAAAGAAACGGCGAGGAAAAGCAGGCCGAGGTCCTTGACTGGCAAATTCGAACCGCATTTCGTTTGGGATGCGCCGGTGCTTTTGTGTTTGCGTGGACAGACGAATGGCACCGGGGCGGATATGACATTGAAGACTGGGATTTTGGTTTAACGGATCGAAACCGTGGCCCTAAAAAGGCCTTACCTTTCGTGCAAAAGGCTTTTGCCGAAGTACCGTTTCCCCCGGATGTTGCTTGGCCCAAAATCTCAGTTGTAGTATGTACTTATAACGGATCGCATACCATCCACAACTGCTTCGAAAGCCTGCTGAAACTCGATTACCCGGACTTTGAGGTGATCGTCGTTAACGATGGCTCGACCGATAAAACAGAGGCCATTGCACGGGAATATGGCTTCCGATTGATCAGTACCGAGAATCGGGGCCTGAGCAATGCACGAAATACCGGCTTAGAGGCGGCAACAGGCGAAATTGTGGCCTATATTGACGATGATGCTTTTCCGGATCAGGATTGGCTTAAATACCTGGCCGCCACATTCCTGGCTACTGACTGCGCGGGCGTAGGAGGACCCAATATTCCTCCGCCAAACGATGGCAAAATAGCGGATTGTATTGCCAATGCGCCCGGAGGACCCATGCATGTTCTGGTTTCAGATAAGGAAGCAGAACATATTCCCGGATGCAATATGTCATTCCGCAAGGATTGCTTGAAGGCTATTGAGGGGTTTGATCCGCAATATAGGGCTGCAGGTGATGATGTAGACTTGTGCTGGAGAATTCAGGAATGTGGTTGGTGGTTGGCCTTTGCCCCTGCGGCCGTGGTTTGGCATCATCGACGAGATTCAGTTCGAACCTATTGGAAACAACAAATCGGTTATGGTAAGGCAGAGGCACTTCTGGAACGAAAGTGGCCACAAAAATACAACAATATCGGTCATATGAATTGGGCTGGGAGAATTTATGGTAACGGGCTCACAAAGAGTGTGGGGTGGAAAAAATGGCGAATTTATTACGGGTCTTGTGGGAGTGCCCCTTTTCAGTCCCTTTATGGGCATAGATCCACTTTTCTGCAATCGCTTCCGTTGATGCCCGAATGGTACATGGTCAACATTGCTCTTTTGGTGATTTCCATGCTGGGTCTTTTATGGAAACCTCTTCTTATGGCCCTACCCTTGCTGGTAGTCACGGCAGGCGTTCCCCTTATAAATGTTTTCAAAAGTATGATCGAAGCCTCGTTTACAAGCAATCCTTTATCCGGCCTTGACCGGTTGAAATTACGGCTTTTGACCGGTGTTCTCCATATCATTCAACCCATGGCGCGTCTCTGTGGTCGCCTGCGGCACGGTCTGACTCCCTGGCGACGTCGGGGAGTGTCTTATTATGCATTTACTTGGCCGCGAAAATACACAATCTGGAGCGAGAACTGGCAGGCGGCCAACAAGTGGTTACAATCCGTCAAAACATCCATTCAAGAATTAGGTGCGATCGTTAAACGGGGCGGTGACTTTGAACCCTGGGATTTGGAGATTAGGGGTGGGTTGTTTGGCGCTGTCCGATCGCGAATGGCTATCGAAGAACATGGGGGAGGCAAACAACTTGTGCGATTTTATACATGGCCCGTTGTATCCCCCATAGGATTGACGCTGGTACTCCTGTTTGCCTTTCTATCTCTTTTGGCAACTATGGATCAGGTTTTGCCGGTTGCTGCCTTGCTTGGGATGGTAACTGCAGGTTTGATGATGCACGTATTTCGAGATTGCGCCGCCGCCACCGCTGCCTGCAGGCAAGTGCTTAGTGCCCAAGGGGAACTGGAAGATGATGATGTGAAAATAGAAAAGCCCTTTATCCTGGGCAAGAAGGTGAAAGAAAGTGTTGTATCTGTAAATTTTAGCCGCAGGCAAAACAATAACCCACATTACAGTGGTCCTGAAAGGCGCAAAGGTATTGAACGAAGAAACAATATTATATTTGCAGACTTTGACCGGAGGCAAAACTATTATCCACATTACAGTGGCCCTGAGAGGCGCAATGGCATTGAAAGGAGAAACGGTTTCTACGCTGATTCTTCGCAATCGGGGCGTCGACTTTAGTTAATAAGGCCTGAATTATTCTAAGCTTGGGCACCGTTCTATCGGCACTATGTACCTCCAGATACGATAATATTGCTACGGCTTTTTACCTTTAGGTGCTGCCTAAGACACCAGAAATGAGACCGGGTGTTTTGCCTCCTGCGCCAGATCAGCTCAAAGATACTTTTAAGAAAAATGGTCCCAATGGCTTGGAAAACAATTATGAGAAATAATGGAGTGACAGAGAAGATCTCTCGCTTAACGTTGGGTATCCGAGTCGTGTAGGGGGAGGTAAAGTGCCGCTATACCGATACAGAAGGTTGATTCGCTATCCTTTGCGCCAGTGGCCCGCTCTGGTGATGATTCTCGGGCTCACTGCCGCGACCTCAGCTATCACGGCCCTACAGCCATGGCCCTTAAAAATCTTGGTGGACTATGCACTTGCTGGTAAGGTCCTTCCGACTTCACTCCGCTCAATTTTAGAGGGGCTCTCACTTGCAACAACCCCACCAGTGCTTATCGTTGCGGCTGCCCTCGCCAGCCTTGGGTTATTTGCGCTAAGCATTGCTATTAATGCGGGGCTCAGTTGGGCATGGACCTCAGCTGGCCAGCGTATGGTCTACGATTTGGCAACATCCTTTTTCCATCGTCTTCAGCGTCTCTCCTTGATTTTCCATAGCCGGAACCGTGTGGGTGACTTGCTAAGCCGACTAACGGAAGATACTTATTGTGTATACGCCGCAGCCGAAGGACTTCTGGTCTCACCGGGCCAGTGTATGCTCACGCTTATCACCATCAGCGTGGTGGCCTGGAGGCTGGATCCGCAACTCACATTGCTCTCGCTGGTTGCAGCGCCAGTCTTGGCCGGCTCGGCCGTATTTTTTGGCCGTCGCCTGAAGAAGCGCTCTCGCCAAGATCGAGAGGCAAAATCGCGTCTTGTGAGTTTTGTTCACCAGACGCTTACATCCATCCCGGTAGTACAGGCATTTGACACTCGGAACTGGAACCAACACAAATATCGAGCCTATGCGTCCGATGCTGTTGCCATCTCGCAAAGTAGTACGCTTATGAAACACAGTTATGAGATTGTAAATGGCCTCACTACAGCGGTGGGGACAGCCATCGTTTTGTATGCCGGTGGTCAGCGGGTACTATCTGAAGCACTTTCTATTGGTAGTCTCCTGGTCTTCATTGCTTATCTTCGATCGATGGATATAGCATTTCGGGGTTTGCTTCAAACCTACGGTAAAATGAAATTCGTCGAAGCCAGCTTCGAGCGGGTGATGGAGGTGATGGAATCGGAGGATGGGTTGTGGGATAGTCCGACAGCCTTACTCTTGCCGATACATTCTAAAGGAGAGTGTGGACACGTGCGCCTGGAAGAGATTACCTTTGGCTACGAGCCCGGTCGAACGGTCTTGCAGGACGTCACACTCGGGGCGTGTCCGGGGGAGACCGTTGCGCTCGTGGGGAAGACAGGAGCCGGCAAAAGTACTCTGGTATCTCTTATCCCTCGTTTCTTCGACCCTTGGCAGGGACGGGTTATGTTTGACGGAGTGGACATTCGGGAGATTCAGATCTCGAGCCTCCGAGCTCAGGTTGCCATTGTGCTGCAAGAGCCATTTTTGCTGCCGTTGACGGTAGCACAGAACATCGCCTACGGTCGTCCGGGGGCCTCCCGTGAGGAGATTTTGGAGGCTGCTGTGGTAACCAATGCGGACGAGTTTATCCAGCAACTGCCACAAGGGTACGACACTGTAATCGGTGAGAAAGGGGCAACGCTGTCAGAAGGCCAGAAACAGCGGTTAGCGATTGCGCGAGCCCTGCTTAAGGATGCACCCGTTCTAATTCTTGACGAGCCGACTTCTGCTCTGGACGCGCATACGGAGACTCTGTTACTTGGAGCCTTAGACATTCTTATGAAAGGTCGTACGACTTTCATCATTGCACATCGATTATCTACGGTCCGGAGAGCCGATCGAATCGTGGTTTTGGATCAGGGCCGGTTGGTGGAATCGGGGACCCACAATCAACTACTTGAAGAGGGCGGACTATACAAAAGGCTTCACGCATACCAGACTTCACCAATGTCCGAGGAGGTGGCAGCATGAAGCTGTGGTGGCTGAGACTAGGGGTTTATGCTCAACCGCAATGGCACGGATTACTATTTGTGACGCTGATGATGCTTCTTGGTGTGGTCTTGGATGTACTCAAACCTTGGCCACTAAAACTAATTGTCGATTACGTTCTGACAGGCCAGTCCCTTCCGGATGCGGTTTCCTGGATCAATTTACTGCCCGGCAGTGCTCGGCCCACCGTCTTGCTCGGCTGGCTGGCCATAGCTACCATCATGCTTTTTTTGGCCAGCAGAATCGCCTGGTTGATGCAGGGCTACGTTCAAACTGGGGTGGGTGCTCGAATGGTTTACGGACTGGGTGCAGCTTTGTTCGAGCATCTGCAACGATTGTCCCTTTGTTTCCATGGCCGGCGTTCAACCGGCGACCTTGTACGTCGGGTGACCACCGACAGCACATGTGGCCGAGAGATGATGATGGGAGTATACCTTCCTGTCCTCACTTCCCTTGTGAGCCTCGGAGCAATGTTTACCGTGATGTGGCAACTGGACCATTTCCTCTCTCTTCTGGCAATTTTTGTGGCATTACCACTAGGCGTAGTAATCCGTCTTTTTATCGGAACAATAACAGAAAGAATGTATGAGCAGCAGAATCTTGAGGGTGAGATGATGGCAATTGCTGAACAGACACTTACAGCAATGCCAGTCGTTCAGGCATTTAGCCGTGATGAGTATGAAAAAGAACGTTTTTACAGCATGTCTCAAAGTACGCTCAAAGCATACCTTAGAGTCCTTACTTCCAACTTGAAGCTTACAGTGAGTGTTGGCTCTATTACGGCCGTTGGCACAGCAGCAATTATGCTCATCGGCGGCTTTCACGTAATGAAGGAAACAATGACCGTTGGCAGCCTGATTGTCTTCCTAACCTATCTCGCCTCCTTATATGCACCCATGGAAAACCTCGCTTCAGTCTCGTCTTCGTTCGCTTCTGCATCAGCAAAAGCAAAAAGGGTGCTGGAGGTTATGGATAAAGATGAAAAAGTTTGGGATGACCCGGCAGCCCGACCCTTACCGGTACATCCGGAAGGAAAACGGGGGCACATAAGACTGGAAGGAATCACCTTTGGCTACGAGCCCGGTCGAACGGTCCTGCAGGACGTTACGCTCGAGGCGCGCCCGGGAGAAACCATTGCGATAGTGGGCAAAACAGGAGCCGGCAAAAGCACTCTGGTATCTCTCATTCCTCGTTTCTTCGATCCTTGGCAGGGACGGGTTATGTTTGACGGAGTGGACATTCGCGAGGTTCAGATCTCGAACCTCCGGGCTCAGGTTGCCCTGGTGCTGCAAGAACCCTTTTTGCTGCCGTTGACTGTAGCACAGAATATTGCCTACGGTCGTCCAGGGGCGGTCCGTGAGGAAATTTTAGAAGCTGCTTTTGCAGCCAATGCAGACGAATTTATTCGGAAACTGCCACAAGAATATGACACAGTGATCGGAGAGAAAGGTGCAACGCTGTCAGAAGGCCAGAAGCAGCGGTTAGCGATTGCACGAGCATTACTCAAGGATGCACCCGTTCTAATTCTTGACGAACCGACTTCTGCTCTGGACGCGCATACGGAGACTCTGTTACTTGGAGCCTTAGACATTCTTATGAAAGGTCGTACGACCTTCATCATTGCACATCGATTGTCTACGATTCAAGGATCCGACCGAATCGTGGTAATGGAAAAAGGAAGAGTGATTGAAGCAGGGACGCACCACGAGTTGCTGAAAGATCAAGGGAGTTACTATCAACTCGCAACCTATCCGTAAGATTACTATTGCTCATAGGAGTAAATTTGCACTATGACAAAATTTGTATTGCTCTCTACTCAGCGGAGTGGCTCTACATGGGTAATCGACATGCTAAACAGTCATTATCAGATTGTCGCCTATTCGGAATTATTTCTCCAGAACGGTCATGGGAGGCCTAGCTGGGGTGGATGCAAGGATTTGGTATTCTGGGATACATACCTATCTAAAAAACAGTTGTATGCTCCCGCGTCTTCTACAAAGGA
>Ga0180432_10011866_pt1 | contig 10221 bp, 8 predicted proteins | sample SS_ome_10_FD_132414 | JGI IMG/M metagenome (GOLD analysis project Ga0180432, IMG submission 132414) | Hypersaline lake sediment archaeal communities from the Salton Sea, California, USA - SS_1_MS_2 metaG | ecosystem: Environmental > Aquatic > Non-marine Saline and Alkaline > Hypersaline >...
CCAAATCGGCCATTTCATAAACACAATGCAGCAATTACGACCGTTCGAACCGATCGAAAAGAAATGGAACTTTTAGCGCAGGTCATAGCCGACCTGTGTAACACGGCGGAGGGGCCATGGCGTTTATTGATTCCCATGAAAGGGTTATCTGCCTTCGACTCGGAGGAAGGTCCTCTATATGATCCAAAAGCCTTAAAAATATTTTCAGAGGCTTTGAGAAGGAACCTGAATAGGACGTCCTGCCTGCACTTAGTCCCCTATCACATTAATGACATCGAATTTGCGCAGGCCGTGATCCAGGTTTATGAAGCACTTATGAACCGCTTATGAAAAGACGGTATCCGGTGCTCAGGACCTTTTGTGGGAGGTGTCACCGAGTGCCCCCTCGCAAATGACTTTAATCCGCCAGAGGCGGACGAGTGTTAATTCCCCGCCGCTTGCGGCGTTTCATTGCCTTTACACATACCCCGCTGCTCTGCGGTGGGGTAGTTCATTAGGTCATATGATCAACATGTCAAATGAAAGCACGCGCCAATCCGACTTTTTGATGATAGTTCATTGAAAAGATCCATCGCTTTTTTGTTCCTTGCTGGAAAAAACACTATCCCCATATCTTGAAGGTTTTTTTTAAGATCTTTTTCAGGTTTTACCAATCCATAGACACCTGTCCCTGCAATAATGATTTCGGGTTGAGAGACGATAAGTCCATTTATATCATCACTTGAGAGCCTGTGACCCCTCTTTCTTCTCCAGTAAGTGATTATACGTCCATCAGGATAAATAGTCAGGTCTGAGGTGTATTCTCTGCCGTCGATGACAATGGAGCCAAATGCAAGGGTGTCTATTCTCATGATAACATGTCCCTTTTTCTACGCAGAGTATTGCAAGCCCCATAATTCAATGCAAGTGGAAAATGGTTAAGCTGAGTATATGAAAAAGACGCGAATCTGGAGCCTATTGAAGATCTATGCGGCCAGCAGATTTTCATGAGTCCTGATCCGTTTGAGATTGGTGTTGAATAAATAGGAATTTTCTGCTAATCTATTGTTTAAATTGAGCTTAGTTATGAACCCCTAAGGAGACAGTGTTGGATCGGCTTTTTGATTCGCAGGAAAAATGCCCATCAACCAACCAGGAGTGCCCGGTTTTTGATGAAGTTCGACGTTTGAGGGAGGAGTGCAAGAGACTGCAAGAACTCACCCAGGTGGATACCCTTACTGGGCTTTTTAATTTTCGCTATCTGATGATGGCCCTTGAAGGGGAAATGGAGCGTACAAGACGCACAGGTCTTTCTACCGGTCTCATTATGAGCGATGTGGACCATTTTAAACGAATAAACGATACCCACGGCCACGAATCCGGCAATAAAGCCCTTCAATGGATCGGTAAGGTCTGGCATGAGAAATTACGACGAATAGACATGGCCTGTCGGTACGGAGGCGAGGAGTTTGTTGTTATATTACCAGGAACGCGGTTGCCACAGGCTATCCGGGCTGCAGAGCGCTTGCGATTTGCACTTGAAAACTCGCCTGTAAGACTTAACGGCAAGCCGGTCAGACTGACCGCCAGTTTCGGAGTGGATGCATACAGGGGGAGAAAAAAGCTCAATGTTGAGACATTTATAAAACAAACAGACCATTTTCTCCTCGAGGCGAAGGCCAAGGGGCGCAATCGTGTCTGTTATGACGAAAATAAGATAACACTGGCAATAGAAGGACTCACGTCTGATGAACGGGAGGCATTGTTTGCAACACGTCGACCTGAAAAGTGAGTGAGATGGCTTTAAAACGAATATTGTTCGGTAAACCTAAATGTTGTCATCAAAACCCCCCCCTGTAACTCTATGTATTACAAGTGGCAAAGGAGGTGTGGGCAAAACAAGCCTTACCGTAAATCTGGCCTTTGCTTTGGTTAAAAAAGGCGATCGTGTGCTTGTTGTGGACGGTGATCTTGGACTTGCCAATGTAGATGTTTTATTAGGCCTGTCGGTCAAAAGAACCATTCGTGATGTGCTGGATAGTGGCGCGGACCCCCTCGAGTCGGTAATATATCTGGAGCCAAACCTTGGCGTTCTCCCCGCAAGTTCAGGTGTACCCGAAATGGTTACTTTGGGGCCAGAGGATCAGAACCGGTTGGGTAACGTTTTGACTACCCTTTCAAGACACTTCCATTACGCATTGATAGATACTGCCGCCGGGATAGGCCCTTCCGTGCTCTGGTTCAACAGATTTGTTAACCGCAACATCATTGTGCTCAGCCCTGACCCTGCATCACTTACCGATAGCTACGCCTTAATCAAGATTCTTTCCCGGGACCATAACCGAAAAAACTTTCACCTCATTGTCAATTTAGCCAACAGTGATCGTGAAGGATTGCAGGCCTACGAGACCCTGGAAAAAGTGGCAAAGAAATATCTTAACCTGGATCTTCAGTTTCTTGGAACTGTGCCTGACGACAGATCTGTTCACAAAGCAGTACGCGGGCGTTACCCTTTCATTCAAAAGACCCCACAAAGCAAGGCTTCTCAAGCCCTTTTTGATCTGGCGGACCGTATCAGGATGCTGAAAGAAATGACATCATAGCTCTAATTTTGGTACTTTATAAAGACCGTGTGATCGCAACCATCAAATCCATTCTGGTAGATGTCGAACCGTGGAAGAGAACCCAAAAGTAAAACTGCTTAAAAAAATCATTGACAGTGACGGCCTGCCCTCTCTTTCTCCGCTTGCCATCCAGCTGGTTGAATTTGCTGCGGACGATCAGAGTTCTGCAAGTGATTTGGCCTCAATCATTGAAAAGGATCCCAGTCTGACAACACGGCTTCTTAAACTGGTCGGCAGTGCCTTTTTTACCCGTGTTCAACGGATTACCTCGGTTACTCATGCTGTCACACTTTTAGGTTTCAAAAGAGTGCGCATCATGGCTTTAAGCCTTTCCTTGAGAGATACGTTTCCCATGGGAAAGATAAAAGGCATGGATTATGATCATTTCTGGAAGACGTCTCTTTACAGGGCCCTGATCGCACAAAATCTTGCCCAATCCGCACAACCCGAAGGGCTGAATGCGGAAGAGGGGTTTATCGCTGGCTTGATTCTTGAGATTGGAATGCTGATGCTTTATGCGGTATCATCTGATGACATCAGGCAGGGGTTTCCTGGAGGCAATGTGCCCCTGGAAGAAGTCGTCTCCTGGGAGGAGGATAACTTCGGCGTTAATCACAGGGAGGTGGGAGCCCTCATTTTTAGACGATGGCGATTTCCAGAGCATCTGGTGGAGAGCCAGAAGTATTTTGGGTCAGAGGCCCTTAAGCCGGACAAGCCGATCCTTTGCAAAGTCGTTGAGTTGTCAAGAAGGCTTACAGAAATCGTATTCGGTGAAACAAAGGACTTATATGATATCCAACAACAGGCGGAAAACCTTTTGAAGATGAAGAGCGAGGCGGTCAATAGGGTCCTGTCAGAGACCTTTGACAGAGTGGAAGACCTGGCAGAGCAAATGAGTATTAGGGTCGATTCAGAGACGGATATTGTAGGTGTTATGGAGAAGGCCAATCAGGCCCTGGCTCGAATCAATGCCTCTATAGAGAGTTCCTTTCAGGGTCTTTTGGATCATGTGAATCAGTATGACCGATCATTGACCCGTCTGTCTGAAGACATGGCACGAGACCGCAAAGACATCCTTCAAAACACCCTGGATGCAGTTGCCCACGAAATACGCAATCCGCTCCTGGCTATTGGAGGCTTTGCGAGAAGACTGGCGGGCCAGGCCACAGAGGAAGATCGCGGCAGACAATATGCTACCATCATTGCTCAAGAGTCTGCACGTCTTGAGGGTGTTTTAAAGGAGATGATGGAGTACTCCAGGGCGTATGAGCCCACCCTCACTGAAAAAGACCTGCTTCAAATCATAGAGGAAGTACTCAGCGGGCTTGATGACTTTTTTCGTGAAAAAAACATTGATGTTGTCCAGGAATTTCCTCAAAGACCCGTTCTGTTACCTTTGGAAAAGGGTGGTATCTTCAGAATTTTCGAGCAGGTTTTTAATAACGCCGTTTCCATGATCGGTCCAAACGGGGGTAGGGTGACTGTATCTGTTCAACCCATGGATCAGCCCGGTGGGGTATTGATCAGCATTTCAGACAATGGTCGTCAAATACCCGATGATATTCGAGATGCCCTTCTTGATTCAAACCCCTCCGCCAAGACCTTCGGCGGTGGACTGGGTATGCCCATGGCACGTAAGATAATAGAAGCCCACAATGGCCGAATCGAAATAGAAGAGCGGGCAGGCCGCGGCAATACCGTCAATATCTATCTTCCAATTTCGGAAAGAGGATAAGTGTCAGACAATTTCCCCATATTAATAGCTGAAGATGACCCGGTGTCGCGAAGGCTTCTTGAAAAAGTCCTTATTAAGGCGGGAAATACGGTCGTGTCTGTGGATAACGGTCAAAAGGCCCTGGCGCTTTTGAATGAAAAATTTTTCCCCATCATTCTGACAGACTGGATGATGCCGGAGATGGATGGTCTCGAATTATGTCGGGCAATCAGAAAAAATACCTATCCAGGCTATGTATTCATCATCCTCCTTACGGCCAAGGATTCGAAAGATGATATGATTAAGGGATTAGGAGCAGGTGCAGATGATTATTTAACCAAACCATTTAGCCATGCCGAATTAGTCGCACGTCTTAACACTGGGAAACGTGTGCTTGAACTGGAAAAATCGTTAAAGGATGCCAATGAGGAAATAAGGATTCTGTCCATTACAGACCCACTAACCGGAACCTATAATCGCGGTTACCTGACGGAACGTCTTCCTCAGGAGATCAAGAGGGCAAAGAGATACAGCAGGGCCCTCTCCATAATCATATGTGATATCGATCATTTCAAAAAGGTGAATGATACATATGGACACCTTTTCGGGGATGAAGTCTTGAAAGATTTTGCCCGGTGTATCAGACACTCGATCCGTCATGACGTGGATTGGATGGCCCGGTACGGTGGCGAAGAATTCCTGATTGTCCTTCCCGAGACAGAGGTCAACGGGGCTACCGCAATGGCGGAACGACTTAGAGGGGAATTATCCCGAAGGGTCACTGAGGCGCAGGATAAACAGATATCCATCACAGCCAGTTTTGGAGTAGCCGGTTTTAGCCCTAACACCCCTGATGAAATGATCTCGCCTGAAGCCCTGATCAGAAAGGCGGATAAATACCTTTATCAGGCAAAACGGTACGGGAGAAACAGGGCCATGGGAGGATCGTTGGGTTAAATAAGATTCGCACAATCACGGTCAAAGACAGCAGGAGTTGATTCCATGAAAAAAAATGTGCTGGTCGTGGATAACAATCCGGTAATCTTGAAGTTTATGACCAATTTGCTTGAAAAGAAGGGCTGTCACGTTCAAGTCGCAGAAGACGGTCTTACAGCCCTTGACCTGTTGGAATCATATATTCCGGACGTCATATTCGTTGACCTGGTCATGCCTAATATAAGTGGAGACAAATTGTGCCGGATTATTCGAAAAATACCTGAGCTTAAAGGTGTTTACGTTGTTATCCTTTCAGCGATATCTGCCGAAGAAGAGGTGGATATTGTTGAATTTGGAGCTAATGCCTGTATTGCCAAGGGGCCGTTTAATAAGATGGCACAACATATCCTTTTCTCTATAGGTCAGTCGGGAGAGAGGACGGAAGATGGCCTTTCAGGCAAAATACTGGGGGTTGAGGATGTCAACCCCCGAGCCATTACAAAAGAGTTGCTGTCTTCTAAAAAGCATTTGGAATCTATTTTGAGAAATATGTCTGAGGGGATTCTGGAGCTTACACAGGACAAAAAAATAATTTATGCGAATCCGGCCGCCATTTCCCTTGTTGGTGTTCCGGAGGAAAAACTGTTAGCTTCAAGTTTCACAACGCTTTTTTCGGGAAATGATCGTGAAAAAATTATGGGCATGCTGGAGTTCAGAGAGCAATCGCTTAAACATATTACCGAGGAGTCGCCGGTGATATTAAACGGCAAAGAGGTCTCGCTAAGCCTCATGTCTTTTAAAGATGAAAAGCGTCATTCCATCGTTGTCATTGTAAGTGATATTAGTGAACGAAGGCGAATGCAGGCCCAGCTCCAGGAAGCTCAGAAAATGGAAGCCATCGGAACGTTGGCAGGGGGTATTGCCCATGATTTTAACAATCTGCTGATGGGTATCCAAGGAAATGTATCGTTGATGCTCCTGGACGTTGATTCAACGCATCCACACAAACAGCGGCTGAATACGATTGAAAAACTCATCCAGAGCGGATCAAGGCTGACGAAGCAGATCCTGGGGTATGCAAGAGAAGGAAAATATGAAGCCAGGGTCATTGACCTGAACCAAATAGTGAGAGAAACATCCGAGACTTTTAGCAGGGCCAAAAAGGACATTGCTGTTCATCGCGACCTTGCTGGAGATTTGCTGCCGGTTGAGGCAGACCAAGGGCAGTTAGAGCAGGTTCTTTTGAGCCTGTATGTGAATTCATGGCAAGCAATGCCGGGTGGCGGGACTATTTTCCTGAAGACAATGAGTACCTCTGACAAGGATATGACGTACAAAATGTATAAACCCAAGCCAGGCAACTACGTCCTTTTCACTATCACCGATACAGGTGTGGGGATGGACAAAAAGACCAGGGACCGTATTTTTGATCCATTCTTTACAACCAGAGGGATGGGTAGGGGCACGGGGCTTGGTTTAGCCTCTGTTTATGGTATCATTAAAGGGCATGGGGGCTACATTGATGTTGATTCAGAGAAGGGGTCCGGTACAACGTTTAGTATTTACCTGCCAGCTTCAGAAAAAAAAGCTGAAAAAAAAGAAGAACCGGCTAAGGAGGTCCTAAAGGGGACAGAAACGGTTCTTTTTGTGGATGATGAAGGTATGATTATTGATGTTGGCCGGGAGATTCTGAAAACATTGGGTTACGAAGTCCTATTGGCCAGGGGGGGAAAAGAGGCGATTGAAGTCTATAAAGCGAATAGAGACAGGATTGATATGGTCATTCTGGATATGATCATGCCGGACATGGGTGGTGGGGAAACCTATGACCTTCTTAAGGAAATCAACCCGCAAATAAAGGTTCTCCTTTCCAGCGGGTACAGTATAGACGGGCAGGCTCAGGAGATCATGGAACGGGGTTGTAATGGGTTTATTCAGAAACCTTTTGACGTGAAACAGTTAGCCGCTAAAATGAGAAAGATCCTCGGAAAAAAATAGAAGCATATCTTTATTGAAAATCATACAAATATATTAATACTGGCTGGTTGATCAAGACCATCCTTTAGATAATCCCTGACCAGGTCCAGCATCACACTAATTTTAAACGGTTTGGAAAGGGTAGGGTATCCGTATTTCAATATTTCTTCATCCAGTTTCCGTTTCAATCTGTTAATGCCAAAAAAGCCGCTGATATAAATGACTTTGACTTGGAAATGCTTATCTCGAATACGCCTTATAAGTTCCAGTCCACTCATCTTTGGCATGACCACGTCAGTAATGACCAGGTCCGGTTCAAATTCGCAGTAAACCTGGAAACCGCTATCTCCGTTCACTGCAACCTTTACATCATAGCCTTCCATTAAAAAAACGTCTCTGAATATCTCCTGTAAACCGAACTCGTCTTCAACAACAAGTATTTTCTTTTTCCTCTTATTGTGTTTCTTAATTCCCCTTTTGATCACTTCTACGAGTTCTTCATCATTCATATGGCTAATGAGTCGACTAACCGTGTTCAGTCTTTGTTGGATCATTTTTGCTTTTACCCTATTCTTTGGATTCAAGTCAGGGTGATAAACCTTACTTAAAAGTCTGTAACTGGACCTTATATAGGACAGCACTGCCCTGTTGCCCAATTCAGTGTAAATCTCTCTGGCCTTATCAAGTAGACCGAGATAAATAAGCTCTTTTTCCAGATCAATGCTATTTTTCAATGTGATTTGTCCATCCCTTAATGGTTTCGTAAATTGCGCTGAGACGGACGGCACAGGTATCCCGCCTTGTTCAGATTGATGCAAGGTGCGTGAATCTTTAAGACAACTTTAAAGCGAAGATCATGCCAATAGATGGCTGCAAGATTATTTGAACGCTTACTTATAGTTAGAGGACTCCTGTATTGAAAAAGAATATGTAGGTAAAGAAATACCACTCCTTCTGAAAATCTCTATTCCATTTATTGGCAGTTTTTTGCCCTATCAGGCAACTTGCAACGCCATGCTTTTGGGGTTTGACGCGAAGCTTCGTCGGCAAAGGAAGCCGGGGTAGAGGATAGTGCCAGCGTTTGTGGATGGTCTTTTGAAGTGTGATTTGGGTGTCACCTGGCATGATTTTAGTGGAGTGCACATAATGGAGGATTGACTCTTCAATTAAGAATAATTAAAATAGACCCACAAACCATCAATCATTTGCAATATGACAGTCAATGGGTCATGAATATTTCCTGAAAAGGTGGTCACCCATGAGAGAATCAATCATTCTTACGGGTCTTCCTCTTCTCCCATCCATCCTGATATGGATAGAGACGGATGGTTGGATGGCGATGAAAATACGGTTGGATCAGACCCTCTGAGTCAAATCACGACACCAATTAATCCGTGAGAAAAAAGTGTATGTATTTTCATAGCCTTTTGCCCTGATTACTGATATATCCCAATCACATGTATGCTACCGAGCACCTCAGAAAGGAAAAGAAACTCTGAAAAAGAGCCCCCCTAAAAGAAAAACCGCCTCAGCGGAACCCAGACCCGGGCCGATTGGGCCTGATAAAAAGAGCCGTTACAGGGACAGACGGTCCTCTCGAAAAAAAAGAAAGGAAGCCATCGGGATTGAGGATGTAACGGCAGAATCCATTGGCGCGGCACTGGAAGATAACTGGGATGTTTCACAGTTCAAGGTTCCCCCGGCCGAAGGTAAGACCCGTTTTCACGATTTCGACCTACCAAAACCGCTGCTTCATGCCATCTACGACCTCGGATTTAAATACTGTACACCCATCCAGGCTGAAATCCTTCCCAGCACCTTGTCTGGCAAGGATGCAAGCGGCAGGGCGCAAACGGGTACGGGGAAGACGGCTGCCTTCCTCATCACTGTCCTCACCCGGTTATTAAACAATCCCATTCCGGGGAAACGAAAACCTGGCACACCCCGGGTTCTGATTCTTGCCCCTACCCGGGAACTGGTGCTTCAGATCTCTGAGGAGGCGCTTAAGCTCTCCAAGTACAGTTCCGTGAAAATTGTTTCCGTGTTCGGCGGTATGGATTATGTTAAGCAGAGAAAACAACTGGCTGCAGACCCGGTTGATATTATCGTAGCAACGCCTGGAAGACTGCTCGATTTTCAGCGGCGCCACGACATTACCCTGAAAAAGATCGAGGGGCTTGTCATCGATGAGTCTGACCGGATGCTCGATATGGGGTTTATCCCGGATGTTCGAAAGATTATCCACGGCACACCGGTAAAAGACAAGCGTCAAACGCTACTCTTTGGTGCAACGCTGACCGCGGAGATCACCCGCCTCGCATCCCAATGGACCCGCAACCCTGTAACGGTTGAAATCGAACCGGAACAGGTCGCGGTCGATACTGTGGAACAGATCGTCTATATTGTGACTGACAGTGAAAAATTTGCTCTGCTTTTCAACATCATCGATAAGCAGAATCTGGAACGAGTTCTGGTTTTCTGTAACAGGCGCGACGAAGTGAGACGGCTTGCTGAGATGCTGACCCGATACGGGATGAACTGCTCCGTGCTCTCCGGTGATGTCCCCCAGAAAAAACGGATTCGCCGTCTTGAGGAGTTCAAAGCTGGAAAGATTCGGGTTCTGGTTGCAACGGATGTGGCCGGGCGTGGCATTCACATAGAGGGTATGGATCATGTCATCAATTTTACATTGCCTCATGATCCGGAAGATTACGTCCATCGGATCGGGCGCACGGGTCGGGCCGGCGCTGCAGGTACTTCAGTCAGCTTCGCTGATGAGAAGGATGCCTTCTATATTCCTGTCATAGAGGAGTTCATCGACCGCAATCTGAGCTGTATCGAGCCGAATGAAAATTGGCTCACCATGCCAAAACCCGTCTTTAAAAGGAAAAGGGGCAGGCCCCGCCGCAGAAGGAAACCTCAATATAAATCCAGACGTTGAGAGATTCTAATTTTATTGATTCATTCATCAACAGTATCAGTGATAAAGGC
>Ga0180432_10011867_pt1 | contig 10221 bp, 6 predicted proteins | sample SS_ome_10_FD_132414 | JGI IMG/M metagenome (GOLD analysis project Ga0180432, IMG submission 132414) | Hypersaline lake sediment archaeal communities from the Salton Sea, California, USA - SS_1_MS_2 metaG | ecosystem: Environmental > Aquatic > Non-marine Saline and Alkaline > Hypersaline >...
CCTCCGAGGTCTGCGACAGGCATTCTGCCCACTGCGACCGTCGAAAAAGGCCGGGATTTCACGCCTGAACGGGTTTTGCAAGACCTCGGAGGTCTGAGCGCGTGCCAGGCTGAGTAGTTACCGCAAAAGTATAATCTCCCGCACTGTGACGGAGCAGCGCCCGATAAATCGGGCTGGAAATTGCTGCTACGCTGCATTTTTGAGCCCCGTTCACGGGGCGCAGTTCCGTAGCGCGGCGACTTTATCGCCACGCTGCCGAGGGGGAAGTCGTTTCTTAACAAGCACCTAGTGCCGGGTTGCACGCCTGATCTGCTACTTTAGGGCAGAGCTTTTACAATGTTCGCCAGCAGGATGGTGTCAGGCCCGTCCACAAAGGTCACGTAGCGCGCCACGCGATAGATGTATACCGTTTCTGAGCTGGTCTCCCACCACTGGCCTTCCAGACCTGCTGGAGGAGCCATAGGTTGGGCGAGCAGGTAGCGGTGGGGAACCGTCGCGCCGAGGGCGCGCTCGAATTCCTCTGCCTCGGCGGTGCTATCCCAGATCGTGCGCCACACGCGCACCCGGCTCCCATCCTCGCGCTCCCAAGCGACAAAGGTATCCCCGCCCCAGCCGTCGGCCGCTTGCCAGGCCGTCTCCTCCGATAGTATAATGTCGAGGTACAGACGAATGACCAGCTCGCCCAACGTATCCTGTAAGCGCAATTCCCATTCCTCGCCGAGCACTCGGCCGAGATGCGGCACGATGACGCGGGCGGGGTCATCTGGCCCTTCTATGTAACGCTCTGGATGGAGCACTTGCTCCGTCGAGCGAGGCGGCGCGGTGTAGGCGCGGTTGATAGCCTGCCACCCTCCGGCCTGGAAAAGCGCGCTGGCGAACCAGCGCCCTTCCTGATAAGGGAAGCGCTCCAACTGTTCCCAGGCTGCGTTGCCGTCCAACTCCTCCCCGTAATCGGGCTGCTCGGCCCACAAGATCAATTCCGTCAGATGCTCCCAATCGGCCACGGCCGGCTCTCCGTAGCGATAGAACGCCGTCAGGAGCAGCGCGTCTCCTTCGATCAAAGCCTCGACCGCCAGTTTGGCGTCGCTGGTCGCAGCGCGCGCGTCCATCGCGCCCAGGTCGAAATGCTGATCTTGCAAGGCGTGAGCGTGAGCGTGGGCCAGCACTGCCTGATCGTCGTCGCTATCCGCCGGCCGGCCGGCGGCGATGTAGAGTTGCTCCTGTTCGGGTACATAGATACCCGCCGTATCGTGGGCGCGCACGAAAACGGGGACGTCGGGCAGCAGTCCCAGGGTGACGTAGGGCAGCAGCCGGGTCTCTGGGTCGCGCTCGGCGTGGAGTTGACGCAGCAACACGGTCATTTCGCGCTCGTCGAGAAAGCTAAGCGGCGACTCGGCGCGGGGAGACAGGCCGCGCAACGTCTCCAGCTGATGGGCGATCTGGTCGAAGAGGCGGGCGGCCTGTATCTGAGACCAGATGTCTTCTTCGAGCATAGTGGAGGGCGTGGGCGATGGAGATGGGAGCGGCGCCGGAGGCGAGGGTGTCAGGAGCGGAGGTGTAGCAGGCGAGGGGCCGTCCAGGTTTTGAAGAGAGGTGACCATAAAGCCCGTGAGCATGGCAAAGACGGCGATGACGGCCACGATCATCGAGAGGATGGTGAGACGCTGTCCGGACGTAAAGCCGGATCCGTTCACGCCAGCGCCTCGCGTTGTTGCCGGATGAGGTCGGCGATGGAAGATGCTGCCGCGTCCAACATGCGATCCAGCGTCTCTCGTGAGAAGGGCGCGCCCTCGGCTGTGCCTTGTACTTCGACCAGGCGATCGTCGTCCGTCATCACCACGTTGAGATCCACCTCGGCGGCGCGATCCTCGGCGTAGCACAGGTCAGTGCGCACCTCGCCATCCACCACGCCGACGCTGATGGCGGCGACCGGTGGCTTTAGCGTTTCCGGCGGAACTGCACCCCGTTCGGCCAACCGGCGTAGCGCCAGGGCCACGGCGACATAGCCGCCGGTGATGGCGGCGGCGCGGGTTCCCCCGTCCGCCTGCAACACGTCACAGTCCACGATCAGTGTGCGCTCGCCCAGCAGATTGAGATCCACTCCGGCGCGCAGGGAGCGCCCGATTAGACGGCGGATTTCCTGCGTCCGCCCGCGCAATCCGTCGGTCTCGCGGCGCGTGCGGGTGTGGGTGGAGCGGGGCAGCAGCGCGTACTCGGCCGTCAGCCAGCCGCGTCCGTGTTCGTCCATCCAGGCCGGCGTCTGCTCCTCAATGCTGACGTTGCACAGCACGCGGGTCTGGCCCATCTCGATCAGCACCGAGCCCTCAGGATACTCGACATAGTCCAGGGTGAACCGTACCGGGCGAAGCTCGTCGGGTCGGCGCCCGTCGGGGCGTTGGGGATCATCAATCATATCTTTTGTTTGGGCGAGCACAAGCTCGGTAGAGACCTCCGAGGTCTAGGGTCTCTACTGAAATGAAACACACCCATATCTTTTGCTATCCGAGGCTCCGCCTCCGCCGGCCTGCCAGCAAGACCCCTGCCGCTCCCAGCGGCAGCGCCGCTGCGCCGGGGCAGATTCCGCCGCCCGACCCTTGCTCGGGTTCCTCGATCGGTTCTTCCACTGGTTCTTCCACCGGCTCCTCGGCTGGTTCCTCGACCGGCTCGGCCGTGGGGACAGGCTGAGGCCACTCACCGACGGCGAGAGCGATGTCGTCCGCCCACAGTGTGCCCTCGCCCGGACCGACGCTGAATCCGTAGCCTATCATACGCGCCGGGTCTATTTCGGCCAACCCGGCCTCGCCCACCCATTCCGCCTTTTCGAAATCTGTCCAGGGAAAGATGAACTGCGCCCAGCCGTCGTCACTCTCCGTCGTGGTCTCGAACCCCACCTCGAAGGGCGTGGGGTCGTCGGGGTCGCCGGAGAATACCGCCAGCGTGAACCACTCCCCCGTCCCTTCGGAGTGGAGCCACAGGGAAAGCCCCGTGCTGCCGCTCCAGTCTCGCAGGGGGTCGAAGGAGCGCCCGCAATACCCATATCCGTCGGGCGCGACGGCGTAGCCGATGCGCAGAGATGCCGCGTCCGCGTGCGCCACTCCGCCGGCGTCCCGCTCGCACTCGATGGTGGAGCCGTTCTCGGCAGAAAAGTCCCAGACGATGTCCTCCTCAAAATCGTCAATCAGACCTGCCGCCGGTAGGGGGACGACGATGGGAGTCGGCTGCGCGCCCCCTTCGTCGGGCGGGGGTGTCTCGGAGGGCGCGGTAGGTGTGGGACGGGGCGTGCCGGCGTGGTAGCTCTCGATGGCCTGGTCTAGGAACTCGACAAAGAGCGGGCCGATGGCGCGATTGGCCTGCTCGTTGGGGTGGCCGTCGTAATCGTCCACGCGGTACTCGGGCCGCAGAAAGTTGTCGTCGCCCGCCAGGTGGCCGAAAAAGTCAAAAGTAAAGAGGTTGGGATGGCCGGCCAGGAATTCGTCGGAGGAGAGCCAATCGGCGAAGGCGCGCGCCCGCGCCCCTTCTTGGGGGTCGCTTGCGGCGGGCACCTGGGGCGGCTGGGTGACGACGACGAATATCTTGTCCGGGTACTGGTCCACCCGGTCGCGGATGGCGCGGTAGTAGGATTTGTACTCGTTCAGTTGGTAGTCGTCCCCGATGTTGCTGGTGGGGTAGCAGGATTTGAAGGCGATGACGTCGTACTGCATCAGGTGGCTGAAGGTGTTATCGGGCGGGTCGTGGAGCGGCTGGGCAAAGATCTCGGCAAAGCCGTCAGGGTCGGTGTTGTCACCTGGCACGTCAAAGTTTGTGCCGCTGTAGGAGCCGTCGGCCAGCCGCAGCCCGTCGCCATTGTAGCCGTGATCGTAGAACTCGTATCCCAGTGCCGTCAGCCCCTCCCGCACTCCACCCTCGTTGATCAGGTTCTCGCCGCAGGAGTGATGCAAAAAGATGATGCTGGTCGGCCCCAGGCTGGCAAAGTTCGCCCCCAGCAGGAACGGGAGCAGGGCGAGCAGGATGAGCAGGGAGCAGGAAGTGAGGGGCTTGCCCATACGGTGGTACGGATTTTTCGAGCGTTTCATATTCACACCTCCTATGTGTATGGCAGTTAACTCAGAGCCGGACGGCGCTGAAAGCAGCGCCCTATTCTCATTTGAGTGCGTTTCATTTCAGTTGCCAAAGCCGTACCGCGGGCTGATTCTCAGCCATAGAAGAGCTGGTGCTGGTGCGCTTTGGGGGGCGCGTAAAGCCCCCAGCACCGCCTGTTCACGGCGGTGCGGAGTACCACGAATATCTTCCAACCTATTTGAAACACACCCTTCTCATTTTACACGGCTTGACCAGATACGGCAAGCAGGGCCTCCCGCGGGTTCTGAACCTGTGGGAGGCTCAGGTGCGTTGCACCTCTTGACCGCTACGGATAGTTGCGCAGTATCAGCGGCAGGTAGATGTGTGCCGGTTCCACGATCCAGATGCGCACTAGCACATTAGGTGCATATATGTCGTCGTTTTCACGCACGACCTGGATACTGGACGACGTGAACTCTCTCCAGTAAGCACCTTCGTCGTAGCGCGTCGGGCCGTCATAATAGGAGTCGCTTCCATAGGACTTGTGAAGGGGCCCGGTGGCCCAGACGGGTCGAAGGTCCACTACCATATTGTCCGGAGATCGCCCCAGGGTGTGTGTGAATGTCTCTGTGGCTCCTGCCGTGATAGTGGTCAGCGTGCTTTCATAATCTGGGTCGGGGGTATACCAGATGCGCACCCGTACCTCGTCGGCCCAGTCGTCGTCGGCTCCCCGATACACGGTGATGCTGCTGCTGTCTAGCGACCTCCAGTAGGCGCCGATTTCATAGTCGCTACCGGCGTCGTGGCGGCGATCCACTCCATAATACATCTGATTGACGCCACCCGTGATGCTGTCGTCCCTGAACTCCAGGTAGACGATTCCCGTCCCTGCGCTGTGGCTCAGGGGCAGGCTTGCACCCTGGCCGATGCTCCGCCAGCCGCTGTCATAGTCGGCGGGCGGGGCGATCCAGATGCGCACGCGTCCTTGATCGGCCAGGGTATCGTTTGGAGCGCGATAGATCTCGATCTGCGAGTCCGTGAGATCGAGCCACGCGGCTCCATAGCCTCGCATTTCGGAATAGGCGAGGGAGTACACGTTTTCGAGCCCATAGTTACATTGATTGATGCCATACGTACCCGTATCTTTGAACTGCAAGTCCACCACGTAGGTATCAGGGTCGCCGCCCAGGTTGTGGATCAGGGTTTCCTTTTCTGAGAATCCCTGGTCAAGGGAACGCCAGCCGCTGTTGTATTTGGGTTGACGGCTGGCCCAGATACGCACCCGTACCTGGTCGGCGTCATTATCTTCGGAGGCACGATACACGGTGATCTGGCTGCCGGTCAAACTGCGCCAGTAGGCTCCGTACTCGTTCAATGATCCACCACCAGAGGTCCAGTAGCCATCCCGTCCGTAGCTTCGTTGGTTCACACCATTGGAACCGTCGGTGTCCTTGAACTGGAGATCCACGAAAAAGTCGCTCCAGGGACCGCCCAGGTTGTGGTCGAGCGTATCAGCTACTCCCTGAGTGGCGGCCTGCCAACCGCTATCGTAATCCGGGGCCCGCACGCGCCAGATGCGGAGGCGGAGGACGGCGGCGTTCGTGGTGTCTGCTCCTCTGTACACCTGTACGCTCTGGTCAGTTAGATTGTACCAGTAGGCGCCCTTGTAGCGCAGCACATCGCCTCCATCTCGATACCGGTCCCGGCCATAGTACATCTGGTTCACCCCGTACCCGCCGGGAGACGTATCCTGGAATTCCAGGTACACCAGATACTCGTCAGAATCTCCGCCCAGGCCGTGGTTGAGCAAGGCGGGGTCTTGGCCCATCCCAAACCAGTTGCTGTCATAGTCGGCGGTTGGGGCGACCCAGATGCGGACGCGCACTTGCTGGTTAATTGGGTCGGCGGATGCACGAGACACGACGATGTCGCTGGTGGTCAGTTTCGACCAATAGATGCCCCACGTGTTTGAGCTGTCTCGCGTGTCCAACCCAAAACCGGAATGCCCGGCCGTGACCGAAGCGTTTGTGCCCTGCAAGTCCACAACGTACGAGTCGGTGTCGCCTCCCAGGTTGTGGGTCAGGGTCAGGTCTTCTCCCTGGCTGATGTCCCTCCACCCGCTGTCGTAGGCCGGCTCGCCAAAGGGAAAGCCTCCCACGATGAGGTCAGGAGCCTCGGGGGGAGCCGCCTCGACCGGGCCAACTGGAGCGAGGAGTGCCAGCAGCACACCAAGCACCGTGATCATGGTTAACGTTTGCCTTTTCATCATAACCTCCTTCTTTGCTAGTTGTTCCAATCCTTATACGAGAAACCGGGTGGTTTTGTTACGCGTTCCGGTGGTGCCAAGCACTTGGCAAGTGCCTGGCACCTGGGTGCTACGGGTAGTTGCGCACGACCAGCGGCAGGTAGATGGTGAACCCAGATTCGCACGCGCCGACGTCGCAGAGGGCCGCGCCGTCAAAGTCCCCATCGAACGGGCGCGGCCGGCCGCGCTGATCGGTGGACACGGGGCAACTGGCCACGGGTATCACGTCCAGCGCCGGGCTGGTGGCGAGCAGGGCGTGGGTTTGGGTGCGCCCGCCGTTGTCGGCCAGTGGGGCCAGGTGCGGGTCGTCGCCGGTGATGTTGTGGGTCGTCGTGCCGTTGATCGTGGCGTCGGTGGTATCCTGGATCAGGTTATAGTCCTGAGAGTTGATCTCACCGTAGATGTCGGGGCCGCTCCCACCCGCGCCGTTGCCCGCGACGATGGTGTTCCGAACGTTGACCGTGAAAGTGGATTCCAACTGCATACCACCGCCGTTACCGCCGGCTGTGTTGGAATAGATCGTGCAGTGGATCAGGTTTATGGTCCGTGATTCGTCGCTCAACGTGCCGATGCCGCCGCCGAGGGTGGTGGCAGTGTTACCAGAGACGGTCGTGTTGGTGAGAGCCGCAGAACTGTAATAGAGGTAGATACCACCGCCACGAGAGCCAATGCCGTTGGCGTCGTTACCACTGATCGTGCATCCCTCAAGGTTCAGTGTGGCCCCGCCGCCACTGCCAGTGCTGTAGATGCCGCTCCCATTGAGGCCACTCGTGTTGTCGGAGACGGTGCTATCGTCGAGCGTGACGTCACCATTGTCATTGTAGATGCCGCCGCCGTCCTCGGCGGCCTGGTTGTTCCCGCCGATGGCGCTGCCATTCTGGATGTTGAGCGTCTCCAGGTTGTAGATGCCGCCGCCGTCAGCGGCCGTGTTGCCGCTGACGGTGCTACCATTCACCGTTGCCGCGCCGCCAACAGCGTTGCATACGCCGCCGCCTCGGTTGGTGGCCGTGTTGTCACGGATGGTGCTATCGTTTATGGTTGCGGCGCCCCAATTGTAGATGCCGCCGCCGCTGTAGGCCTGGTTGTTCCCGCCGATGGTGCTGTTGGTGACGGTCAACGCAGTCCAGTTACAGATGCCCCCGCCGTAGCCGGTGGCCACGTTGGCCCAGATAGTGCTACCATCCACCGTCGTCGCGTCGCTGTTGTAGATGCCGCCGCCGTTGAACGCGGCCTGGTTGGACCCGCCGGCCGCGCCGACGGTGCTGTTGGTGACTGTCAGCGTGCCGCTGTTGTTGATGCCGCCGCCATAATCGGCCGTGTTATCGCTGACGATGCTGCCGTCCAAGATCACTGCGCCGCCGTCGTTGTTGTAGACGCCGCCGCCGAGGGAGGCTTGATTGCCCGCGCCGACCTCGCCGATGGTGCTGCTGCCGATAGTCACCGTGCCGCTATCACAGTAGATGCCTCCGCCCTCATCGTCGGCCTGGTTGTCGGAGAGGGTGCTGCCAGCGGTGATGCTCACTGTGCTATAGGCGGTGTAGATGCCGCCGCCACGGCCATAGAAACTGCCGCCAGAGGTGGTCTGATTCCCTGAGATGGCGCTGTTGGTGACGTTCACCGTGCTGTACCAGCTATAGATGCCGCCGCCGTCCGCCATGCTCCCTGCCCCGCCGCCAGTGTTTACCGTGTTGTCGGAGATGGTACTGTCCGTTACGTTCACCGTTCCCCAATTTGCGTAGACGCCGCCGCCATAGGCGGCGTCGCCAGCGCCGACGGTTACTTGGTTCTGGGAAATGGTGCTGGCGGTGACGTTCACCGTGCTGAGATAGCTATAGATGCCGCCGCCGCGACCGCCGCTGCCGACGATGCTTGCCCGGTTGCCGGTGATGACGCAGTTGGTGATGTTGACCGTGTTGTCGCCGCCAGCATAGATACCGCCACCGGAGGATGATGGTATCTGCGCCGGGGCTGGCATTGGCGGCCGTGATCGCCCCGCGCAGGCTGCAGTCGTTGGGCGTGGCCGTGCAAGCCGTTGCCCCGGCGTTGTCGTCAGTGCGGTCAACGTCATAGGTCGCCGCCCGCGCCGCCGGCAGTGGCTGGATACCCAGCGCCGCGGCCAGCAGCGCCAGCGCCAGCGCCAGCCGGGCCGAGATGGATGGAACGTGCGATTTCTCGAACAGGTTTCTGTGCGTCATTTGACTTGTCTCCTTAAAACATAGGTTAGCGGGATTTACGATTTGCTCACTCGTACACTTGCAAACCTGCAAACTTTTTTTACTCCACTCTCCACACGTGCACCAGCGATCTTTCCTCGTCGGCCAGCGGCTCTAGCACGTACAACAGGCCACGCTCGCGGTCAAAGGCGGCCGCGCCGAGGTGGTTGAGCAGCACGAAATCGGCGTTGTAAAGCACGTCCTCGATCTCTAGCACGGCGTAGGGCTGCGGCTGCCAGGTCTCAATCGCCCCGGTGGCCACGGCGACCAGGCCGGCGGGATCGTAAAGAATGATCTGGGCCGCGAACTGCTCCGACCACCAGCCCCGTTCGGGACACTCGGGTGGATAGGGCGGCTCCTCCGGCCAGACGGTGCCGTCGGCGCAGCCGTACCAGGTCTCCCCCAGTCCCTTGGTGCCGACGAAGGCGACGGCGGATTTATCGCCCACGGTGAGCCACGCTCCACCCGACCAATGATCGGAATGGGCGTAGCCGTCCATCGCGGGGGCGCCTTCCTCGTAGACGTCGCCGTACAGGAGGAGGGGGATGGCCGGGAGCGTCGCGCCCGGCGCGGGTGGGTTGCCCTCGTTCCACGGGCCGTAGGCAAAGAGCGAAGGCCCCAGCGATCCCTGCCCGCCGTCGCGGTAGCGGCCCGTCGCCAGGCGCATCCCCGGCGTGTAGGCTTCGGCCCACGCCGGCGGAATGGCAAAGATATAGTCGGTCGTTACGTAATTCCAGTACTCGCCGATGCGCCACGGCCCGGCCGGCTGCGGGTTCGAGAGATCCAGCTCGCACCAGCCGTGGGATGGGTTGGTCGCTCCCTCGTCCAGGTGCGGCGCCCAACAGAAGTAGAGTTTGCCGCTCTCTTGTTCGCCTTGCGGCGGCAGGTACTCCAACCCGGCGCGGGGTTGCTCCAGCGGCCAATCGAACAGCCCGCCGCGGATGTCCTGGAAGGGCTGCAAGGTGGCGGCCGTGTTCAACTCTTCCAGATTTTTGCCGGAGGAGACGACGGGCACAGGGATGCTGATCTCGGAGACGTACTGGTTCCAGTTGTGGCCGCTGCCAAAGAGGGAGCCGGGGAAGCCGTCGTCGGGGCCGCCGGGGTCGCCGTCGGGGTAATAGGCCAGAGCCTCGCCGCTCCACAGCCAGCCGACTTCGTCGGGCGCGTCGCCCGGCAGGTGGAACGCGCCCAGGTAGACCAGGTCGGAGGGTTGGATGAGGTCGCCGGACTGGGGCGGAGGCGGGGCGTGTGTTGGCTCCGCTTCCGAAGGTGGAGCGGGAGTATTGTCTGGCTGAAGGGCGGATGTTGGAGCCGGAGTATCTGCCGCTTCCGGCGCTCCGGGCAGGTTGCAGGCCAAGACGCTCGCCAAAACTAGAGTGATGACGAAAATCGAAAGCGCGCGGTGCTTGATCTTTTCCATTGGTCTTTCCTCGTGATAACTATGATTGTGACCGTTCACGGTAGCCCACGTTGCCGGTATCTTTTCAATATTCCGGAGCAAGACCTACGAGGTTTGTAAATCTGCTCAGCCTGGCACGCGCTCAGACCTCCGAGGTCTTGCAAAACCCGTTCAGGCGTGAAATCCCGGCCTTTTTCGACGGTCGCAGTGGGCAGAATGCCTGTCGCAGACCTCGGAGGTCTTGA
>Ga0180432_10011868_pt1 | contig 10220 bp, 6 predicted proteins | sample SS_ome_10_FD_132414 | JGI IMG/M metagenome (GOLD analysis project Ga0180432, IMG submission 132414) | Hypersaline lake sediment archaeal communities from the Salton Sea, California, USA - SS_1_MS_2 metaG | ecosystem: Environmental > Aquatic > Non-marine Saline and Alkaline > Hypersaline >...
AGCCGAAGATCATCAGCAAGAGGGCAATGTTCGGTTGGGCGATCAGAGTCAGGATCCGCTCACCCCACCAGACGGGGATCGCTTGCACGTCGGCGTCCGCGGTGTTCAGAGTGACTGTGCCGGCAGCCGTGGTGAGCTGGCGACCTTGGAGCTTGTCGAGCAAGCCGTCGAGATTCTTGGCGACTAGTTCGACGACGTTTTCGCGAGCGGCTTCCGACGCAGTGATGGAGACGCTGGTTTCAACTGCATCAACCGCCCACTCGACGTTTCGGCCCCGGAATTCTGCCAAGGCGCGTGCCCAGGCGACCGTGTCGTTGGCAATCTTCTCTTCGACCGTAGAACGAACCTGCGATGACGGCTCTTCTTTCTTTTCTGATTTGGAGTCTCCGGCGTCCGGCGGTTCGTCCCGCTGGGGGCCGACGGGCAATCCGCCGATTTGGACAGGATGCGCCGCCCCGATCGTCGTGCCGGGCGCCATCGCTGCAACGTGGCTGGCTAGGGTAATAAAGACACCCGCAGAAGCCGCACGGCTTCCGGACGGTGCGACGTAGACAACAACCGGCGTCTGGCTGGTCAAAATCATTTTGGTCAGCAGACGCGTCGAGGTGAGCAATCCGCCAGGCGTGTCCAGCATAATCACCAGGCATTCGGCTTGCCGCTGATCGGCTTCACTAATCGCCCGCTCGAGATACCTTGCCGTGCCGGGCGTGATTGCCTCGTCGTCGAGTGTGGCCGTCAGGACGAGAGAATTCGTCGTCCGGGAGTCTGACGTCGTGGATCGGTTGTCTTGCTGAGCCTGGACGGTAAGACACAGCAGGAAGCCGAGAAGCAGAAACAGCAGGGTTGGCGATTTCATCTCAATCTCCGTATCCTGACCAACGCAAATCGCGCGCCCAACAGCCGCTTGAAACGGCCGACGGGAGCGGCAGATCCACCAAGCCGCCGCCACCGCGTGACCACTTGCCGTGGGGATGTAGGTGAAGCCAATCCCAGCTTTGGCATCCACCAGCCTTAGCCGGATCCACTACGACAGTCTGACGTGATCAACGACAGATTGTCGGCGCGCGGCTCCCGAAGGACGGTCACGTCGGGTTCCGAGCCGGTATGGGCCCCATCGGCATGCTTTCTGTATCAGCATGCGGTAAGCCGTTGCTTCTATAAGGTGTCCAGCGGTTGGTCCTGGCAGAACTCCCCCAAGTGTGTGTTGGAGGTACTCATGAGACAGAGCAGTAGACTGGAATGGAGAGTAGATAGTTATCGAGGAGTGACTGTCCTCAGCGGCCATCACGGGCGGTTTCGAAGCACAAATTACTTGTCACAAACTGGCTATCTTTCGGTTAGCAGTGATCAAGCCGGTGTGCGCCAGAGAAATGACCGAGCCACCTCTTCCTGCACTTCGGCATTGTCTGTCGGCCATATCCTCTTGTCACTGAACGGTTTTCGCCCATCCACAACGACCGCACAGTGCAGAACGATCTGGTCGGCGGTCGCCCCTCTGCTGTGTGTGGCGAATTCTGCGACACACAGATCATCGGAACTGGGAATAGGCGCTGTCTGTGTGTGTGAGAGAATAAAACACCCGCCTCGCGATGGGCTCGCTCTCTTGTAGGCGGGAAGGATTGTGACAGACACAACCTCGTGCGTCTGGTGATTGCCATGGTCGAATTGCGGCGACCAGCGGACCTCGGCTGACCGTACTATGACTGAGAAGAAGAGCCCAACCTAAGGAAAGGATAGAACTATGCTGACACTCGACACCCCCCACGAAACGAAGCTGAAGTTCGAGAACATCATCACATGTTCCGACCTGATGCTCCCGGTATTTGATCAGACAGACCGGGCCGCCGGAGTCGACAGCACCGTATTGATCACCGGCGAATCGGGTACGGGCAAGGAACTGATCGCCGAAGCCATCCATTGCAACAGCCCGCGACGAGACGGGCCGTTCGTGATTGTCAACATGGCCGCCGTGCCCGAGAACTTGATCGAAAGTGAGCTGTTCGGACATGTCGCCGGAGCCTTCACGGGTTCGACGGGGAAGCGGGTCGGCCGATTCGAGGCAGCCCATCGAGGAACACTCTTCATCGACGAGATCGGCGATCTGGCCTCGGAGTGCCAGGCCAAGTTGCTCCGAGTCCTGGAGAACCATTGTGTCACGCCGGTGGGCAGCAACCAGGACAGGAGTCCGGACGTTCGCGTGATCGCCGCCACGAATCGAGACCTCCAACAGATGGTCTACGACGACCAGTTCCGCGACGAGCTCTACTACCGGCTAAACGTGGTGTCGATCGCCTTACCACCTTTGCGAGATCGGCCCGAAGACATCTAGCGTTTGGTGGATCACTTTTTGGACGAGTTGTCTACTGCCTACGACAGGCCCAAGCCTGCGCTGGATCGCAAGCTCATGAGTTTCCTCCAGTCGTATCGTTGGCCGGGCAACGTTCGCCAATTACGCAACTGCGTCGAGAGCATGTTCGTGCTGGCCGACTCATCCACGCTGACGATAGACGACCTGCCGGAGACGATTTGCACGGAGAAGCCGGAGGATACGGCCCGTATCGAATTTCCTGAGAGCTTCACACTGGAAGACGTGGAAAGGGCGGTCGTTTGCCAAACACTGGATCGGTGCCGCGGAAATCGCACACAGGCCGCGAATTTGCTGGGCATCTCCGTCCGTACGCTCCAGCGACGGTTGAAGAAATGGGACAACGGCGAGCAATGAATAGCCCCACGGCAAGTCGGCTTGGGGCTCTGCCAAGCAAGCACAAACAAACAAGCAGGAGGCTTCTCATGGACGCCAGGTTACTTCTATGCGACCGGCAGTCACCGTCGCGCGATGCCTTAGAACGCTTCTTTTCCCGGTGTGGTTTCCGGGTAGAGACCGCTCACAACGGATTGGAATGCCTCGCCAAGGTAAGGCCGCTGAAGCCGGACGTGCTCGTGGCCGACTTCGAGACGCCATGCGGTAGTGCCGCCGTGGTGGTGGCATCCTTGCATGAAAGCCGTTTCGAATTCGAGATACCCATCGTCCTGATCGTCGGCAACGCCCCACCGCGGATTCTTTCCCAGCGCACCGGCGTGCCAGAGTCCTTTTGCTTTCAGAAGCCGCTGCGGACGGAGAGTCTGTTGGAACGCGTCGGTCTGGCGATTGCCCTGGTCGATCTGAGAAGGAATGGACAACGCCGGTTCCATAACCGCCTGCCCGGCCGCCCCGACGAAGCCGAGACTTGCCTCACCTGAGCAGCATGGGGGATTCAAGAGTGTTACCGGTCAGCATACTCCATACCACGAATCGACCATCAGCTTCTCATATGGAACTAGTACCGCGGGAAGACGAGGAGGCGCTGGATCGGATGAGCATCGCCGAGTTGCCAGCAAAACAGGTTGGCCGAATGAGCCGCTCGGAATTGGCACGCGTGGTTCGATCCAGCCCGCTGCCCGCGGTACGGGCACGCCTGGAGTATTTGGACCGAGCGACTTTGGAAAGACTGGCCCATCTGGCCTGTTTGTCCTGCCGAAATCAAAGGCAATAAATCATCACATCGAACTTTTTGCCAAAGGAGGGCATATCATGCCGCAGCGCTTGTGCGATTCACAAACACCAGTGGTGGAGTTGCAGCATCACTCCAGAGACATCTTGCGAAACTCACCGCCGGCAGCGCCCATTGTAACGTGCTTTCAGCAGCCATGTCCGGCTTGCGGCCGGCGGTTGCTGATCCTGATCGAATACTTGGGAAAGCGCGTTTCTTGTGACCATTGTCACCGGACGTTCATCACTCGCGACGCATCACAAGACCGTGGTGATGTGGTGGACGTTGGCAGCTCGATGCTGGAGCGAGCGGGGCGGCTACTCGACTTGATTGAATCGCAAACTCAAAGCGGCGGGTGTGCAATGTGTGAGATATCTCAACCGTAATAAAGTAATCAAAGGCATCGGATCATGGACGAGAAGATTATGCCTACCACGTCGACAAGTTCTGGACCGTTGTGGTTGTTCGCCCCAACAGAGAGGTCATGGCGCAAACCCGTGGGGGCAAGCGTCATTTCCTCCCAGCCGACGACCCGGCGCTGAGGCATGCCGCCTGGTGGGAGCGCTTATGGCATGGAAATCGCTTCCCGAGTTTTGAAACAGGCAACCGGCCCGTTTCACGCAGCCGCTAACACAACGTAAATGGAAACCAGATGAACTTCTAACTCACCCACGGCAATGTACCAGAGGCAAGGATTGTTGTCTCAGTGTTGTCCATAATCGTAGGTAGTGATCCCCATGCCGACGCGCGCCTCGATGATCCGCCGGTCAGTCTCCACGGACATGTCGTCGACGATTGCTAACCACTTCAGCCGCCCTTCAGGAACGCAAACCGCCGCATTCCTTCTCGTTTTACCTGCATGCGAATCCCTTCCTTAAGGTCTTCCTCATCCGTCGCGTTACGAAAATCGGCCATGTCAGCGATCTGCGAGTCGCCTACGGCACAGATCACGTCGCCGATGCGGATGCCGGCGCGAGCCGCGATGCTGCCCGGCTCAACCTTCGTGACAATTACGCCCTTCTGATCTTCCTCAACGCCTGCCTTGCGGGCTAACTCCGGCGTGAGGGTTTGTACGGTCATGCCCAGGTCCAACGCCGACGCCGTACCTTTAGTGGCTGCCACCTCACCTTCGAGCAAGCCGATGGTCACTTTTAGCGTCTTCCGCTTCCCATTGCGAAAGACGCCCAATTCCTTTTTAGAACCGGGCTTGGTGGATGCCACCGCGTTACGGAATCGGGCGGCCTTGCGGACAGGTTGTCCGTTGTACTCGACCACAATGTCGCCAGCGCGAAGCCCTGCCTTGTCGGCCGGACTGTCGGGAACCACATCGCCGATCAAGACCCCGTCAGCCGACTCGTACCCGAACGAATTGGCCAGATCTTCCGTGAGATCCTGAATCATCGCACCCAGCCACCCGCGGTCGACGTGGCCGGTGTTAATGATGCTATTCATGATCTGGCGGGCCATGTTGCTGGGAATCGCAAAGCCGATCCCCATGTACCCACCTGTTCGTGATGCAATCGCCGTATTGATGCCGACAACCCGCCCTTGCAGATTGACCAACGGCCCGCCGCTGTTGCCGGGGTTAACGGCGGCATCCGTCTGGATGAAATCCTCATAATCGGCTATGCCCATGTTGGCCCGCCCTTTGGCGCTGATGATGCCGGCACTGACGCTCTGGGTTAGACCGAAGGGGCTTCCGATTGCCAGGACCCATTGACCCGCCTCGATCGCATCAGAGTCGCCGAGTTCGGCAGGAACCAGATCCTCAATTTCAATTTTCAGCACGGCCAAATCGGTCTTCTCATCGCTGCCTACCACGTCCGCTTTGAAGCTCCGATCGTCGGCGAGCCTCACGTTCACTTCGTCCGCGCCAGCAACCACGTGATTGTTCGTGAGAATGTAGCCCTCCTCGCTGACGATCACTCCCGTACCCAATCCGCGCTGCTCGAATCCCTTCTCCGGTATGCGAAATCGGAAAAAGCGGTCAAACCTGTCGTCGCCGAAGAAACGGCGAAACTCCTCCGGCCATTGGTGGAATTCATGCTCCGGGCTTCGCACAGCTGGTGTGATTTTCTTTACGGCACTGATGCTGACCACGGATGGCCGCAACGCCTTCGTGACCTGCTGAAACGCCCGAGTGAGATCGTGTCCCTCAGTCAGTTGCTCCTTGGCCGCATCATCAGCCGAGCCCCGCTCTACAGCGTACGTGAGGAGCGACACAGCATTGGGCATCATCAGTCCCAATGCCGTCACCACAAAGCCCGTCATCACAAGTACTGCGAGATAGATTGACGTAGGTCTGCGACAGTTTGACATAGTACACCTCCCTTCTAATGAATGAGACACGTAGGGCCTCCCGGATTCTGCTGCTCGGAGCACCCAATACACCACTACCGATAGCAAAGGAAGCACGCCCTCAAGCTGCATTCCCGGCCTCAAATGGATGCAATTCCCATGCCGGCCGTTGCATTGCTCGCCGATCCCGTCGCTTTGTTTTTCTGAGGGCACGATCCCGTCGACATTTTGCTGTTTGCTGCCGTCCTATCGCGCTTTTGCCACGGACTGTCGTATAACCTGGCTTGTCTCGGCGCGAAGGTCGCCCACTCATTTTCTCGTGCGCCGGAATGTTATATCCACAAATCGCGACGCCCGGCATGCGCCATTCAGCTCGACTGGTGTGCTTCAGCTTTGCAAGTTTCACCAGCATGATGCAGAGCGGACCGGGTAATTAGAGGCCCTGCTATCTCGAAGAGGATCGTTGTCGCGACAACGATTGAAAGCACCTGTTGACCGATCTCCGGATATCGCTCCGAGGCAATCAGCGCCAGACCTAGGGCAACGCCAGCTTGGGGAAGCAGGCACCATCCGGTGTGGGTGCGTACGCTGCGTGGTGCTTTACCGATGAGACCACCGGAGAACGCGCCCCCAACTTTGCCAATCGACCTGGCGATCACGTACACAACGCCTACCAAACCGACGGTCCACAACTGGCTGACGTCGAAATCGAATCCCGCCAGCAAGAAAAACACGATCAAGAACGGCTGTTCGACCTCTTCGATGGCATGGAACGGCCGCTCGTGGTGCTTGGCCATGTTGGAGACGGTGGCTCCCATGGCCATACATGCCAGAATATGAGAGAGTTCCAGCCGTATCGCCAAACCACTACAAAGAAACACGAAGCCGAGTGCTTCGATGAGCGTCAGTTCACCGGGGCGCACGCGCCCGGTCAACCAGGCCATCGGCAGACCAACCAGTACTCCAAGCAGGATTCCGCCTGCAACCTCCCAGACCCCATAAACAAGGATCATTGCAGAGGCGTCCTGGCCGGTAACTGTCTGAGCGATAACCACCAGCATGCTGAAGAGTACCACTCCCCAGGCATCGTCGATTGCGACCACGCCCAAAACCGCGTCTGTCAGGGGACCTTTGCTCTTGGCTTCACGGATGACGTCGAGCGTCGCCGCCGGAGCGCTCGCCGGAGCGACCGCGGCCAAGAGTAATGCTATTGGCAGGGAAAAGCCGCACAAGAGCAGGACGATTAACACCGTTCCCGCTGCCCCTATTACTTCGGCGAGCGATACGCTCAACACGGTCGTTCCCGTGTCCCGCAACTTCTTGCCTAGGAATCGCTCCCCCAGTTGAAATCCGACAATGCTCAGTGCCACGCGTGCCGCGAGCGGAAACCACGTCGATGCCTCTGCTGGAATCAAGTTGAGAACGGAGGGGCTGGCCAGAAAACCCATTATCAACAAGAGCGTAACTCGCGGGACGTGTACCCGGCGCCCCAGCGAGTGGGCAGCGAAGCCCGCCAAGAAAAACAAACCGACCACGATCAAGGTATGGGCTTCCGTGTGGCCGGATGCGCCTGTTGCAGCGAGCAGTCCCAACGACTCGTTCCTCCTTACAGCATCTATTGAAACAACGTCTTCCCTCTGACAGCCTCCTCTGCGATCACGGCGGCCGCGGCACTCCAGCCCATGGGGCTTGTTCCTTCCGGGGCGTGTGTTTGACCGTGCAGATACTCTGGAAAGCTCCAGGCCCGGCCGTCCTTTTCCAGCCGATTCGCAGAATGAACGCCTTTGGCGTACCGCTGCGCCAGATCGTGTTTACCGCGCTTCGCGAGGCTGGCGGCATAAAACGCGGTCACCAGCGGCCAGAGTCCTCCGTTCTGGTATTCGTGAGGAGCGTTCTTGAACGTGTGGGAGAAGGTCATCTGCAGATCGTCCCACTCTTCATCCTTTGGCGTGATCACCGGATCAAAGGCCGGCAGCAGCATGACTTCCTCGTGCACGATTCGTTCGGAAATGTAGTCGTCGACTTCTTCACACTGCGCCCCATCCGCAATGGCCAGCAGCATGACCAACGCGTTGGCCATGGCGTCAAAGCGGTAGCCGTATCCGACCGGCGAGAAGAACGGCATCCAGTAGGAGCCACCGCGATGGGGAGCGGCCCTGCGACCTTTCTCGTAGAGCACCTCGTGGTACACGTCGTCCGGCACATCGTCACCGTCTGCGAACCAATAATTGGCCCGGATGAGGTGCTTCAGCCGCGTCACACGTTCGGTGAGATTATGGTCGCCAGTCTGATGAAGGTGTCGGTGTATCGCGGCGTATTCTCTTTGTGCCTGGAGGTAGAGGAGTTGGTCATAGAGCACATAGCCGCTTTGTACGTATTCATCTGCCCAGTCGCCGGTGGGTGGGATGTAAAGCAAGCCGCGCGTGTTGAACTCCCACGCAGCCAACAGCGACCGCACGGACTCGAGCGGCCCCAACATCTCATTCAAAAACTCCTGATTGCCGGTCACGCGCAAGTACTGGCCGCAGCAAATCACGAACCATAAGTCGGCATCGACGCGGCCCGCCGTTCCCCCGTAGCTGACCCGATCCGTTTTCGGATCGACATTGCTCGGGATTTCGCCGTGCGGTCCCTGGTGCCGGGCAAGCGTTGTCAGGGTACGGCGGCAGCCGTCGATCAGCTTACCGTCGTCGGTGAGCAAGGCGGCCAAGCCGATAATCGCGCCGTCCCGCCCCCACACGCGGCGGTAGTTGTCCAGCTCGGTCGGCGTCGCCAGGAAGCCGTCTTGCGTACAGCACTCGTGCATGAGCGACACCGCCTGCCGGTATCCTTCCCCCGAGGAATCCGACTGCTGTCCGTTTCTGTCTTCTGCTTCGTTACTCATGGAAACTGCTTCATTCCACTCCGGCCCTCTCCAAGGCCCGCCCTGTTTCTCGTTGCAGCCGGCTTTCGGTTTCGGCCGCATGGCGCTTGACCTCAACCACGCTGTCCGGGTTTAGCGAGATCGAGTCGATATTGTGCTGCACCAGGAAGGCCGCGAAGTCGGGGTAGTCGCTAGGTGCCTGGCCGCAGATCCCGACTCTGGTGTTGTTTTCGTGGGCGGTGGTGATCAGATTGGCGATGGTTCGCTTGAGGGCCTCGTGCCGCTCGTCAAAGAGCTCTCGAAGCTCGGCCGAGTCGCGGCCCACACCCAGGACAAGCTGCGTGAGATCATTCGAGCCGATCGAGAAACCGTCGAACCGCTCGGCGAATTGCTCGGCCAGGACCACGTTCGAGGGAATCTCAGCCATGCAGTAGACTTGCAGTCCGTTTTCACCGCGTTTGAGCCCCTGCTCGGCGAGCACCGCCAGGACGCGGTCGGCCTCCTCGGGAGTCCGGCAAAAGGGGATCATCACGACCACGCCCGCCAGTCCGATCTCTTCGCGGACCCGGCGAATCGCCCGGCATTCCAGCGCAAAGCCCTCGCGGTAGCGGTCACTGTAATAACGTGACGCTCCGCGGAAGCCCAGCATGGGGTTTTCCTCATCCGGCTCGAAAGGACGTCCTCCGATCAGGTCGGCATACTCATTTGTTTTGAAGTCGCTCATCCGTACAATCACAGGGTCCGGGTGTTGGGCAGCGGCGATCTTGGCGATGCCCCGGGCCAGGTGGTCGACGAAATACTCCGCCTTGTCGTCGTAGCCGCGGGTGAGTTCGTCGATTTGCTGCCGGGCACTGGCGTCGATTTGATCAGGATACAACAGGGCCAGCGGGTGGATTTTGATCACGTTGTTGACGATGAACTCCATCCTGGCCAGACCGATTCCTTCGCATGGCAACCGCCACCAGCGGAACGCGGCCGCCGGGCTGGCGATGTTCATCATGATCTGCGTGCGCGTTTCCGGAATGTCTGCCAGGGAAACATCCTCTTCTTCGTAGTCGAGCCCGCCCTCGTAGATCGTCGCTTCGTCGCCCTCGGCACAGGAAAGGGTGATTTCGTGACCGTCCTCGATAGTCTCGGTGGCGTCGCCGGTGCCCACGGCGGCGGGCACTCCCAGCTCGCGACTGACGATGGCCGCGTGACTGGTCCGCCCGCCGTGGTCAGTGACGATGCCGGCCGCTCGCTTCATAATCGGCACCCAGTCTGGATCGGTCATCTCGGTTACCAGAACAGCGTCGTCTTCGAAGCGGTCGATCTCCTCGACGCTACGGATCACGCAGGCCCTGCCCGCGGCGATACCTTGGCCAATGGCCAGGCCCGTCACAAGCGGTTTGCCCCGCTCGTTGAGCCGGTAGGTCTTCAGCGACTGGGCTGTCTTCTGTGACTGAACCGTCTCGGGTCGGGCCTGGACGATGAATAGCTCCCCAGAGAAGCCGTCCTTGGCCCACTCCATGTCCATCGGCTTCCCATAG
>Ga0180432_10011869_pt1 | contig 10220 bp, 7 predicted proteins | sample SS_ome_10_FD_132414 | JGI IMG/M metagenome (GOLD analysis project Ga0180432, IMG submission 132414) | Hypersaline lake sediment archaeal communities from the Salton Sea, California, USA - SS_1_MS_2 metaG | ecosystem: Environmental > Aquatic > Non-marine Saline and Alkaline > Hypersaline >...
AGGGCGAGGCGCATGAGTCCTGAACGTTGCCGCTTCCTGCTGACACCGTCCGTCGCGTTGATGAGCTGGTCCACGGCATCGAGGCGGCCCTTGAGGGTTGGCCAGAAGGTTGAGGAGAGGTCGGGGACGTTCTCCGGTGCCGGCACTTCATCGCGATCAACGCTCGGAAGGTGTAAGAGTGCGTCGGCGGCATTGAGTCTTCCAAGAACGCGGGAACACTGCGGGCAGGCCATGATGTGGCGGGCGAGTTGCCGGGCTTGCGGGTCGGGCAATTCATTGTCGAGGAAGGCCGTGAGTTGCTCCTCGGACAGTGGGCAGTTGAGCTCTTTCATAGCAATCGTCGTTGGCGGGCGTAATCGGTGAGGCTCTCTCTGAGCCGCTTGCGTCCGCGGAAGATGCGGGAGCGGACGGTTCCGAGTGGGATGTCAAGCCGCTGCGCTATCTCCTCGTATGAGTACTGGTGGATGTCTGACATCACGACGGCTGTGCGGAACTCTTCGGGCAGCGCGTCAAGTGCGGGCGCAATGTCCTCACCAGGCATATCCTTGAGCAGTTCCACTTCGAGGCCTGGCAAGGCTGTGCCATCGAGCGCTACGCGTGATTTGTAGTCCGCGCCGGTTTCATCCCATTCCACCGTGCTCACGCTTCGCTGCGTCTTACGGTAGCGATTGATGTGACTGTTTCTCAATATGCGGAACATCCAGGCGCGGAAATTAGTTCCCAGCTCGAACTTATCAAAGCCCAGATACGCACTGACGATGGCATCCTGCATGAGGTCCTCAGCGTCCTGTTGGGCTCCTGTCAGGCGCATGGCTGCGGCGAAGATGTCACGCTCATGCTCCCTGATGAGGCGTTCGAATTCCTGCCTGCGGCTTGTCTGCGACCTACCGGGTCGTCTGTGTATTGGCATCTATAATGGCTCCCGCTTGTCGCCGTGTGGCGGTCTGCGCGGCACTGTGCTTCGTCGCAGTATGTGCATAGACGCACCAGACGGTTATGGGTTCGCCAGCCGGGCCGCCTACAGCTCCGCTCCGGAGAGTCTCTGGAATGGCCTGCGAAGGCGATCCCTGACGCTCCGAAAGAGCTTCTCGGCAAAACCTCGGTACTCCAAGAAGGCTTCCTCCTCGGGCGTGAGAGCATCCGGAGCGTGGCGCATCTTTAGCTTATATACCCCCCGCAGGTCGTCTTCAAATATATGCGGCATGACTAGAGCCGCGAGCGGACTGGAGCCACTTATGACCGCTGCGGTGAAATCAACCAGCACGGGGGTGTCGTTTTTGTGCACGAGAATGTTGTGCAAGCACTTGAGATCGCCGTGTGCGATGCCCCGCTGGTGAATGCAACGTACCATTTCCAGCAAACGAGAGAAGAAGTCGGGGGTGAGACGGCTGGCATCAATGATCGGCGCGGGCTGCGCATCAACATACCGTACCACGAGGGTATAAGGGTCAAGGCAACCTAGACATGAAGGTATGCCCCTGAGGCCGTGCAGTCGCTTGTAGGCGGCCAGTTCACGCTCGACGAGGTAGCGGCCCATACCGCGCTTGACCATGTTGGCACCGGCTGCGTAATCCTTGATGACGATACGCGCGCCGTTGACCTCGAGTAGACGAACGTCGGGTCGTGCCCCGTTGCCGGGCCGCAGTACCTGAACTGTGAGGTCCGGTATATCGGCGCGGCTGAAGCCCAGACTGGCGCTATTTTGTGCAGCCATCTATGCCTCCGTTACCTGCTTCTGTGCAGGTGGCGGCGCCCAGATTGGACGCGACTGGATTGCCCCGTACGGGCATTTGGTGCATTCCAGACAGCCAATGCAATCATGGCTGTTGACTTCCGTGCGCGGGTCTATGCCCGCCGGACATTCATTTACACACCACATGCAATTTACGCACTTGTCGGCGTCGAAGTCAATACGCCAGAGGCTGTAACGCTGGAAGAGAGAGAATATCGCTCCCAGCGGGCAGATAGCTCCGCAAAACGGCCGCTTCACGAAGATCATCAGTAAGATGAAGGCAACCAGTATCGCCTGCTTGATCCACCACCATGTACCGATGAGTGCCCGTGTCTCCGGGTTGAAGATGGGCTGCAGCCAGCCGCCCTGCAACGCCCCCTGCGGGCAGAGCTTACAGAACCATGGCGCGCCGGTCAAGTAGGGTACGATCAGCACCAAGGCTACCAGTAGAACGTAACGCAAGTGGCGCAGTGGTTTCGGAATGCGCCAGTGCCTGCGCCGCAAAGCCGCAAGCTTGTCCTGCAGCCAGCCGAACGGGCATATCCAGCCGCACATCATGCGGCCGAAGATCGCGCTGAAGATAACCAGCACGCCGATGACGTAGAACGGTACGATGGCGTACCAGGGCTTGGCGCCGATTGTCCAGCGTGCCGATATCGAACTGTTCTGGATGGCACCGAGTGGACAGCCGAAGATGGCCCCCGGGCAGGCCCAGCAGTTCAGCGCCGGAACGCAGAAGCCCTTGGCCCAGGCGAAGAAGTATGAGTTCATCACCAGGAGCGCGGCGATCTGGACCCAGTTGCGCCGGTAGAGCCACCGTGATTTTGTCAGAGGGCGGCTCTCGTCGGCTCTCTTGTCGTTATCCGCTGCCGTCATGTCAGTGGCCGAGTCCAATGCAGGAAGTACACAGCGTCTGGCCCCAGCGCAGCACGACATCCCACTGCCCGTCACTGAGGCCGACGACAATAGCCGCCAAGCCTGCCACTGCTGCAATTATCCAGACGTAGCGGTTCACTGAGGCACCTGTCAGATGATGAGTTTCTTACCGGCGTTTGCGGCTAGAGCTCCACTGGCTGGCCGGTGGCAGCTGATTCATGGAGGGCGACGACGGCCTCGGTATTGCGCAGCCCGTCCTCCGGCTTGATGAAGGGCGCGGTGCCCTCACGGATGCACCTGGCGAAATAGCGGATGCTCTCAATGGCGAAGCCGCGCAACTCGCCGTGGATGTTATAAAGCGCCACCGGGCTCGGCATCGTGGCTCCCTTGACCTTGTCATACACCTCGAGCGCGCGGTTGGCGATGACATTCATGATGGCGCTGCCCTCGGAGCAGATCAGCTCGCCACGGAAATCGCACACTGCGGCCATCTCGTCAGACATGATCCAGCAGTTCTCGATGTGGGCCACGGAGCCGTTCTCGTACTCCATGATGGTGTGGAAGAAATCGGGGGTGTCATAACCCATGCCCTTGAGCACCGTAGAGCGGGATACCGAATAGACACGTTTGACTTCGGACTCGAATAGCCAGCGCGCCAGGTCAGCCGCGTGCGCCGCCAGGAACCAGGCGACCGTTGACTGTCCGCCCCAACTGAGCATCTCAGTGGGGACATAGATGGTGTCATTGAGCCGCAGCGACAGCATCAGGGGCTCGCCCATGTCGCCGGCAGCGAGCTTCTCCTTGAGCTGAGTAAAGACGGGATTGAAGCGGTTGTGGAAGTCCACCATGAGCGTGACACCGGCGTCTTCCACGGCCGCGATCATCTCCTCACACTCCGCCACCGTCGTGGCCATCGGCTTCTCGACGAGTATGTGCTTGCCGGCATTGGCCGCTGCGACGACAATCTGCTTGTGGAGGAAGTCGGGCGTCACGACCGATACGGCCTGGATGTCGTCACGGGCCAGCAGTTCTTCGTAGTCGGTCGTGGTCTCGGCCACTCCGTACTGCTCGGCTCTCTGGGCCAGCAACTCTTCGTTCTTGTCGCAGATGCACACGAGGTCCACGAGTGGGTCGTTAGTGTAGGTCCTTAGGTGCGTCTCGCCCCAGACACCGGTTCCGATCAGGCCAACCTGCAGCTTCTCATCGCACATTATGGGAGCCTCCTCCGCTTGCCGCGCGCCACGCCACGGCGCGAATTCCCTCAGAATGTCACCATCATGGGATTATAAGCCTTGGAATGGGGCAAGTCAACGCGGAGGCGCAAGGCGTCGGCTGTCGTTGCCCGGAGCGGCACGATGGAGGGCAACAGACTGGCTGGAGAGCTAAAGCTCGCGGAGTTCGATGAGGTAGCGGCCGGGCTGGACGGTGAGGGTGAGGGTGCGGGCTTGGTCGTCGAAGGTCGCGTCCAGCGGGTCCTGGATGCCGACGATACGCACCAGCGCCGTGCTTACCGGTGTGTGGATCGTGGCCGTCACAGGCTCCGCAGCCTCCAGTACCGCGCGGAAGAGCCCGTCTCGCAGCACGCCCCCGACGGTTACCGGAGCGTCGGCCTCCACCAGCGGGGTGTCTGTAAACGTTAGCTCCGTTCCCTGGCAAAGTGCATAGCGCGAACCGCCCTGGCCGGCGCTCATGCCGATGACGCCATCATGCTTGAGCTGACCGTGCTGGGCAGCACCGAGGCCGATGATGTCGAGGCCGTCATCCTGCGCTATCTCGATGGTTACCGGGCCGCTGTAGGCGCGCCGGACGGTGGCTCGAAGGGGCGCGAACTTCTCCGTGCCCGGTCCGGGCCGTAGTGCCATCACATTCAGCAGGTCGGTGACTTTGGTCCCAGTGCCGTAGGTTATGTAGTGGCCGTAACTGACGGCGTCCGGCCAGATTTTGTGGGTAATGGCCATCTGCTCGGGGCCGAGCATGTCCAGAGCGACTTGCGCATCGCCACGGCGGATAGTGAGGAACTTCGCATCAGTGGTCTCGTCTTCGGCCAAGGCCCTGTCATTGACCATGAATTCTCCGTCGGGAGGCGTGTGGAGCAGGATGTCAACAGTGCGGTCGGCGTCCCTGGCGACGATTTGGTCCAGGATCAGGTAGTAGCTGCCCGGGACGGAGATGACATGGCGCAGAAACTTGCTGAGGCGGTCATCGTAGCAGGCGGTGGCATCACCGACCGTATAACCGAAAGCCGGTGTGGAGAAGAGGTCGCCCAACTCACCGTCTTTCGCCAGTTGCTGCTCGCCGTCCACCAGGATCGAGTTGTGCCCATAGGTGCCATAGGTGTAGTCATGGCGGTGCTTGATGACCTCCATGGTCAGCTTGCGCTCCGGCGGGTAGGGGCGGTTGTATATCTGATAGCCCGGGTCGTTGAGCACCCAGTGGCGACCGTAGCCGAGAATGAAGCTGTTTTGGTCCAGGTGATTATGGCTCTTGACGAAGCCCGACTTGAAGGCCAGCAGGGAGTCAGCTCCCGACCAGCCGCTTCTGAATGCAGCCCAGCGGATCGAGCGGAATTTGCGGGCGAGGGGCAGGTCATCCGGCTGCTCGGCCAGTGCCTTGGTCTCCTCGTCGGCCTTGTCTGCTTTGACCAGGTACCAGGCGGCCAGCGAACTGCGCTTGAGCTTCACCAGCGCCTGGGCTGTAGCAAGCAGCGTCGGCCGGCAGCCGGTAGCATTGCCGGCATCAGCGAAGTTGGCTACCGCTCCGCCGCCCGGCAGGACGAAGTAGGCGGGGAAGTAGATTACCTGCGAGAGAAATGGATGGGTGAATAGATCCACTCCCGTGATCCCATGGGTCGCATCAATGAGGTACATGAAGATGTTGACCACGCTGCCGTAGCTGAAGCCCTCGATGAGGCCGCCATCCTGTCCGCCCTGTTCGTCGAAGAACAGCGCCATCTGCGCGATGGCCTTGTCCAGGTACTTCTCGACGCCCTCGACTTCGCCCATGACCGTCAGCGCGCCGATGCCCATCGCCGAGTTGACGATTACGAAGCCGTTGGGCCAGAGATCAGGATCGGCCACGAAGCAGTTTGCGACATCCGTATACGGGTACACCCGCTCGCAGCCCTTTGCGACGATGGCTGTGCGTACCTTCTGCCGGTCCGGCTCCGACAGGTCATCATACAGGTAGTCATAGGCGAGGGTGACGCCGAATATCAAGGAGCGCGTGTCGAGGCATGGATACTTGCCGCCGTCGTAGTCGGGGTCAGTCCACTGCGGCCACTCGCAGATGGACATCATGGTCGTGCGACATGCGTCGAAGAAGCGTCGTTCTCCAGTCATTGCATAGGCATAGCTAAGTTGGGACAGGTAGGTGTTGAGAGACCCGCACAGGCCCGTCCAGTACGGCCAAGTATCGCCCTTGTGCGACTTGGGGAAGGGCGCTTCGGGCAGGGGAATCCAGTACTCCTTGTATGAGCCGGTCTTCTCCCATGCGAGAGCGGCGGCACCGAGTCTGCGGGCAGCCTCCACTTGCTCGTCATCAGTACGGGCGGCCTGTAATTGCTCCGGCGTCATCTTGAGGCGCGGATGAAAGGGCCGCTTCAGCTCGAACTTGGCGGACATGCCGCTACTACATGCCATCAGCAGAAAGCCTGCACTCATTGCGACATAGAGCAATTGCTTCATGTCCATAGCAGTCATCCTCAATTGGCGGTCAAGAGCGGATTCGGCCATCGGTCATGGCCGGCATGTCTCACGATCTGATCTAGGTGCGGTCATCAGGTTCGGCTGTATCCGCACCGGGTGAATCCTGTCCCGGAGGTGTGAAGCCATGGTTCTTCGCGACGCGGCGGGCCACCTGCAGCGCTTCCTGGCGGGTGTGGATATCACCGTCTGCGTGGGCGTCTGCGACGACCTCGAGGATTTCTGAGAATAGCGGGCCGGGCTCGTATCCTGCCGCAATGAGGTCATTGCCGGTCAGAAGCGGTCGGTGGGGTTCTTTCTGCTCGCGCTGGTACTCGAAGTAGCGCCGCACCATGTCATCGAGGATGAACTCGACCTCGGTCTGGTACCGAGGGGTGGCTGCGGGCCCCATCGCCGCGCGTGAATCGGCTATGGCGAGGGCGGCAAAGCCCAGCACATGGCCTTCCACGAGGCGGAATAACCGACGGAGTGCCGACATAGTGATGGTGCTCTCAGTATGTTCGTCCTCGACTTCGCCGTCCTGGTGCATGGCTGCGAGGAGCAGGGGCCGGAGATGATGATGTACGAAGACGGTAATAGTGTGGCGCATCCGCTTCGGCCAGGCGAAACGCTGCAGTATCTGCCGGGCCATCTCGGCACCGACCTCGCCGTGGCCCTTGAAGCGGATACGGTCAGTGTCATCTCTGCTGAAGCAGCGCGGTTTGCCGATGTCATGGAGCAGGGCCCCCATCAGCAGCATCGGCGGGACATCAATGCGGGTGAGGTAGTTCTCCAACTGATTGAGGGAGGCCGGCAATGCGCCGGTGGGGTCAATGATGAGCGCTTCCATCTGGGCCACTGATTCGAGGATATGCTCGCGCACATTGAGATGGTGCATGGCGGGCTGGGGCATGTCTCGGCCCTCTTCGAGCTCCGGTAAGATCACGGCGAGGACAGCGTCTTCGTCCATCGCCGCCATTGTTTCTGAGACGCGCGGCGGGTAGAGCAGCTTGCGCAGTTCATAGCCGATCCGCTGACCGGCAATATCGTTGAGGCCGACGGCGTACTGGCGTATCCACGCCCGCGTCTGCGGCTCGATAGTAAAGCCGAGTTGAGCCATGAAACGATACGCGCGCAGGCACCGCAGAGGGTCGGCAGCCAGGTTCTCCGCCGCCGGCGTCCGGATAATCCGGTTGCGCAGGTCCTCTATGCCCTCCAGAGGGTCGAGGATTTCGAGGGCGGTCATGTTGCAGGCAATCGCATTGATTGAGAAATCGCGAGCCGCGAGGTCATCTCTGATGGTGTCCCCGCGCAACTGGCAGAAATCGAAGGTGGCATGGCACTGGCTGTTGTCATCCCAGACGGCGACGCGTGCGGTCGGCTGATCTTCATGGAGTGAGATCACGCCGGTGGCATTGGCCTGTGCGAACTGATGGGCCATTTGCATCGCGCCGGCACCGGTGAAATCCCAGTCGGCGACCTCGCGTCCAGCCAGAAGATCGCGGATGGCTCCGCCGGCGAGGTAGATTGGCTCAGCGGCGTCGGGCGCCATCTGCAGGAGCATCCGGCAGAAGGGATCGGCGTCGCATGAGCTGATAATTGATTGGAGAATGTCCACAGTTTTCTCCCGGGAGATGCTCAGGCTCCAGATGTCATGGCGTGTGGCGGCAGATGTGCAGAATAGTCTCGCGGCAAATCAGGCGATGGGGCAGTTGCTCGGGCTGTGTGTCCTATGCCTGTACGGGAATGATGTAGGCAAAGAGCAGCATGGTGTGAGCCACCTGGGCGGCCAGAAGTGCGGCGAGGTACCACCGCCAGAGCTTGTCGGCGAGATAAAGCCGCAAATGGGCGGCGTAGAGGGCGAACAATGGCATGAAGAAGACCCAGATGCGGCCTACTTCGCCCCGCGTACTGCCCATCGCATCCAGCAGCAGGAAGGCAACCAGCAAGCCTGCGCCCATGTAACTAATCGCGCTATACGATCGGCATCGGTTCCGGGTGAGTGTTGTAGATTTGCAGGACATCGCGCAGATCAACCCCGCCAGGGAAGTCACTGCCAGCATCGGCCCGAGGAAGAGTCCGAACTCGTAGAGGTTCATGAAGGTCCAGGTGAGGTGATCGCGCCCGGTTCCCGTCATGATCTGCGCCTGTGCCTGTAGGATGTGGCGCATGTTCGCCAGCGGCCGATAGCCGGTAGCCAGATACAGGACGATAAATGCTGCCACGAATACTGCCAGTGCGACAGCGCTTAGCGTCAAAGCTGCGGTCTGTGAGTGGGCCTGTTGCGTGTGCTCACCTGTCAGGCCGGTCTCGTCTGGTGCGGGTGCTGACTTGAGATGGCTCACCAGTACTGCCGCGGCGGGAAGAGCCAGGACCAGCAGCCCGATACTCCAGAGAAATGTTGCCACCCAGAGGATTCCCGAGAGCGCCGCAAGTGCGTAGCTGCGACGACGGAGCGACCATAGGTATGTGCCAAGGGCACACATGACGATGAGCACGCCAAAACCCTCTATGCTCGGCACGAACAGCAACAGGGAAGGGATTGCCGCGGACAGCAATGCGGCGACGGAGGCTGTTTTCTTGTCGGATACTGCTGTAGCGATGAGGAAGATTGCGGCAGGTATCAGTGTGCCTGAAAGGGTGAGGAACAAGCCTGCCAGGAAACCGGCGGCGACGTCATCGGCAGTCATTCGTATTGGGGTCAATCCATGGGACAGCAGCGGCAGGTCGGCCGGATGTATGCCCTCGCCGGCAAGGAGCCGTTTGCCAACTTGAAGCAGCGTGGGGGAATTGAGAATGAGGCGGCGTGCAAGGGAAAAATAGAGCACCGTCCCGGGCGGATGGGTGCGGATACGATCAGGCAGGATGGTCTGCGTCTCCCCGGCGCCATAGTTGCGGAGAAGCTCGCGTACATCACCGGTCGCTACAGCCTCGCCATAGTAAGGAAGAGCGGAGACGGAGCAGACGGTACGGGCGACGCGCATGTAGGGAACCTGTTCGCCCATGTAGAGGCCGGTCATCATACTGAAAGCCGCCAGGCAGCAAAGGAGCACCGCGATGACGTACTGGTCAGGCTTGGGCGCGGCTCTCAGGGCGAGGAGATAAAGGACGTATCCGGTCGCCCAGGCTATGAGGATGACGCCGAGGCCGGTTGAGCCGCCGATGGGGATGGGCAGTCCCCGCAGCGGCCAGAACCATTGCCCGGCGATGCCCAGCGGCAGCATGTTTAGCCACATCAGAATAGCGGCAGCCACGCTCAGCGCGGCACCGAGCGCCAGCGCCAGCCAAGCGCCGCAGGCGTAGCGATGCAGCTTACTGGCCCCGTTTTTTGTCTCTTCGCAGTCCGGTGGCTGCATGGAGTTGCTCGACTTCCTCGGCGGTAAGATGGCGGTACTGACCGGGTTTGAGTGTATCTAATGTCAGCGGCCCGAGCGCGATGCGTTGGAGAGTTAGCACAGATTTCCCGACGGCCTTGCAGAGGCGCTTGACTTCTCGCTTGCGGCCCTCGTGCAGCGTCAGGCTGAGCAGTGTTGTGTCGGCTTCCCTGCGGATTATCTTGGCGGCATCGACGGCAGCAGGGCCGTCCTCCAGCTCGACTCCGTCAAGCAATGCCCGTAGCTTTTCTTCCCCGAAGCCCCCTTTGACGGTGACGAGGTACGTCTTGGGGATTTCGAAGCTCGGGTGTGTCAATGCGTGGGCAAGATCACCGTCGTTAGTCAGCAGCAGGAGGCCTTCGGCGTCCATGTCAAGGCGGCCGACGGGATAGACATAGCTGCGGAAGCGCTCGGGGATGAGGTCCATGATAATGGGCCGTCCCTGCGGGTCATCACGTGTGGACAGGACACCGGCGGGCTTGTTGAGCATCAAGTAGTAGTGCGCCTCGGCGAAGGTGATTACGTTGCCGGAGACTGTGATGATGTCGTGTTCGGGAT
>Ga0180432_10011870_pt1 | contig 10220 bp, 13 predicted proteins | sample SS_ome_10_FD_132414 | JGI IMG/M metagenome (GOLD analysis project Ga0180432, IMG submission 132414) | Hypersaline lake sediment archaeal communities from the Salton Sea, California, USA - SS_1_MS_2 metaG | ecosystem: Environmental > Aquatic > Non-marine Saline and Alkaline > Hypersaline >...
GGACGGCTGATTACCAGCCCTTCTCGCTAGCGTAGTTCGAGATCGTCTCCGAGAGACATTTGTGCCGTCGAACCCAGTTCTCCGCCCAATCCCATTCGTCTTGCACGAGTTTGGCGAAATCACCCTCATCGAGCTCGATGATGTCTTGTTCCGTCATCTCGAGCATCGCGATCGCACGCGCATAGTCCTGCGTGTGATCCTCAGGGCACGGCATGTGGATGTTCACGTCGCAAACATCGCCGGCTTCGAGCTTCGCAGTTACGTCTGTGAGCGCCTTCAGGGCCCTGGTCTTGAAGCCCTCGATAGCTTCCTTGCACATCTCTTCGTGCCGAATTTTGTTCTTCTGAACAATATCCAGCAACTTGGTACGGTCCATCAATGCTTTGAGGTTCAAAGTATATCTCCCTATTAGGTTGTTAAAGTTGGCACGTTCAAGCCCGGTTGTATGTCCGATGACAGCACCGAGCGTTTCCTGCGCGTAAAATTCAAGTCGTGTCATGAAAAATCCAGGTCTTTCCCCCAACAGGTCGGCAATACGTGCCAAGTCCGCTGATGGGCATAGCGATGACCGGTAGCGGGTCCTTGCGGCGTTGACGCATGCATCGCTCGGCGTCGTGTCCATTAACGACACAAAACTTAGCGTCCATGTATAGCAATACTGGGTTATCTCGCGCAGCTAGCATACCCGCAAGTGCGTCGATAACCTCTGCATCGTATAGGTAATCATGTAATTCCGTCGCCATCTTGTGCACATCCGCGCCGATTCCACCAAAGAACGGCGTAAGCCTATGCATGATGCACGCGTGTAACGTCGCAACAGCGCCACGCTTTACTGCGCTATCAGCAAGTTTAGCCGCGGCAGTTCGCCGTTTACGATGTTTGGCGTGCTCTAACTTCCAGCAGCTGCCCAGCACGTTACGAATCGTACGCAATGACATACCGCTCTTACGCATATGGCATATCGTTCTACAACGCTCCAAAACGAAGTCAGGCCAATAGCTGGTCCTCCCGCGACCGTTGGCCAGGTGTTTGACCGTAGGTTTTGGAAGTAAGTCTTGCTCTGCCCATCGTCGAAGCGTCCGAGAAGACTCAATATCCAGCTCGGCAAGGATCTCTTTGGTTGTGATCATGTCAGCACCCAATTAGCTCCTTGAATTCGGTTTCATTTAGCACAGTGATGCCAAGCCTCTCGGCTTTGGCCAGCTTGGAGCCAGCATCTGCACCGGCTACGAGGTAGTCCGTCTTCTTAGAGACGCTGCTTGCCGCTTTTCCTCCCGCCGCGACGATCGCTTCTTTGATGCTCTCGCGCGAGAAGTCTTTCAGCTTACCGGTTGCGCATACAGCCTTCCCGACCAGCGGACCATCACTGGGCGCTGACTGGGAACTGATCGGGTCTTCGAGGCCCATGTTAAGTCCGTGCTCGTGCAACCTAATCAGCAGCTCACGATTGGGGCGCTGCGCAAACCATGCCAGTATGGCACGGCCGGTCTCTTCGCCGATCCCGTCAATCGCCATCATCTGCTCAAGACCCCAGGAGCGCGTCAGTACGTCGAAGACGTTTACGTTGTCTGCGTAGTTTGCCTGGATTGCCTTGCAAATGAGCTCGCTGTTGGTCCGCCCGCAGTGCTTGATGTTGAGCGAGGCCAGAAGTCGCCAGGAAGGGGCTGTTTTTGCCCGTTCCAGCGCCTCCAACAGTTTCTTCGACTTCCCGGGCGTCATTCCGGGGATGGCCGCCTTGGCGGCCATCTCGTCGCCTAGGGCTGCCCGTAGCGTATCCACGACGCCTTGCAGTTCCCACAGCGACGAGAAATCCTTGATAACCTCTGCCGCCATCATGGCCTGCACAGCCTTCGGCCCGAGCCCATCGATGTCCAGCCGTGACCGGTCAGCTGCTGCCAATATCATGGCTTCCAGCTGTGCCGGGCAGCCGGCTGTATTCGTGCAGAACACGATAGGCCCGTCCCGATCGGTCGGCGCACCGCAAATCGGGCACGCACCCGGGGGTGCGAATCGCTCGTTGCGTTCTGCGTTCGGATCTTTGTGCACGCGCACCAAGTGCGGAATGATCTTTCCAGCTTTCTCGATCGTTACGGTATCCCCAACCCGGGGATCGAGCCGCTCGACCTCGTCGAAGTTGAAAAGTGTGCTCTTCTGCACCATCGTCTCAGCGATTTCGACAGGCTCGTAATATGCCACGGGGGTTAAAGCGCCCTGCTTGCCCACCTGCGTCTCGAGCTTGACGATCTTGGTCTCTGCTTCGTAGCGCTCCCATTTATAGGCCAATGCCCACGAAACGTGCCGGGACGACGTCTGACCGACCTTGATGCGATCCTCGAACGAGTCAAGCTTCAGCACGATCCCGTCAACCGGGTAGTTGATTTTGTCCATCTTCTCAACCAGTTGTTCGATCGCTGCTTTAGCCTCGTCGTACGGCAGGTTGCCGTGTGATCCGTCAATCATAGGCATGCCCAGCGCATACAAAGCAAGCATGGTTTCCGACCAGGAGTCGCCGACCGTGTCAGGGTCGAGGCGTCCCAGTCCGTGCGCTACGAAATGGATATGGCGCGCATAGCATTCTTTCGGATCGTACTGCCGTAAGGCGCCGGCCGTTGCGTTCCGCGAGTTCTTAAACGGCTCGTCGCCAACAGCTTCTTGCAGCGCCACGAGCTTTTGAAATGCATCGTTTGGAATGTACGCCTCGCCGCGTACCTCGACGATACCTTTCGGGTTGATCATCGGCGTAGCGTCGCCAAGCGCCTCCAGCATAACTGGGTGCAGAATATCGTGTGGCACGCCGCGCATTACACGCGCGTTGTGTGTAATATCGTCGCCCGTTTTGCCGTCGCCCCGTGTCACAGCCCGCGCAAGCACGCCGTCCTTGTAGATCAAACTCACCGCACAACCGTCGATCTTCCAATCAACAGCGTACCTTGGCTCGCGATCCAACGCGTTCTGCATGCGTGCGTGGAACTTATCCAACTCCGTCAGATCGAACCCGTTATCGATCGACATCATCGGTACCAGGTGCGCCTGCGCCTTCACGCCTGTTACGGGCTCGCCACCGACGCGCTGCGTCGGACTGTCCGCAGTAACGAGCTCGGGATTTGCCGCTTCCAGTTCTTGCAGTAATGCGAAGAGGTTGTCGTACTCGAGATCAGTTATTGTCGGCGTACCGTACGTGTAATACCACTTATCGTGTCGGCGGATCTCTGCGCGTAATTCTTCAATCTGATGGATCGGATTATCCTTGCTTGTCATTCGGTTTCTCCAGTGTAAAGAGCGGCAATTTGGGCCGAACCCATTTCGGGTTGTCGGTTAGCCACTCGTCAAGTGTTTGCGTTGCGTTGAAAGCAGCCGCGGCACTGATCAGCACAATCGTGTCACGGGCGCAATCAAAAAATACTGCGCTTAGCGGTAATGCGCCCTTTACCAGTTCGGTAATGAGCTGGTGTCCGGCAGCGGGTTGATACCATATCGGTAACGTGATTTCGGCTTCAACGATTTCGATTACGTCCTCGTATAGCTTCACCGGCATCTGCACGAAAGCCTCATAATGCGTTGCTGTCATGGTTTTTCTGTAACCTCCTTTCGTTTGCGCGGTTTTGCTTTACGGCCAGGATATTTTTTCCTGCCGCGCAGTAGGCCTTTAATGAACAGCTTGAACTCGAGGTTAGTCATATGTTGGTAGTTGTAGCCGCAGCAGCACGGCGTATCGCCGCATTTTGGGCAGTCACTCAACATGTTATTTGCCTTTCTCTTGCTGGTACTCCTCGTACAACGTTGCGATTAGTTGTAAAAATCGCCAACGCTGCGGGCCCTGTCCGCACTTTGCCATAATGTCTGGACGATTTTTCATGATCCAAACATCAGCGGCAGAACGCTGTTTTGGAGACATGATCTCGTCCCAATACTGTTCTGGCGCGCCTTGACCTTGCGTTATACGGTTATCGAGCGCATTTTGAATCGCCCACGGGAGGTACTTCATGGTTGCCTCCTTGGATCGTCCCGCGCGCGTAGGTTTACGTGTCCTCGCATATCGGCTCCTTTATCTGTTAAGTATTTGCTAGCTCGGCCGCCCCTGCTTCTGCAACTGCGTCGCCTGCGCGTGCACACTCTTCGAGTTTATCTGCAAAGTACAACTCGTCGGCGTCAGCTTGTTCATTAACCCTGACGGCAATGCGTGGCAGGTCTGCTGCGCACAGGTGCGCAAAGCGCCCGACATGCCATTTGTTGCTATACCACTCGTGATACCGCCGGAAGAACTCTTGCGAGTGCTTATGGTTACGTGCAGTATTCACTGTATGCAGGCCTTCGTGGCGCAGTACGTGCAGGTAGTAGTCCCATGCAGACGGCGTCGTCTTGAGTTGCCGCACAAGCTCACGGTTTATTGCTATGAACGTGCGCCCGTCTGTCCATGACTGCCTTGGCCCGTATCCAAGCACAATCCGACGTTTTACGACCGGCAGATCGTCATCGCCATCGCGGCGGCGTGGACACCCGCCGAGCGCGTTGTTCGCATTCTCGCGTAACACGGCCAGTACGATCTTCTCGATACGAATCAGCTGCTCGTCAGGCACCAATTGGCACTTTGACTTAAGCGTGACCATCAAATCGTCCCATGGCATATACGTCAGGCGACAGCGGTCTCTTGCAGGCAGGCGCTTGTTCGCCAGCTCGACGATATCTTCAAGGCTGTCGCAGCCCCACCGTTTCAGCATCGCACGGTCTAATACGCATGCCAACTCGTTCATGTGGATCTGCTCTACTTCGTGCCGGTGCCCAAACGAGAAACCTGACTCCGGCGGCATGGTAACTTTACCGTTACACGCATTGAAGACCTGCTGTATCGTTGCGTTTGCGCGCTGCTCGTACTTCTTATAGATACGTGCGCGCTTAAATGGCTTCGGCTCGATATTGCCGTCTTTCGCCTGCGCGACGAACCGCTCGTGATCTTGCTCCGTTAATCGTTTTGGCGCTGCACGCGGTGTAGTTGCCGCGCGGCGGCTGGATACTGGCGTTTCTTCCTCAGCACGATCCGCTAACGCCTTCTTTGCAAGCTCTTCGCGGATAGCCTTCCATATTGGGCAAGAATCCATGATGTCGTTGCGAGCAAAGTTCACCTTGATGGGTTTCTTTGTCACTACGTCACCGCCTACGCCATATCGATTACGATAGAACGACAGCACCTTCACGCCTTGATTATATACGCGCAGATCTTGGTTCTGCTTGAACCGAATGTCGGCAAACGGAAGCTCTAAGTCCCACGGGACCTTAGTGCAGTCAACTGCAAACGGTTTATCATTCAACGTGATCGGTATCGATACGTACTTACAGTTCGCTTTGATCTGTTCGACGATCTCGGCGAATTGTGTGTGCGAAAGCTCGTCGTATAGTTGAATTGTAATTGTGCATCCCGGGTGCGGATCGAGTCCGCTCTTCAGGTGGTAATCCAATCCATCGCGCTCGATATTGATGTTCATTTCGAACTCGCCAGAGCGCCAAATATTGTGGCCGAACGCGAACAGCTGTCCGCGGCCCATACGAAAACGTCCGAACGTCTTCGCTTCCCGGGCCTCGTGCGGTTTACCAAAAACCTCAAAGAAGTTCTCAATATCGTCACGAGACCGAAAGCCTTTACCGTTGTCACGGATGATCAGCGTGCGCCGCGTAAGCTCGAGCTCGCCCTTAGACGCGCCGGAATCGATGAAGTTCATGATTCCTTCGCTCGCGGCCTTCCATAGGCTACCTGCTTGACGCTTGATTACGTCAAGCAGTAGCTGGTGGTCCATCTTGAAACTACGTCGTTCCCTCGTCATTACTCCTCGCTATGGAAATTCTGCGCGGCGCACGTGTGTCGGCCGGTTCTTGTACGGCTGGCGGCGCCTCGTCATGTGTGTGAAAATGCGGGTGGCGATACAACGCTTGCTTTCCGCGGGTCGTTTCGATCTTGATGATATTACCCATCATGACCGGCGTGCCCTGCGAAGCGTCAAGCGTACGTAATGTTATGAGCTCGGGATCGTCGCCGCAGCTCAATGTGATATACCCCGTATCAGTGTCTCCCCACGCGCGGCCGGTCACCGTGTTGCCGTAATGAATACGAACACGTTTACACAGTGCCTTTTGCCGCTCGTAAGGAATTGCTAGCTCTTTTTCGAAAAACTGTATGACAGCAAGCGGGGTGTTCGGAGTGTATAGTTCCGGATTGTAGGACTCGCGCGGTGGTTCTGTATCCTGCACGAACCCGTCCACATAGCTGAACTCAAGAGGGGGAGAAGTCATAGATAGTGACATCCTCCGGCAATCCTGGAAAGCGCTGACCGAGCTTATCTACTGCTCTATTGTAGGTATCCGCAACGTCAAGCCTCGCCTGCCGGGATACTTCGTCCACCAGGATATTCAAATCTGCGCGATCGCGTGACACGTGATGGAACGTCATGGCGTAGCCGCGCTTTCGATACTCATCGAACGCCGCCCACAACTCTTGATGCGAGCGCCGCGATGCGGGCCTGTTACCGGCCGTCGCAACGATCTGCGAGTCAGTGACAATGTGAATCTGCATCTGCTGACTCACGGACTTAAGCTCGCGCCACCTATGCCGGCCCGGCCCGTCGCGTCCAGTGTACCAGGACAGCGCGTGCAGATACGGAAACAATTCGCCGAGAGTCACCGTGCCGGTGTTCATGGCGCCGTAGAATAGCTTTCTGGCTCCACTGTACTTGTCAATAAGTACGGCGGCCCAGCCAGCTCCCATTTTCCAACCCTGGCCCGAACCGTCGCCGACGATCAGGGCATCCCAGTCGGTAATTTTCAGATGTGTAAGAAGGGCACTAACGGTCGAAAGACCGCTGATTGGTTTCTTACCCCTCTTCTTCGTGGCCGTGTTGGTCGGCTGTTTGCTCATCTTCTCCTTGTTGTATGTCGGCCGCGACTTGTTGAGCGTGCGCAAAATGCGAACTCACGCCGGAACCGATCACTTGTTGTAACTTACCTGTCTGTATGCCGAGGCGGCAAAGCAACGACGTATTGTTCAGGTCACCAAGCACAATACAGGCCGGCGGGTCGCCGATCTCTTGTGCATAAACTACAGCGACGGCCATGCCGTCGACCTCTGGGTGATTCTTGAAGATAGGCTCCAATGCAGCCTGCACAGCTTCATTCACTTCTTCGTAGAATTTCTTACGTTCTGGCATCGTGGTCCTCGCAATATTGATCAGCTGATCAAGATTTGTCGTACGGCGGATCTGCCACGTCGCGCGTCTCTGACAACACGTCCAGGCTCGATATTGGTAGTCGCTCAGCCAGCTGCTGTGCTTGCTGGGCTGTGTCCGTCTCTACGTTAACTTCCGCGTCCATGGTTATGGTAACCGGTATTGTAAATTCAGGCATCGACTTCTGGATCTCCTTCGATTCCTAGCGCAGTCACCGCTGCGCCAATTAGTAGTGATAAACGTGTGGCCGCGAGCGCGTAGACTGGGATGAACAGTACTACGTCCCACGGCGCAGTGAGCCAAAGTAAACGTGGGAGGTAGAAGATGGTTATGAGCCAAAATGACACATGGTACGTCACGCAGACGCGGCAGGTCAGCAACTTGGACCAGAACCAGCGCCAACGATCGCCGAGTGTCGGCCAACTGAAGCTGGATTCGATCTCCGCCCGCGGCTCTCCCCAGGCAAGCAAACTGTCGCGCCACCCCTCAAACAAGCCGTCTTTCATCATCCAAGCATTGACGAGGGCGCCTGACGCCAAAAACAGCATCACAAAGTCATAAATCGGCATCAAATCTATCTCCGAGTACATCGACGTTGTCGATCTTTATCGGCCTGCGCATAGCCCTTGCCCTGATGGAACAATCCGTAGATAATTGCTCCTACGATTATCAGTGGCAAAAAGAAATCAAGACCACCGAGGATTTTTCCACAGATGATCGCGATTATGAGCAGACCTATCGAAAGCTGGAGCCATTCACTAAACATCTAGCCGCTTTCTTCAGGTCCAAGGTGCCAAGGATCGTTTTGAGTCGACGACCTGTCCGGCGGTGGAAACCCGTCCGTCATCCCTAAAGCCACCGGAAGCGGCCTGTCGACGGGATAGGAGTGGACTGGGTTGTCGCCGGGGCAAATCGTTGCAGTAGGCCGCCTGTGTGTGGGCCTAATACCTGCGCGCTCAAGAAATAACCTTGCATTCTTAGTGACTGTCATAGCAGCCCCTCCTACAGGCTGGAGATTATAGGCCTTCGCAGTTTTGCATAGCCTTTGCTATCATTTGAGACAGCTGCTCAGCAAAAGTAGCATATAACTTGCTACCAAGATGAGCCAAAAGCGCTTGGTACGTGCCCAAGCGCCACTGAAGAAGTCTTCGACCATTTCGAACTTCTCCAGGTCATTGTCAACTTTTTCGTCAGGATTTGCCATGGATGATAGTCCGGTTTTTGCGGAACCAGCCGCGCTAGAGTCGACATTAGCAACACTGTGTGCCGGCGAAACTGCCGAATCTAATGCTGCTGATCGTGTAGCTGCGTATCGCAAACTGTTGCAGACGGGAGCCTTCGATACGATGGCGCATGCGCTTCCGCTCATGCTCACACTGAAGGGAACGCCGTATGCGCTAGACAACCACTTCCCGTTTGAAGAGTTGTTTCGCTTCAAAATGCCATCTGCCCTAGTTTACAAGACAGGGCGGCAAGTGTCCAAGAGCACATCACTTGCAGCGCACGGCGTAGTGTCGTCTGCGGCTATTCAGAACCTGACGACACTCTACGTAATGCCGCTATTCGAACAGGTTCGGCGTTTCTCCACGATGTTCGTGCAGCCGTTCATTGACCAGTCGCCTGTCAAGCGCCTGTGGACTGGGACTGACACCGTCAACTCTGTACTACACAGAAGTTTCCGCAGCCAGTCCAAAATGTTGTTTTCTTTTGCCTTCCTGAACGCCGACCGTATCCGGGGTATCTCCGCGGACAAGATGGCGATCGATGAAGTGCAGGATATGAATCATGAGCATATCCCCATCATTCGCGAGACGCTCTCAGCATCGAAATGGGGGCTCCGGCAGTTCACCGGAACTCCGAAGACGCTTGATAACACGCTCGAACAATTGTGGGAGGAAAGCTCACAAGCCGAGTGGTTTGTGCCGTGCGCGCACTGCACGACGAACGGGTTCCCTACGTGGAATATCCCGACAATCGACTATCATCTGGAAAAGATGATCGGGCCGTACCATTCCGACATATCGGAGAAGCACCCTGCAACGATCTGCTTCAAGTGCCGCAAGCCGATAAGTCCGCGGCTGGGTCGCTGGGTCCATCGGTATCCTGAAAAGGTATGGAACCAGGCCGGCTACCATGTACCACAGATCATCATGCCGCTGCACTACGCCAAGCCAGATAAGTGGGCCGAGTTGCTCGCCAAAATGGCCGGTAAGGGTAATACGACGGTAAACATGTTCTTCAACGAGGTACTGGGAGAATCCTACGATACAGCGTCAAAGCTCGTTACCTTGACAGAGCTCGACAAGGTTTCGAACCTCGGCGTCAACTCGCTTGCAAAAGCAAAAGCGCGACGTAGCCTGTACCGCATGACATGCCTTGCCGTCGACTGGGGCGGTGGCGGCGAGCAAAAGGTCAGTTTCACCACGGCCGCCTATCTCGGTGTGCGTCACGACGGCGTAATCGAGGTCATCTACGGTAAGCGTCTGCTGACGCCTCACGACCACCTGCGCGAGGCTCGTGAAATCAAACATATGTGGGATACGCTTCGCCCGACTGTGCTTGCACACGACTATACCGGCGCAGGCACGCTACGTGAAACGTTTCTCGTACAAGCCGGGATCCCTACGCGCAACATCATGCCGTGTCAGTACGTACGGTCTGCGTCCCAGCAGCCTTGCTACCACGTCGCGCCGACGCCGCAACACCCGCGTTCGCACTATCGCGTAGACAAGAGCCGGACGTTGTTGCTATCATGCGCTATGATCAAGTGCCAACGGTTGAAGTTCTTCAATGCGGACTTCAACAGCCCAGAAGATCCGGGGCTGATTCGCGATTTCCTGGCACTGATCGAAGACAAGATTACGACAATGGGTGCAGGAGAGATCTACCGCATTACGCGACAGGCTGGGTTTACAGACGACTTCGCACAAGCGGTCAACCTTGGTTGTGTAGCAGTGTGGTATCGGACGCGAAACTGGCCAAACTTAGCAGAAATAGCCGATTACGCCA
>Ga0180432_10011872_pt1 | contig 10216 bp, 8 predicted proteins | sample SS_ome_10_FD_132414 | JGI IMG/M metagenome (GOLD analysis project Ga0180432, IMG submission 132414) | Hypersaline lake sediment archaeal communities from the Salton Sea, California, USA - SS_1_MS_2 metaG | ecosystem: Environmental > Aquatic > Non-marine Saline and Alkaline > Hypersaline >...
CCCGACTGGCACCTGGGCGTTGACCAACCCCCGTTGACGTGCTAAAATCGACTGACGAGGAGGTTATGTGGAATGGCTACAGCAGAAGAGCGCATGGAGATTCTCAAGATGGTGCAGGGCGGTCAGATCAGCGCCGAGGAAGGCGCCAGGCTCCTGGAGGCTTTGCAGGAGAGCGAACAGCCTACCGTGAGGGCGGCAGAGCCGGACCGGTCTCAGCAGCCTCGCCGTCTCAGGGTCCGCGTCTCCGATCTCGAGACAGGGCGCAACAAAGTGAATATCGATCTGCCGTGGAACTTGATCAACGTCGGGATGCATATGGGGGCGCAGTTCGCGCCCGCGGAGATTGACCTCGAAGAGGTGATGCGGGCTCTGAGAGCCGGCACCGCGGGGAAGATCGTCGACGTGGAGGACGCAGAGGACAACGAGCGGGTCGAGATTTTTGTTGAATAGTGGCTCGGCGTGCCGGCCCTCATTGCGGCATCGAGCCGGGATCGGGCAAGGCAATCGGAGCCCGTCAGTCTTCCCGTCGGCGCACCACCATCAGCGTCAAATCGTCCGACGGAGGTTGATCACCCACGAAGCCCTCCACAGCATCGATGATGCGGGACAGCGTTCCTTCTGCAGTGTCTCGTTCACAGCGCTGTCGGATCACCTCGTGTAGTTGGGATTCTCCGAAGAAGGCGCCGTTGACTGAGAGAGCCTCCGTCACACCATCCGTATAGAGGACCATGCAGTCTCCAGGGTGCAGTGTCACCGGGTGCTCTCGAAAGGCAACGTCCTTGAGCACTCCGAGGGCTGTTTCGCCTCGTTCCATCTGCTCCAACCTGCCGTCCTCCGAACGGAGGATGAGGGGCGGGTGATGGCCCGCGTTGGCCACGATGGCCTCGCCGGACGCCAGGGAGACGATGGCATAGAGCCCGGTCACAAACATACCGTGTTTCGCGTCTGGCACCAGCAGCTCATTGACGCGGCCCAGCGCGTCGCCAGGCGAGCGTCCCTCCCCAGCGGCTGCCCGCATAAGCGTGCGGGTTAACGCCATAAAGAGCGCAGCTGGCATCCCCTTGTCTGCTACATCTGCAATCACTACGCCCAGTCGACGGCCTGGCAGTTCAAACACGTCGTAGAAGTCGCCGGCGACCTGGCGGGCGGCGCGCCAGGTGACAGCCAACTCCCACCCCGATATGGTGGGGAGATGCTCCGGCATGAATGTCTGCTGGATCTCTCGCGCCAACTCGAGTTCCTGCTCCAGCCGCTCACGCTCAGCCATCTCCTGCTGGAGGCGGTCGTTCTGGATCGCCAGGGCTGTCTGCTGTGCGATACCCGTGATGATCTCCAGTCGACGTTCGTTGAAGCACCGGCATCCGGCGCTCTCCCCCACCAACAGGACCCCCAGGACATCCCCCTTCACCGAGAGAGGAACGCCCATCACAGTCCCAAGCACATCCGGTGGCTTCGAACCCGTGCTCCGCTCGTGACGGCTCTCTGTCAGGTGTCCGGGAATCAGCCCCTCGAGTTGAGTGACGTCTTCCAGAATGACGCGCTCGTCCTGTCGACGGACGGCATCGAGCAGAGGGAACGAATCTGGGGAGATGGCTCCTGCCGGCATAGGTGTTCCGTAACCGCGGCCGGGCGAGAAAGCGCTTTCCTCACCGTCCCAAAGAAAGACCGCGCATCCCTCGACCCCGACCAGCATGGGCGTGATGCGCACAATAGCCGCGAGAATCTCGTCCAGATCGTTTAGGCTGACCACGGCCTGGGCAACCTGGAGGAGGGCCGCCGAGACGTAAGCCTCTTCCTGCCGTGCCTCGAGAAGCCGTGCGTTCTCCGCGGCCATAGCTGCTTGGTAGGCTATGCCGCGTAGAATAGCCATGCGCTCGTCATGGAGCTGGTGCGTTTCGTAGGCATCATTCTCGAGCCCGTAGTCTACGAGCATCGCACCCTGCACCTCCCCGTGAACCACCAGGGGCAGTAGGAGAGGGGAGTCGAATCCCTCCAATCCGGCGGGGGCTCGGTCCAGCGTGACCGGCTCACGTGTCCTGCGGAGTTCTTCGAAGGCGGGTATCTCGCTGGGACGCAGGCGCACGTCACCAACCGGACCGCCCTCCCCCTGGGCCGGATGACCGCAGCTCTCTCTCGTCACGAACGCGTCGCGGTCTTCCTCCCAGAGGAACACTGCGCAGCGGTCAACGCCCACCAGCATCGGCATCAGTCGAACCACAGTGTCGAGTACCTCGTCGAGCGTGGTCAATGACTGGGTCGCGTCGGCCACTTCCAGCAGAACAGTTGAGATGTAAGCTTGTTCCTGCGCGCGCTGATACAGGCGGGTGTTCTCGATCGCAACCGCCGCATAACTCGCGAATGCGGCCGTCATAGCCCGCGACTCCGGGCCGTACCGATTTGGCCTGTGGTGGACCAGAGTCAGCAGCCCGAGGCGCTGCTCCGCGGCTTTTAGGGGCGCCGCGATGGCTGAGTAATCGGGCGCCATACCCAGGGTGGTTCCCAGGGGCTCGATCGGATCCCGGGAGGATCGGACCAGAGGCTTGTCCGCGACCAGGGCCCGACGCAGCCAGGCGTTTCCGCCCGTGCGGGAGTTGTCGATACACACGTTTTCGTCTGCGCCGCGGACGGCGGACAGACAGAGCGTATGGTCCTGCAGCAACCATATTGCGGCCCCGTCACACGGGAGGATCGCCCCCAACCGGTCGAGGACGGCATCAAGGACCTCGTCAAGCTCGATCCCGGCGGAAAGGAGACCCGCGACGTCTCGCATGCTGTCCGCGACCTGTCGGCGCCAACGCTCTGACTGGTAAAGGTTGGCATTTCGGATCGCGATGGCCACGCTGTCGGCCAAAGCTTCGAAGAGAAACTGGTCGTCCTCATTGAAGCTGTTCTTCTGTTCACTTTGGACGTCGAGCACGCCCAGCACCTCGTCCCCAAAAACCAGGGGAACGGCCAGCTGGGAATGGGCGTCGATGGGCGGCGACGCTAGGCGCTGGTAGCGACGATCCTGAGTCAGGTCGTTCGATAGCACCGTCTCGCCGTGGCAGGCCACCCAGGCCACAATGCCCTCTGAATCGCTGAGGTCGCAGACCGGCTGGCCCGCTTCCACTGTATCAGCAGGTCGGGGCGGCCATCCAGCGCGGTAGACAATCTTCCCCCGGGCCGGATCGACTGTGAAGAGATGGATGACGGGGTAGCCGAACTGCTCGTGGATAAGGGCGGCGACCCGGTCCAACAGCTCGTCGAGGTCGAGGATTGAGGCAACCACCCGGCCTACCTCAGCGACGGCCGAGAGCTGGTCCGCGTGGAGGCGGAGGTCGCTGTACAGTCGCGCGTCCTCCACGGCGATAGCGATTTGATCGGCCAGGGCGCGGAGCACCAGCATGTCTGTCTCGTCAAAACGCTCTGGCTGGTCGCTCTGTACGTCGAGCACGCCCAGCGTACGCTCCTCGATCACGAGCGGCAGGGCTGCCTCGGACTTGGTCCCGGGAAGGACATCCACGTAGCGGTAGTGCGAATTGCGGCTCACGTCCCCTGCCAGGATCTCCTCTCCTGTCTGGGCCACATGGCCAACGATGCCCTGCCCTAGCTCCACCGGGGGTGCAAAAGTCTCGGCAGGCGTGCGTCTCCCCGCCGACCGGAGGGGGCCGGCACTGGCACGGCAGAGGAGAGTCTCCTGATCCGGCTCGAGGGTGAAGAGCGCGACGTAGTAGTACCCGAAAGTCTCAAGGACGAGATTCGCGACGCGCTGGCTCAGTTCGTCCAGGTCCAGTACATTGGCCACCTCGGCGCTGACAGTTCGTACCAGGGAGAGTTGCTCCAACCGCCAGCGCTCTACCGCGACCTGACGACCGGCCTGCAGCGCGGCGGCTGCCTGCGTCGCCAAGCCTTCCAGGAGCGCCACATCATCCTCCGTCAGGCCGGCCCTTCGGACCTCCAAAACACCGAGGATCTCGCGGGGGCCGCGCAGTGGTATCGCGATGCCTCCATCATCACTGATGGAGGCATCAGATGCCGCCGCCCGCTCCATCATCGGTGATCCCGAGGATCTCGCCTCCAAAGGGAGTCTGGATTCTGGCGGCCTGTAGGCAGCGTCCATAAGCCAGAGCTTGGCCTCACCGCCGACGAGCTTCCGTGCCGCTCCGAGGATGAGCTCGCGCTGCATGACAACATCCGGCTGGGCGATGAGTTCCTTGCCCAGGTCGAGGAGCAGACGCCATGTCGAGGAGTCGTGTGTACGCGCTGCCATCATGGGAGTCGACGTCGACTATCGCGAGGCCTGGGGTTCTCTGCAGTCGCCGCGCTCTATCCTCTTGATCATCATCAGCAGATTGCCTTGCTTGGCATCGAACTCGAACTGGAAATCGTCCATAAGGTGCCGGATGAAGTAGAGGCCCAGCCCGCCCCCCGTGCGGTCCTCGAGAGTCGCCTCGACATCGGGTTCGGGCACGGACTGTGGGTCAAATGGCTTGCCGTAGTCGCGAAGTGTGATCGTGAACTCCCCGTCGGCGACGTCCAGGACGCACTCGATCACGCCGTCCCCCTCGCCGCCGTACGCGTGCTCGATGATGTTCGAGCACGCCTCGTCAACGGCGAGCTGCACCTGGTAGACCGCGCATGGATCAAGGCCAGCGCGCCTGGCCGCGTCGGCGACGAAATGATCGATAGCTGAGAGGCTCTCGAATCGAGCGGGAAAGACCCGCTGCTCGCTCTTAAACATGGAGGCCGGAAACGTGAAGCGTCGTCGGACGGTTCAGTCCACGTATCGCTTCACGTTCTGTTCCGGGAGTGGCGGGCTAGAAGCTTCCTACCGCGTCGATCTGCTCGTCATAGAAATCGAACAGTGCAACGAACCCGGCCAGGTCGAACGCCTCGCAGATCTGCTCGGGCACCTCGGCGAGCACCAGTTTGCCCCGGTTCAGTCGCTGGCAGGTCTTCTGGACGTCGATCAAGACGCGCAGGCCCGCGCTGGAAATGAACTCGACATCGTCCATGTCCAGTACCAGGTTGTACTGTCCCTCGCTCGTAAGCTCGTTGAAGGCTTCTGCCAGCTCCGGTGCGGTGGCGCTGTCGATTCGCCCTGACACCTCGACTACGGCGCAGCGCTTGTACTCTTTTGTCGAAAGATCCATCATGACCTCCTTGTCACGTCCGATCGGAAGGTGAATTAGTGGCTGGGATTATAGCACGACTTCGTGGCCGAACAAGGACCTGGACCCACTGAGCCGAGGGTAGTTGGATCGAGGCGCCGCCCCACAAGCGGTGCCCGGAACGCTGCGAGCAGACGATCGAACACCATAAGCACGAGCCCGTTCGATGGCCCGGAGCGCAATCGGCGTCCGTGGGAACGTGTCCCGCGACCCATAGGCTGACTGCCAGCATGCCCGCAGGAATGCCGAAGTCGAGGGGTGTCGCCGGGAGCCGTTGCGGTCTTACCCTGGCTGATCGCCTGCCCAGGAAATCATGCCCGATTCGGGATTCACCGCAGGTCCACGCCTCACTCGGTCTCGGTAGCCAGCGCCGCCGGTGCGCCGCCACACGCCCTGCGACTGACCAGAACACAATCTCGTCCGAGTGGTACATAACGATGACATCAGCAGAATCGTCGGGGGGGCTCCTGCGAGGAACGCGGTCTCGGTCTATGTCAGCTGCTCCAGTCTCATCAGCACCTCATGAATTCCCAGAGCCGCATCCACGAGCTTGCGGACGTCCACGATCTCCGGTCGGTCGCTCGGCGTGTGCACGACGCGGGCGAGGACATCCGTCATGCGCTCGGAGGTCATCGCCACGGTCGGTACCTCGTTCATCAAGAAGAGAGCGTGATCCCCCTGATACCAGGGCTCCCCTTCAACCAGGCCCCTCTGGGATGATAACGTCTCTCTCAGCATCCGGCCAAGCTCGGAGGGACAGCCGTAGAGAGAGTATGCTGTCTTGCCTGACTTGTAGCCGGCGCCGTCCAGATTGATGCCGAGGATGATCTCGTCGAACCTGCCGGCGTTCTGGCTAAGGTACACTTTCTGTCCGGGACTGGAGTAGTAGTCCTCGCCGTTCAGTGCGACGAGTTCGATCGCCAGCCCTCCCTCGTAGTCCGACAGGAGGTCGGCCAGCAGAAGCAGGACCACCACCCCGCTCGCGTTGTCGAGGGCCCCGGGTGTCCCTTCCTTGCTGTCGACATGCGCAAGAACGACCACCCGGCGACGGTTGTCGCCCCTTCGCGCCACGACGTTGCAGCCGCGCGCGGGACTGCGGAGAGCGCGAATCTCGAGCGAGATTTCCTCTCCGCTGTGCTTAGCCAGGCGCTCGCCCTCTTCCTCCGTCATCGTGACCGAGGGGATGTCGAAATCGCCATCCTCGAAGAGGGGGAACGGATAGACCGCGCCAGCCATCTCCGGATTCCGTGACGTCGCCCCAACTATAGCCTGAGGCATCTTGACCTCCAGCAACGCAATGATCCGTTGATGTCTATCCGGATTGTAGAAAGGAAAGTTCTTGGGCATCAACGGCTCTCGGGCCAGGTCTCCGCGCAGCAGGACAACGCATTGACCGACGTCGGCGGTCTCCAATTCGTCGAGGGTTGAGAGCACTGCCAAGGGCCCTCGTGCATAGCCCCCCAGGGAGTACGGGTTGACGAACACGTCGAACGATGTGCCCCCGACCGATATGTGAGCGCCTCCCTCGCACCAGTCGATGCAGTCGAATGATGGCGAGTCGACGTGGAATCCCAAGCCCGCTATCGTGGCGGAGAAGAAGTCGGTCGCGGCACGGTTGCCCGGGGATCCTACCCGCCTGTCCAGCGCCCCGGTACATAGTCTACGTAGGTAAGCTTCTGCTCTCGCCGACAGCGAGTCCTCTGTCATCTTGCCTCCTTGTCCCAATGGTGTTCTCATGGTTATGGGCTGTTCCGCTCCCTGGTCTGGTCGTAAGTGCCTTGTCGAGGCGCAAAGCGGGAGACGAGCCTCCACAAGGGTTGGCCCGGCCTCGCAGCTTTCTCGTGGTGAACTCATCCAGCCATCCCCCGTCTGCGAGGAGGGGGGACTCAACCTTGTACCCTCGATCCCGGAGTCCATCCTCAGATGGAGGTTGATGGCACCCCCTTGTGCCTCATCAATGAACTCAAGCTGGCGCAGTTGTCCCTTCCGCGCGCAGCGGACAGGCAAGAAACGGTCTTGTCGTAGTTGCTTCGCTGGCTGGCAGCCGACCAGCCGCAAGGCGCCGCCTATCTGCTGGCGCAGAACGAGGACCGTGCCGCCAGGGTGCGGCTCCTTCGTCTTGAGTTCAGCCGCCCGCAGGACAAGAGCTGCCTCGGCCTCCACGGCCCGACGGGGGTATCCCTTCTCCACCGTGACGAGCGCCCTGCGTCGTCCAGGGGTGCGAGCCGTCGCAGCGGTCCTAAGCCCGTGCGCACCGTCCCGTCGGTGTTCTCCCGCCCTCCAACGACCATCCCCCTACGGGATACGTTAGGGGGTGAGGGCAGTTGCGCCGCCGGCCAAGACGGCGTCGAGATCGTCGTGCACTATACACTAATGGACGGAGAATTCAAGAATGGTCTCTGGCCCCCCGGCTTTCGCGCCAGCGGAGGCACCACCGCCTTAATGGCGGGCCAGCCGAGATAGACTTGCTTGACTTCCCATCACCTGCTCCTATAATAGCCACATTATGGTCTCGTTGAGCGGCAAAGCAGATGTCCTCCGGGCGCTGGGGGGGAAAGTGCCCTTGGGTAAGCTGTCCCAGGTGCAACCCATCGTCTTGCTCCAGATGGTCGTCGGCCTCTCGCAGCACCTCGGTGGTGGGGCCGTTCAACCGGAGGAGATAGCCCGAGCCCTGATACTCGACGGGCGGCAGCGACTGCGCGCCTTGAGGCGTGCTGCCCCTCATCTCGATCTCTCCCTCGCTCGTCTGCTCAGGAGATTGTGCAACGACGAGTCCTCGAAGAGGAGAGGCTCGCACGAGGACAGAGCTGTCGAAGCCGTGCTTGCGATGTGCATAGGATTTCTCTTACGGTGGCTTTCGAGAAGCGAAGCCAACGGCTACGCTGGCGTGTCTTCCCCGTCGCGGAAACGCCTGCGTTTCTATTGCGCACCGAGGTTCGATCAACACTCCTCGCTGTACCTCCCATTCCGAGCCCGATCCTGTTTGATCTCATAGCCTGGGGAACGTCTAAGATCCAGCGGGGCTAACTCATCCGCGGCCTTCGGCGGCCTTTGGGCCTACGGACCCGCGGCCCAGCGCCCCCGCGACCTCCGCTCCAGGAGGTCTGGTCTTAGTCGCTCGCATACCTGGCTGGGCGTCGTACTGTATCAGCGCCTGGCCGTCGGCCCCCACCTCGGAGGGAACACCTCAACCGACCTGGGACCATGCTGTCGAATTGGATGTGGTCCTTGACCCGGGGAGGTGGCCCTCCAACCGAGCGCCGATTCTTGGAATCGAGCGCCGCTGTCGCAAACAAGAGATCGAGAGGAGGATGCTGTGAAGATTCGACTGATCGAGCCCAAGGCTCCCGGACTCAACGTCTTCGACCGAGCGCTGCTGCCCCGCCTGGGCCTTCCGCTCATAGGCCGCGTATTGACTGACCACGGACACGATGTGCGCATCTACGTCGAAACCCTGGCGCCGGTGGACTGGAAGGATATCGCCCAGGCAGATCTGGTTGGTTTCTCCACGACCACCGCTACGACCCCTGTGGCCTATCGGATGGCGGCCCGTGTGAAGGCCTTGGGGATACCAACCGTCGTCGGGGGCCCGCACGTGACCTTCCTGCCCGATGAGGGGCTCGAGCACTGCGATCTGGTGGTGCGGCGAGAGGGGCAGGACACGACGTTGGAACTCGTCGAGGCCCTCGAGGCTGGGGATGACGTGACCGGCATTGCCGGGCTCTCGTACCACGGCGCATCTGGTCAACCGATTCACAATCCGGATCGCGCGCCATGTCCCGCAGAGGCCTTTGAAGACATGCCTGCTCCGGCGCTCGATCTCATCGTCGGGCATGAGCGTATGACCAACATACCCGTGATGACCCAGTGGGGCTGCCCCTTTGCCTGCGATTTCTGCTCGGTGATTCACATGTTCGGTCGCCGGGTTCGGTCCCGCTCCATTGAGAACGTGCTCGACGAGCTGGAGACTTACCGGGATCGGGGGGCTGTCTTCTTCTACGACGACAACTTCGTGGTCGACAAGCGTCGCACCAGGGCCCTGCTGCAGGGCATGATCGACCGGGACCTGACCCCGCCCTGGTCCGCGCAGATGCGGGCTGAAGCGGTCTTCAAGGACAAGCACACTCGGGAGTTCGACCACGAGTTGCTTACCCTCATGCGCGACTCCGGGTGCAACATGGTGTACTGTGGGTTCGAATCTGCCAGTCAGGCCACGCTGGATGCCTACAACAAACACCAGGACGTACGGGACGTTCGACAAAGCATGGAGGCGTTCCATCAGTATGGCATCCACGTGCACGGGATGTTTGTCCTCGGGGCGGATACCGATGACCAGACCATCTTCGACCGGAGCGTGGATTTCGCGCTGGAGAACGAAATCGATACGCTGCAGTTCCTTATGCTCACACCTTGCCCTGGCACGCCCTTCTACGAGCGCATGAAGGAGGAGGACCGCCTCCTGACTGATGACCTGACCATGTACGACGGCCACCACTGTGTCGTCGAACCCAAGCGGATGAGCGCCTACGAACTGCAGATGGGTACGTGCCGCGCGATGGCCCGCTTCTACTCCGTGGGGCATGTCTTGGGCCTCTTCCTCTCCAACGTCACACGCAACTTCCCGTTTCTCATCAGCCTCCTCTGGCGGGAGCGCGGTCTGCGGCTCCAGCTTCCGCGAGTTGCGGTCCTCTCTCTCCTGCCGGACCGTTGGCCGGATCTTCTGGGGATGCTGCGCGAGACGCTTTCCCACGAGTCCTGGGCGCGCTTGCAGGACATCCTCGCCGTGCCGATGCTGCGTCTGTACGGCTACAAACACGTCCGAGACTGGCTGAAGCAGTCCCGCTCAAGAGCCTATATCGACCGCCTTCGGCACCTCGTGGAGCCAAAACGGGGCGCCGCAGGCGCTTGACGTGGTGGGCCCCGAACCGGCTGCCCGGCAAGTCCTTGCCGGGCAGCCGGTCTGGCTGCAGCCTGCCGTTCCCTGGCCTACACAGACGTTGCGGGTACAATCAATACCCAGCCAGGACCGATGAGCGAATCTCAACCCCGCCGACTTGAGCAGTGTC
>Ga0180432_10011873_pt1 | contig 10215 bp, 10 predicted proteins | sample SS_ome_10_FD_132414 | JGI IMG/M metagenome (GOLD analysis project Ga0180432, IMG submission 132414) | Hypersaline lake sediment archaeal communities from the Salton Sea, California, USA - SS_1_MS_2 metaG | ecosystem: Environmental > Aquatic > Non-marine Saline and Alkaline > Hypersaline >...
ATTCACGCACTGCTGGCCATAACCCAGAAATGCCGTTAGCGTAAACAAGAGTAAAAACGTAGACTTTTTCATGGCTATACTTTATTGGTTATGAATGCAATATACCATGTTTCAGGTGCCGGATCAAGATTATTTTGGCCGGCATGAATATAGCTTGACCAATAGACCATTTTTATGATCTAAACCCTTTCAATTTCTTATGAAGCTGCACAGGGTATTGATCGATGTATACATTTTATTGATGAATGGCCGGTTTGCCGCTACCGATAGAAAGCGATTACGCCAGGATCATGGAGCAGGAAGATCTGTGATCACTTCCCGGCCGAAAATAGTGAAATTCACCCCCCCGTACCTGCGGTGATTAAGGAAGTGGGGATGGGCGGTGAAGTGATGGTCCCCGGGATGCTCCAGGATAAACCAGCCATCCCTGGCAAGGATCTCGGAGGAGAAGACCAGATCAGGCAGTTGATCCAGTCCGGGATGGTTGTAAGGAGGATCGGCAAAGATGAGATCGAAGGACTGGGACGGATGTCTGAGAAACCGGAACACATCACCCCTGATCACAGTTACATTCTCAAATTCAAGTTCGCTGACGATCTTACGGATGAACTTGAAATATACCGGGTCCATTTCCACGGCCACCACAGAACGGGCATGGCGGGAGGCAAATTCATAGGTAATGCTTCCTGTGCCCGCGAAAAGGTCCAGGACCTCCAGCTCTTCCAGGTCAAACCGGTGAATCAGGATATTGAACAGTCCTTCCTTGGCCTGATCGGTGGTGGGCCGGGCTTTCATGCCGGATGGAGGATGGATTTGCTTGCCCCTGTATGATCCGCTGATTATGCGCACTTGCTGCCCTCCGACAGGATCATATAACGGAGTGTATCTGTTCTGGAAAGTTCTTCAAGGTAATAGGGGGTGGTGTTTACATTCCGGACATATTTCCCCAGCAGTCCGAACAGTTCATGTTCTTCATGGATCATGCCCGAGAGATAGAGAGGCACTTTTTCCCTTTCAAGTTCCAGCTGGCGGATGGTGTTCAGGGTGTGATAAATGAAATCAGCGGGATCCTTTAGGGAATAACGATTCGTTAACCTGATCTCGTCTTCCATGATAACCAGGATGTCCAGGGTATACGGCTGGATTTCCGCAAGGATCACACCCCGCTGGTGATCACTGGCCCTTACCTGGTCAGACAGCGAAATGAGACATTCAAGAACATCCAGGATCTTTACCTTATCCTGAAAAGAGTTTTTGAGGGACTCGACCTCCTCGGTAACGGCATAAAGGAGAGAAAGGGGACGGTTCTTCAGCATGCGGCTGTATACCCGGTCGGTGTCTGCCAATGTGCCGGCCTGCCGGAGCAGATCCCCGGCAATGTTTTCATCAAAGAATTGTTCAGGGACCAGGGTAACAGCCTGCGAGTCCACAATGAATACAGTTTCCCCTTCAAATGATAGCAATTCCAGTTCTGATAAGATCCGTTTGCACTCCATGGGAAGCAGGTTTGACGGTACGGAATCATCATATCCGTATTGATTGAGGAAGACCGGACGGTAGCTTGCATCGGAGACCAAAACAGAAAATCCATCCGGTGCAAAACGGATGGATTGATGACCTTTCTGTCGGATTTCTGGTGTAATCGTATTCGATATAATACCATGTACCTGCATGGAAAATCAGGAGACTATTCCCAGTTTCCCGTGAGGGTACCCTCTTCCAGGGATCCGAACTTCACCCCCTGAAATCCTGTGATCTTTTCCCTCTCGTCCTTGTAGTTCACGACAAGCTGTTCATCCATTCCCTGCAACAGGCTGTCATAATGGACGGATACCTCCACCACCTGTAGATCCAGGTTAGAGCTGGTAAGGATCTTGCTTGATTCCATTTTGAATTTAGCACCTTCCGAATAGGGAACGTAACGGAGCGAATCGACGGGGAATCCTTTACCAAAAAGTGAATCCATTACAGGGATCTTGGTGGTTTCACGAACAATGATCCCATCCCTGATTGCTCTTTGCCTGGCTTCTTCCAGCCCATACTCTTCCAGCCATTCCTCGGGTATTGTCCCGATGGCCTTGGTGATGGTAAAAGAATCGGTTTGAAGGAAATCAATGAGTGTATCAAAACTCGCAGTATATCTCTTGTATACATCCTTGAATGCTTTCTGGGCTTCACGTATGTTGATCAGCCGGTCGATGGTTGCTCTTTCACGCTGGGTTACCTCCTTCTGGAAACGGATCGGTTCCATGATACTCTCAACAATCAGATATCCGAGTATGATGATAATGAGGGCAAACAGAACCTGAATTACTTTTCTCATGGGGTATGCGTTTTATGTTTGCGCACAAATTTAGCAAAAAAAATAAATTATGTATTTTAAATGTTGCATTTATTGATCGTGATGCTGAGAAAATATATCATTGATAAATTACTTGAAAATCTTGAGTTTCAGCCTACCGGAAGTCAGGTCAAAATGATGGAGGAGCTGGGAGGATTCATTGCCTCGGGAGATTTTTCGGAGATCATGATGCTGAAAGGATACGCCGGGACCGGGAAAACCACGCTTGTCAACAGTCTTGTAAAAACCCTGCATGCATTGAAGCAGAAGTGTGTATTGCTGGCACCCACCGGGCGGGCGGCCAAGGTGCTGAGTGCATATACCGGGAATCCGGCCTGGACCATCCATAAGAAGATCTACAGGCAGAAATCGGGGAAGGATGGTATGGGAGAGTTTGTGCTGGACAGGAACCTTCATAAAAACAGTTATTTCATCGTGGATGAAGCATCAATGATCGGGGACCGCTCACTTGATTCTATTTTTGGCTCGGGGGACCTGGTCAGGGACCTGCTGGATTATGTGGAACAGGGTTCAAACTGCAGGATGGTCCTGGTGGGTGACACGGCACAGCTTCCGCCGGTCGGTCTGGATGTGAGCCCGGCACTGAGCAGGGAAAGAATGGGTGAGTATGGCTACGGGGTTCGGGAGATTGAGATGACAGATGTGATCAGGCAATCGGCCGGATCGGGAATACTCCACAACGCGACTTCCATTCGCACGCTGATCACCGGTGGCAGAGAGGAATACCCCGCATTTCATTTTGAATCATTCCCGGATATTACCATGCTGACCGGTTCGGAGATAATTGAGGCGATCAGTGACAGCTATGACCGGTATGGTACCGAGGAGACCATCGTGGTTACCCGTTCCAATAAGCGGGCCAACCGTTTTAATGCCGGGATCAGGGGACAGATCCTGTGGAGGGAGGAGCAGCTTTCACCGGGAGACCTGCTGATGGTGGTGAAGAACAATTATTACTGGAAGGATGAGGAGCACCGGATTGATTTCATTGCCAACGGGGATATCTTCAGGGTGGAGCGGGTGCTTCGCACCGAAGAGGTCCACGGTTACAGGTTTGCCGATGTGCGGGTCTCTTTCCCCGATTACGGCGATGTGGAGATGGAGGTGAAGGTGTTGCTGGATGTGATCGACCTGGATGGTCCCTCGCTATCTTCCGATCAGCAAAAATCTCTCTACATGTCGGTTGCTGAAGATTACCCGGAGGCGTCCAATCGCAGGCAGGTAGCCCTGAAGATCGCTTCCGATCCCTATTTCAATGCCCTGCAGGTGAAGTTTGCCTATGCGGTGACCTGTCATAAATCACAGGGTGGTCAGTGGAAATCGGTCTTCCTGGACCAGGGTTATTTTACTGAAGAGATGCTGACCATCGACTACCTGAGGTGGCTCTATACAGCCTTTACCCGTGCAACGGAACACCTTTACCTGGTGAATATGGCCAAACAGTTCATTCCCCGATGATCTTTACCAGCACCCTTTTGCGGCGCTTGCCGTCAAATTCCCCGTAAAAGATCTGTTCCCAGGGACCGAAATCCAGTTTGCCGTCGGTAACAGCGACCACCACCTCGCGACCCATCACGGTCCGTTTCAGGTGCGCGTCGGCATTATCCTCGTAACCATTATGGCGGTATTGGTCGTAAGGTTTTTCCGGTGCCAGTTTTTCCAGCCAGACTTCAAAGTCGTGATGCAGGCCGGATTCATCATCATTGATGAAAACCGAAGCCGTGATGTGCATGGCATTCACCAGTGCAATGCCTTCGTTAATTCCACTCTCCTGAAGGCATTCCACAACCTGGGGAGTGATATTGATCAGCTCACGCCTTGTTCGGGTCTCAAACCACAATTCTTTTTTATAGGATTTCATGGATCATTTCGGTTTAAGTTGGGTAGATTAATTTTAATTCTCTCTTTATTCCCTGGATGCGTTCATCCAGCAGCTGCTTTACCTCTTCATATTCTTTCCTGCTTTCCAGTTTTTCATGAACGCTGAAATAGAATTTGATCTTGGGCTCGGTTCCGGATGGACGGATGGAGACCTTGCTGCCATCTTTCAGCAGGAACTGAAGGACATTGGATCTGGGCAGGTCGATCACGGCACGTTTTCCAGTTGTTTTATCCAGGCTTGCCTGCTCCAGGTAATCATGGATCACCGTCACCTCCGAACCGTTCAGGCTCACGGGGGGATCTTCCCTGAAACCGGCCATCATCTGCTGGATTTCCTCGGCACCTGATTTCCCTTTTTTAACCAAATTGGTAATGGATTCCAGGTAAAATGAAAATTTCAGGTAGATATCCAGCAGCACGTCAAAGAGGTTCTTATCCCGGCTTCTTGCCCAGGTGGCCAGTTCGGCAATGATGGAACAGGACGACACGGCATCTTTATCCCTTACAAATTCACCCACCATGTAACCGTAACTCTCCTCTCCGCCACCGATAAAGGTCATCTCTCCTTCTTTTCTTTTGATGATATCAGCGATATACTTAAAACCGGTAAGCACATTGTAACATGGGACCTGATAATGGTCCGCTATCCCGGTCATCAGCTCGGTGGTAACGATGGTCTTGGCGATATACTCTTTCCCAGTTAGTTTTCCCTGTTCCGCCCACTGTGAAAGCAGGTAATAGGTCAGCAATGCCGCAGTCTGGTTTCCATTCAGCAGAACCAGATTTCCCCTGTCATCCCTCACCGCAATCCCTACCCGGTCGGCATCCGGATCGGTGCCCATGACCAGGTCGGCACCCACCTGGTCTGCTTTTTTAAGTGCCAGGTCAAGGGCTGCCGGTTCTTCAGGATTGGGAGAGACCACGGTGGGAAAATCACCGTCCACCACATCCTGCTCGGGAACATGGTAGATGTTCTTGAAGCCCAACCTTTCAAGGGCAAAGGGGACCATCTTCACCCCGGTGCCATGAATGGGCGTATAAACGATTTTCACATCCGCATGGTCCTTGATGATCCCGGGATTCAGGGAAAGCTTTACAACTTCATTGATATACTCCGTGTCGATCTCCTCGCCCAGCCTGATGATGTCATTCTTGTCGCCGTCGAACTTCACCTCCCCGATGGATTTAATCTTTTGAACCTCCTTGATGATGTTGGTATCGTGGGGATGGATGATCTGTCCGCCGTCCTCCCAGTATACCTTATACCCGTTGTATTCCCTGGGATTATGGGAAGCTGTGACCACCACCCCGCTCTGGCACCGGAGGTGACGGATGGCAAAGCTGAGTTCCGGGGTCGGCCTGAGGTCCTCGAAGAGGTGAGCCTGTATACCATTTGCCACGCAGATCTGGGCGGTGATCTCGGCGAAGCGGGAACTCTTATGGCGGCAGTCGTGTGCAATGGCCACACTGATCTGTTCCCGTTCGCTGAACTGTTTCAGCAGGTAATTGCACAATCCCTGGGTTGCCATGCCCACCGTATAGATGTTCATCCGGTTTGTGCCCACTCCCATGATCCCGCGGAGTCCGCCGGTACCGAATTCCAGGTCCCTGTAAAAACTTTCGATCAGCTCCTCCTCATTTTCATCCATCATTTTCCGGATTTCTTCCCTGGATGCCTGGTCGATGGGGCTGTTCAGCCAGCTATTGGCTTTCTCTTTTACAATTGATAGGATTTCTTCCTTCTCCATATGATCACATTGATTTATAACAGTTGATGGATACAATTTTCCAGGCTTTCTCTCCAGTAAGGGATCTCAATCTGGTAAGTGCTTTTGATCTTCGATTTATTGAGCACGGAGTAAGCCGGACGTTTTGCCGGCAGGGGATAGTCAGAGGTTTCGATAGGGACAATACGTCCTTTGCAGTGGATCAGCCTGCACACCTCCATGGCCAGGTCATACCAGCTGCAAACCCCTTCATTGGAGTAATGGAATACCCCCGGCGTAAAGGAGGATTTTCCCGATTCCACATTTGAAATGATCTGCAGGATGGCACCGGCAAGGTCCTCCGCGTAGGTAGGGGTTCCTACCTGGTCATATACCACCATCAGGTCATCATATTTATCCATTCGGTTGATCATGCTCTTAACGAAATTCCTCCCAAATACACTGTACAGCCAGGAAGTACGGATCACAACAGCCCTGGAATGATCATGAAGCAGGGATTCCCCGGCCAGCTTTGTCTTTCCGTATACGCTTTCCGGCTCGGCGGGATCATCTTCTTTCAGGGGTCGGAGCTGGCTTCCTCCGAACACATAATCGGTGGATATGTGGAAGAGCCTGGTATCAGGGAAGGATCCCAGGCATTCTTTCAGGTTATCAACGGAATCCCTGTTGAGGATCCTCGCTTTCTCGGGTTCCGATTCCGCACCATCCACATCGGTATAGGCAGCGCAATTGATGATATAGGCCTGGGGTTCTGAGGAAAGAAACCTGTGAAGTCCTTCCTTGTCAGTTATGTCCAGCTCCTTCACATCGGTAAAGGTATATTCCTCCGGGTAACGGTTTTGAAGTTTTTTTATTTCCCGTCCCAGCTGGCCGTCTGCACCTGTCACCAGTACTTTGCTCATGATTCGGAATTAGAAGTGAGTTCTTTGAAATACGGCAGGTTCCTGTCCTTGGCCGAGACAATGGCATCCTTCAGGCTGATTTTCCAGTCGATGTGAAGATCAGGATCATCAAACCTGATCCCTGATTCAGATGCTGGATGATAGTATGCATCACATTTATAGAAAAGGGTGGCATGTCCGGAAAGCACCGAGAAACCATGTGCAAATCCACGGGGGACCAGCAACTGCAGGTGGTTATCCACGCTGAGTTCCACCCCGTACCATTTTCCGAATGTAGGGGAGGAGGAACGCAGATCAACCGCCACATCATAAATTACTCCCTCGGTTACCCGGATCAGCTTGGCCTGCGCATGCGGATTCTTCTGGAAATGCAGTCCGCGGATAACTCCATATACTGAACGTGACTGGTTGTCCTGGACAAAATGGTGACGGATCCCAAGGGTTTCCAGACGGGCCTGGTGATAGGTCTCCATGAAATAACCCCGCCGGTCGCCATGGATATCAGGTTCCACAATGATCAGTCCCTCAATGCCTGTTTCCCTAATTTCCATTTACACTTAAAGATTAGATGCAAAGATCCTCTCATCTGCTATCCCGAACAAATAATTCCCGTAGGCACTCTTTTCCATCTCCCGGGCCAGTGACAATAGCTGACCTTTTGAGATATAGCCCATTTTATAGGCGATTTCCTCCACGCAGGAGATCTTCAGCCCCTGCCGTTTTTCAATGGTATGGATATAATTGGATGCCTGCAGCAGGCTGTCATGGGTGCCTGTGTCAAGCCAGGCCATTCCCCTTCCCATGATGCGGACCTGCAGCCGCTGTTCTTCCATGTATAACTTGTTCAGGTCGGTAATCTCCAGCTCTCCCCGTCCAGAAGGTTTCAGTGTTTTTGCTTTCCCAATGACATCATTGCCGTAAAAATAGAGTCCCGTGACCGCATAATTGGACCTGGGCCGGGCAGGTTTTTCTTCCAGGGTCTGTACCTGTCCACGGTCATCAAATTCGACCACACCATACCTTTGGGGATCTGTGACATAATATCCGAAAATGATGGCACCATCCTCCAGTGCAGCTGCCTCCTGCAGTGTTTTGATCAGACCATGGCCGTAAAAAATGTTGTCTCCCAGGATCAGACAGACCGGGTCCTGCTTCATGAAATCCTCCCCGATGATAAATGCCTGGGCCAGTCCTTCGGGGGCAGGTTGCACGGCATATTCAATGGACAGGCCAAGATGCGAACCATCCTTCAGCAGTGCCCGGAAAAGATGGATATCCTCCGGGGTTGAGATCAGGAGAATCTCCCGGATACCGGCCAGCATAAGCACGGACAGTGGATAATAGACCATCGGTTTATCGTAAACCGGAAGGATCTGTTTTGAAACCGGTTTTGTGATGGGATGAAGTCGTGTTCCGGCACCTCCGGCCAGTATGATCCCTTTCATTTTATTCATATGGAATTATCCATTTTTTAGCAAATTCTCAAAATAGGCAATTGTCTTTTCCAGACCCGATTCCAGGTCGACCTGCGGTTGCCAGTCATCCAGTAACTTTCTTGCCAGGGCGATGTCAGGCTGACGCTGAACAGGATCATCCTCGGGCAGCGGGAGGTAAACAATCTCAGACCGGGATCCTGTCATTTCAAGGATCTTCTCCGCCAGTTCCAAAATGGTAAATTCCACCGGGTTCCCGAGATTGACCGGTCCGGTTACCTCTTCGCCGGTCTGCATCATGCGAATGAGACCCTCCACCAGGTCATTCACGTACTGGAAGCTCCTGGTCTGTGATCCGTCCCCGTAAATGGTAATATCCTTGTTCTGTAAAGCCTGCATAATAAAATTGGAGATCACCCTTCCATCGTTGGGATGCATGCGTGGCCCGTAGGTGTTGAAGATCCTCACGATCTTGATCCTTACCCCGTTCTGCTGGTGATAATCCTTGAAAAGGGTTTCAGCACAACGCTTTCCTTCATCATAACAGGAGCGGGCACCAATGGGGTTCACATGGCCCCAGTACGATTCAGGCTGGGGATGAACAGTCGGGTCTCCATATACCTCGCTGGTGGATGCCTGGAGCACCTTTGCCCTGATCCTTTTTGCCAGGCCGAGCATGTTGATGGCACCCATGACCGAGGTCTTTACGGTCTTAATGGGATTGTACTGGTAATGAATGGGAGAGGCCGGACATGCCAGGTTGTAGATTTCATCCACCTCGGCATAATAGGGCTCGGTCACATCGTGCCTGATCAGTTCAAAATAGGGATTTTTCAGCAGGTGGGTGATGTTGCTTTTAGCCCCGGTGAAATAGTTATCCAGGCAGAGCACTTCATTTCCCTTGCCCAGCAATCTTTCGCAGAGATGCGATCCGATGAAACCCGCTCCGCCTGTAATCAGGATCTTCTTCATCTATATTAAGGTTTAACAGGCTGCCTCCCGATGCTGTAATAGGTGAATCCGAACTCTTTCATCTCCTCGGGTTCGTAAATATTCCTGCCGTCAAAAATCACCTTTTCACGCATCAATTTTTTCAGTACCTTGTAGTTAAGTATACGAAACTCAGGCCATTCGGTAACTACCACCAGCCCATCGGTATCGATCAGCGCTTCATATTTGTCATCACAAAGCTCAATGCTGTCCCCGAGCTTTCTCCTGGCTTCATCCAGGGCGACGGGATCATAAGCTTTCACATGAACACCTTCCTGAAGCAATGCTTCAATGATCCTCAATGAAGGAGCCTCCCGCATGTCATCTGTATTGGGTTTGAAGGATAATCCCCATAATCCGAGCTTCTTGCCTGCCAGTTTATCCCCGAAATGGGACCTGATCTTTGCCGGGATCACCAGTTTCTGGTTATCATTCACAAGCTCAACGGCTTTCAGGATCTGCAGTGAGCTGTTGTATTCTTCTCCTGTCCTGATCAGGGCTTTTACATCCTTCGGGAAACAGCTTCCGCCGTAACCGACCCCGGGATAGATAAATTTATTCCCGATGCGGGTATCACTTCCGATCCCTTTTCTCACCATATTCACATCCGCACCCACAACTTCACAAAGGTTGGCAATGTCATTCATGAAACTGATCTTTGTGGCAAGCATGGAATTGGCGGCATACTTGGTCATTTCTGCGGAAGTGATATCCATGAAAACGATGGGGTGACCGTTCAGAAGGAAAGGTTTATAGAGCCGGCGCATGATCTTTTCGGCCCGGTCGGAATCCGTCCCGATCACAATGCGGTCGGGCTTCAGGAAATCGTTGATGGCCGCTCCCTCTTTCAGGAATTCCGGGTTGGAGGCCACGTCAAATTCGATCTCAACACTTCTCTTTTTCAGGGCTTCTGCCACACG
>Ga0180432_10011874_pt1 | contig 10215 bp, 7 predicted proteins | sample SS_ome_10_FD_132414 | JGI IMG/M metagenome (GOLD analysis project Ga0180432, IMG submission 132414) | Hypersaline lake sediment archaeal communities from the Salton Sea, California, USA - SS_1_MS_2 metaG | ecosystem: Environmental > Aquatic > Non-marine Saline and Alkaline > Hypersaline >...
CTGCGGTACGCTCACTTGGCACGGGATCGCCTGGGTTGTAAGCGAAGTCGCGTTTATAGAACACCACTACGGAAACTTCGTAAAGCCTTCGATTATCGACTTCAAGATTCGCCTCCGCGACGGCCGGGGAAACGGTTGCCAGCCACGAGTAGCTTTCTTCCGCTTGATCCATCGCCGCGCGACTGACCCAGCCCCATTCGTTCTGGGAGTCATTATCGGCGACGGCGCGTTCTCGGGCGGTGCCGAAGAACGAGCTGTCGCGAAACGTCTGCAATTGGAGCGGTCGCCAGGTAGGATCCTCCGGATGGTGAAAAAGTAGGTCGTCGTGCCACGTGAAAATCCGGTTGAAAAAAGCCAGGTGCGTGGCCGCGTTGACACCAGTAACCTTGGCCAGCGTTACGCGCCTTATAGTCCACACGGGTTGAGTGGGTAGACTCTGAAAATAAGGAAAACTGCCGACCCCGCTGCCATAGTTGTTTGCTGCCATGAACAAAGGGTCGATGGCAAAGGACTCGCCCGGGTCGAAAACGTTGTTGACCACCGGTTGCAGGATCGGGGTGGCGCTGGAGTCGATATACCGCCAGGAATAGGGGTTGAGCATGTTCCTGATTTGGACTTCGCTTTGTGCGGCCCGGCCGCAGGCGGCGGAGCGGTCGGCGATGCCGGTCTGGACGATGGCGAACCGGCCGACCGGGATCAGGGCCGCCACGCCCAACAGGCCGATCGACAACACGAAAATCGAGATCAAGACCTCCAGCAGCGTGACGCCGCGACGGCCTCGCCGGTGGAAAGCTGTTCGGTCCATCTCAAAGCCCTCCCATGCCTTGCGACTGCCGGGCGTAATAGCGGCTCCGCCAGAGCCACTCCCACCACTTTTTGCTGTCGGGCAACGTGTTGGCTGCGTAGCCCGTGTCGGCCACATCGTTGGCCGTCACCAGCCCGGTCTGCGGACTGATCGTGATCCACACGTTGGTCAAGTCCTCCCAGTTCTTGGTCAACAGAACCGGATCGGCGTCAGATCGTCGATGAAACCCGTCGTCTGACGACTGTCCGGCGCCACCACCGACGACTTATCTTCCATCAGCGGCATCCGCTTCTGCTTTCCCACGAGCAGGAAGATGGGCCGCGTGGGCTTGACCGGGCCGTAGACGTAGTAGCCCAGGCTGTTATCCCAATACGTGCACCAGACGCTTTCTACGGCCCCGTTAGGCGAGAACATGATGATCGGCGCGCCAACGTTCGACTTCAAAACCCAATCATCGGGATCCAATGGGTTGGCGCTGGTGTCGAGTACAGCGAAAGACCACCTGTCCGGCACCTCTGTGGCCGCGTCGTAATCAAACCCAGAGGCGTCCAGGTCCACGACCGCCCCCGGCGACAACCGCAACGGCCGAGCAATCGACTTGGCCGGACGACGGAAAATCTCGAATGGTAGCGGGCGAGACCAAGTAAGTGAGGGGGGAGTACTCGACGGAATCGGGGTCAAATCTGTGGGATCGACGTTGGGCCACGCGAGCATGGAGGCGCTGGTCGGTTCCAGAATCAGCGTCAACGCGTAGTTGTCGATCCATCCGCCGGCATCAACATTCCTATCCGTAGGAGCGAAGTCAATCGTTGGATCGTCGGGGGAACTCGACAGAGGAAAATCCGTATAAGTGGGCTGGGTATTCGAGGGGTCGACGGCAATAGTGTACAGCGGTCCTTGACGATTGAGCTGTATCTTGTCGCCACGGTGCACGAGGCCGCTAGATAGGTCTCCATCCCGAATCCTCACTTTTACGACGAAGAACGCGTTCAGCCAGTAGTACGAGCCATCGGACAAAAAAGTCCATTCCTGGGCTCGGACCGTAGCGTTGGTCAGATTACCAGCGTAGGGTGGCGGGACTTCGGCTTGGTAGAGGATTGTGGAGGCTTGGGGCAGGTTCTCTTCCCGGGCGATAATCACGCCGCAGGGGCGGTTGGTCTCCAGTGCCTGGCTCTTGGCCGCGCCCAGATAGACGTGGATCATTCGGGCGGCCTCGCGCACCCGCTTGCTCTCCGAGGCCGGCTGTATGGTGGGCAACACCACCACGGTCAAAAGCAGCAGTATCGAGACCACCACCAACAGCTCCACCAGCGTAAAGCCGCGGCGAATCGGGTTGTGCCGGAGAACGTGTTTTGAAAATGGGTGCCACTGCTGGCTTGCCCAGCAGTGCGAAGCGGATCTCTTGGGAAAATCACTGCTGGGCAAGCCAGCAGTGGCACCCTCGGGACCGCCACAACCAATTTCAAAACACGTTCTAAGATCCCCTGTCATCTTATCGCGCCTCGAGTCGGTGGTTGTGGATGTTGTCAAAATGGTCGGGTTGCTCGTTGTTGGGCTCGCCCGCGGGCGTTTTGGCGTCCAGGGGGCGGCCAATCAGGTGGCCCAGTCCGTCCTCAACGTAAGGGCTGAGTTCCCCATCGCTGGTGAGTTGGTATTCCTGCGTGACCTCTTGACCGGAAACCTCCTTCTTTCCGATGTTGATATCGAAGATGCCGTCGGGCCCGGCCGAGTAGATGAGTGGATACAAGGCGTATCCGCCACCGACACCAAGCGGATCGAAGGGATCAGGATCAGCAGTCGGGTTTCCCGTTTGTAGTTCCGTGTCGGCAGGATATTCCCAATCGGCCTGGTTAGGCGGGAAAAAAGCGTTGGCCGGGACGAATCCGGCGGGCCAGCGGAGGAAGCGAATGGGCAGCCCCCAGCCGTCGTGAAACTCGCGGAGGCCATCGTTGTCGTAGTCGCCGATCTCGTTGGGATTGAACTGGTCGGCCGCCTCCGGCGAGTTCATGACGATCATATACAGAAGCTCCGCCGCTCCCCAAACCTCCACCCGGTTCAGGGCCTGCTCGCTGCTGAGCCCCTGCGAGACCAACCGGCTGTAGGCCTGCCAGAATCCTCTCATGTAGCGGTACGACAACGCTGGACGCGTCATCCCAGGGACCAAGCAAACCACCGACGGGTCTGCCACGTCATTGGCCTGGTCGTATGTGGTGACGTCGCTCCAGCGGTCGGGCATTTCCATGCGCATCAGATCACGCAATCCGTTGAGCCGGACCCGGGCGACACTGCGCGAATTTTCGGGCCAACTGTTGGTGGTAATGATCAAGTCGATCTGCGACCGCGAGAGCGGCACGCGGCGCGTGCGGTAGGACTCGTATCGGGCGATGATGATTTGGTGGAGCTTGGAAACGGTGGTTTTGGTTTGGGCGACCTTGGCGGTTTCGCGGGCCATCTGCAACGTGCCGTAGGCCAGCCCGGCCAGGATGCCGATGATCGTGACCGTGACCATTAGCTCGACCATTGTGAAACCGGGCCGGGCCGCGGCAAAGCGGCGGCAACTCGGCGTATCTCCTGCAACCGCTTGCCGTCTGGTGGCTGCCGGCCCGCTTAGCCGCCGACGGCACGTCGGCGAAAGCCCCAAGCGATTCGGGCCGACGTGCCGTCGGCCGCTAAACGATTCGCGCGAAGAGAGTTCGGGACGACTTGTTGGTTGGCGGATCATGGCATCTCGTCCTCCAACTTACCCCGGGCGAAGTTGCTCAGGTTGTCGTAATGCCCGTCACCGTAGTTGATGCCGCTGGGAAAGACCGGGGTAACGTTATAAGCCTCGGGAATCTCATAAATTGGAGCGATCTCCGTGCTTATCGTACCGTACTGTGCGTCTAAGCCAGCTGAAAGAATTTGGAACGTTCTGTCTTTTACAAACTGCGGAGGTGCCCCCTCCGGATTCCCGAGGTAGGGCGCAACTAGCTCGCTCGTTGGGCTGGTGTACTGTTTAACCAACGGATCACCATTACTATCCAAGCGGATATATTGTCGGCGAAAGTAGACGTAAGGAGTAATGGCACTGCTATCGGCGTTAGGAACATACGCATACGCACTACCCAGGGGAACTAGCCGTCCCTCGTCGAATTCGAAGAGCGGGTCCTGCCGAGTTCCCACCAATCGGAACGGCCTTTGCGGATCGGCGCTAAAACCACCGGCCTTGGTGGATCCCTGCGGCATTCCACCCAGCCAGAACACGAGAGCCATCGCGGGATGCAGGTTGGCCGCGATGTCGGATGCTCCGGTTTCCTGTTCGATATCCGCGATAAAACACTCCCAAGGAGTTCCGGTACATCCACTTACGCGGCCTGGCACATACTTGGGGAATGCCCGTCGCATGTGGGCCAAGACAGCGTATTGGGCCTGGGCCCTTATGGCGTCGTCCGTGTGATTCACGCCTGCAAAATCCGGTGGATAATTCCCATACTGTTGCTTGTAGGCTTTCAGTGCCATATCGAGTTGGCTGATTTCGAAGCTGATGGTGGCGTTTCGGGCGGCATTTCGGGCACCGATGGCGGCGGCGGTAATCAGGCTGGCCAGGATGCCGATGATCACGATGACCGCCAAAAGTTCCACCAGGGTAAAGCTTCGCCGTGCGTGATTGGGCTGGCTTGAGGCGTCCATGACTGGCTCTCCCTCCCGGCCGGAATCGGCCTTTGTTATCGGTGTTGAGATCACTAACAGTGAAACCGCAGATAAACACAGATAGACACAGATTGAGTTCCACGAGGGTACCCGCAGCTTCACTTCTGCCAATCAGCGTGCATCTGCGTTCATCTGCGGTTCCCTGCTAACCTTGTTTTTCCCTTTGATTTACACCAGATTGCTTGAGGCAACATAGAGTTGTAGTACTAGGTCAGGTCGGAGATCAGGGCGATTAGCGGCATGAACAGGGCAATCACGATAAAACCAACCATCAGGCCGAGGATAATAATCAACAACGGTTCCATCAGGCTCATCAGGCCTTCGGTTATCACGGCCACTTCTTCATCGTAGGTATCGGCCACCTTGTAGAGCATGGTATCCAGTTCGCCGGTCTCCTCGCCCACGTCGACCATGTTGACCACCATGTCGTCCAGCACTCGCTTGTTCATCCGGGTGATATAGATCAACATGCCGATCGGCCCGCCGATGAACATGAACCAGAAAAACAGGGCCACGGGGTGGAAGCTGAGCTTGGAGTGCTCTTTGAGCGGCTGGGCGATGGCCTCGCCTTCGCGGATCGCTTCGTAGACTTTTTGGTAGATATTTTCGAAGACGGCGTTACCGGAGGTTTCGCGGGTGATGTGCAGGCCTTCGAGGATGGGCACGCCGCTGGCGACCAGGGTGCCCAGGGTTCGCATGGTTCGGGCGACGATGTTTTTTTCCACGAGCTGGCCGAAGATGGGGAGTTTTAACAGGAACATATCCCAGCCCATTCGTCCCGGTCCGAACTTGCGAACCAGCTTCACGAACAACCAGATACTGATAGGGATACCGGGAAGCAGGTACCAGTAATTCACCACGGCATCGGAAATGCTGATCAGCAGTTGGGTAATGGGAGGCAAGTCGCTGCCGAAGTCGTCGAAGATCTTCTGGAAGGCCGGCACGATCTTAACCATGATGAAGGTAAGGATGCCTACCGCGAAGGAGACGACGGCGATGGGGTAGATCAGGGCGCTTTTGATCTTGCGTTTGAGCGCTTCGGACCGCTCCTGGAACTCGGCCAGCCGGCGGAGGATCACTTCCAGGGCCCCGCCCGCCTCGCCTGCCTTGATCATGTTGACGTACAGCCGGTCGAACGCCTTGGGCGACTTGGCCATGGCTTCGGAGAGCGTGGCCCCGCCTTCGATCTCGTCGCAGACGTCCATCAGGCTGTTTTTCAGCGCGCCGGACCTGGCCTGCTCCTCCAGGATTTTCAGGCTTCTGAGGATGGGCAGGCCGGCGTCCTGGAGGATGGACAATTGCCGGGTGAAGGTTGTCAGGACCCGGGTCTTGACGCCACCCAGCGCGAAAGTCTTCTTGCGGCGATTGGCGGCCTTTTTTTCTGCGGGCGTTTTGCGTGCTTTCTTGACGGTCAACTTCGTGACGAAGTATCCCATCTGCCGAATAGTCGCTTGTGCTTCCTCTTCGGTGGGCGCTTCGAGCACGTCTTTGATCTCGTTGCCCGTCGCATCCATCGCCTCGAATTGGAATTCCGGCATGGCTCAACTCCTCGCATCAGCAGGCGTTACTCATTCTTCGTGAATCGTTTCACGGATAACTTCTTCGATGGTCGTGATTCCGCTGTATATTTTTTCCAGGCCGGAGATCCGCAAGGGTCGCATACCCCCTTGCAGGGCGAGGTCGCGGAGTTGCTGCGTCGAGGCCCCCGAGTTGATCAGCTCGCGGAGGGGATCGGTGATGCTCATCAACTCGAACAACCCGGTGCGGCCTCGAAAACCCGTATTGTTGCACGACGCACACCCCCGGCCGTGAAAGAACTTCTTGCCGAGCACGTCGTCGGGTGTCAAATCCAGCTCGGCCAGCGTTTCCGTGTTGGGCATGGTCTGCTCCCGGCAATCGGGGCAGATCTTGCGGACCAGTCGCTGGGCAAGGATCGCTTCCAGCGTGGCGGTGATCAGGAACGGGGGGACACCCATGTCGCGCAGCCGGGTGACCGTGCTGGGGGCGTCGTTGGTGTGCAACGTGCTGAACACCATGTGGCCGGTCAGCGACGCCTGCACGGCAATCTCCGCCGTCTCCAGGTCGCGGATCTCGCCCACCAGGATCTTGTCGGGGTCCTGCCGGAGAATAGAACGCAGGCACTGGGCGAACGTGTTGCCGATCGCAGGATCGATGGGAATCTGCACGATGCCGTCGAGATCGTATTCCACCGGATCCTCGGTAGTTATCAGCTTGTCGGCAATATCGTTCAACTCGTTCAGCGCGCCGTAGAGGGTCGTCGTCTTGCCGGAACCCGTCGGACCGGTAACCAGCACGATCCCGTTCGGCTTGCGAATGATCTCGCGGAAAGTGGACAGCGTCGTGGGGTCCAAGCCCATCACGTCCAAGTCCAGCATCACCACCGTGCGGTCCAGAATCCGCAGCACCACGCTCTCGCCGAACATGGTGGGCAGGACGCTGACGCGCAAGTCGACCGGGTGGCCGCCCACGTTCAAGCGAATCCGGCCGTCCTGGGGCAAGCGCCGCTCGGCGATGTCGAGGTTGGCCATGACCTTGATGCGCGTGGTGATGGCGAAAGCCAGGTGGCGGGGCGGCGGCACCATCTCGTACAACACGCCGTCGGCCCGAATGCGTATCTTGAACTCGTTCTCAAACGGCTCGAAATGAAGGTCGCTTGCCTGGTCCTTGATCGCCAGCAGAAGCACCATGTTCAGCAGTTTTCGCACCGGGGCACTGTCGGCCAGTGCCTCGACACTGGTCAGGTCCAGCGTGTCGTCTTGCGCCATTGCCTTGGCCGCGGCGGCCGCGAGATCGTTGTCCTGCTCCATGTCGGCGATCAACGTCTCCACGCTCTCGCCACCAACCGCGTAGTACCGGCTCAGGGCCTTGGTGATATCCTGCTCCGTGGTCACCACCCCGCGGACGTCGTAACCCAGGAAACTCCGCAACTCGTCGAGGATCGATAACTTCTGCGGCTCGCACATGGCGACCGTCAACGTGTCGTCCCTGAAGCTGACGGGAACGATGTGGTAGAGTTGGGCCATCGGCTCGGTAACGTGGTTGAGCACCTCGGGCGGCACCGTGATGTCGCTGAGGTTGATCACCTGCATGCCCATCTGCTCGGCCAGGGCCTGCGTCAACTGGTCCTCGTTGATCAAACCCATGCTGACGGCAATCTGGCCCAGCAACTCGCCGGGTCGCTGCTCTTGCTCTTCCAAGAGCATCTGGAGCTGCTCGTCGCCGATAAACCCCAGGTCAACCAGAATCTGACCGATACGCCGAAGAGCCATTCTTTAGTCGCCTCGAAATAACTGGTTTAGCGTTTCACACCGGGTGCCCGACTGACCTTCTTGCCACTCTTGCCGTTGCCCTCTTCGTCCTGGTCTACGCGCTTTCTGGCCTCATCCTCATCCTCTAGCAGGCCGCGCTCGGCCCGGGCGATCTTGGTAGCCAGGTCGTCGGCGTTGTTGGCCTTGAGCATGATTTCCTTCTTCTCGACCAGCCCTTCCATCCACAATTTGAACATGTGGTCGTCGAGTAGCTGCATGCCGAGTTTGGCCCCGGTTTGGATCGAGGACGTGATACGGAATGTTTTGTTTTCACGGATCAGGTTGGCGATGGCGGGTGTTACCACCAGCATTTCGTAGGCCGCCACCCGCCCACCGCCGATCTTCGGCAGCAAGGTCTGCGACACCACGCCGATGACAGCCACCGACAACTGGGTTCGAATCTGTTCCTGCTGGCTGGTGGGAAACACGTCGATAATGCGGTTGACCGTCCCCTGGGCCCCGGTCGTGTGCAGCGTGCCAAACACGATGTGGCCGGTTTCCGCCGCCGTGATGGCCGCTTCGATCGTTTCCAGGTCGCGCAACTCCCCTACCAGGATCACGTCGGGGTCCTGCCGCAAACCACGGCGAATTGCCTCGGCGAAACTCGGGACGTCCACGCCGATCTCGCGCTGATTGACCGTCGACTTCTTATGGGTGTGATAAAACTCGATTGGATCTTCGATCGTGATGATATGGTGGTCGACATTGTCATTCAGGTAGTCGACCATGGCGGCCAGGGTGGTCGTCTTGCCGGAGCCGGTCGGACCGGTTACCAGGATCAGCCCCCTGGGTCGCATGATCAGATCGGCCAATACCGCCGGCGTGCCCAGTTGTTTGAAGTCCATCAACTGCGCCGGGATTTGCCGCAGGACCATTGCCACGTTGCTGCGTTGCTTGAAGATCGAGACACGGAACCGGGCCATGTCGCCGAAGGCGAAACCGAAATCGGCCCCGCCCATTTCCTGCAACTCCTGCTGACAGCGTTCCGGGGTGATGCTCTTCATCAAAGCGGTTGTGTCTTCCGGCTTCAGCGCCTTGGTTTCCAGCCGCTTGAGGCGGCCGTCCAGACGGAGCGTCGGCGGCTGGCCGACCGTGATATGCAGGTCGCTGGCCTTGCGATTTACCACCGTCTGCAAAAGCTTGTCGATAAGAATCGTGCCCATAAGTTACTTTCCCCATACACGAACATCCAGCCTACGAGGGCATCTCGCCGGACGCTCTTATCCGAGAAGCCTCTTTGTGAGAGTTCCGCTTTACTCTGTGGACGCAACCGGCCGCGTGCCAGAACGGCAGTCAGCTTTTTGCACACCCCCCGGTGGGCAGAATAGACTAGTAGAATCAATCGCCCACATCACACCATGATTATTGGCAAGTTCCCCTGATATCGCAAGTCAGACGAGCAAAACCTTGCCCCCTCCCTTGGGTGCAATATCTGGTTTCGGGGGAGCTTGGAGGTTATATGGCTACAGTGCCGGGCCCCCATACATTTTATCCATATAGCCCGTTTGTTCCCTGATGATTTCCCTTGCCATTTGCCGCGCTCGACGGTGGCATGTTCGGGCGTCGAGCGGTTTGATTTCGAAGAGCCGTTCTGCGAATCCGCGGCCGGTCATTCCTCCCCGGCCTGCTTCGCCACGCGGACGACCTCCTCCAACGTGGTGATGCCTCTTAAGACCTTGTCGATTCCATCGAGGTAAAGCGTTTTCATGCCTTCAGTAACGGCACTTCTCCGGATGTGCTCGGTGGGTGCTTCGTTGAAGGCCAATTCGCGGATCTTGGGCGACATCAACATCAGTTCGAACACGGCCAGGCGGCCTCGGAAACCGGATCCCTGGCAGTTTCCACATCCCCGTCCACGCATGAAGGTGGCTCCGGAAGCCATTTCGGGTGTAATTCCAGCGGCCGTTAGTGCTGCATCGCTGGGGGTGTATGGTTGTTTGCATTTTTGGCATACCACGCGGACCAACCGCTGTGCCATAATGGCGATGACACTGCTGGAAACGAGATAAGCGGGCACACCCATATCGATCAAACGTGTAACAGCACTGGGCGCATCGTTCGTATGTAGTGTACTGAAAACCAAGTGTCCAGTCAGAGATGCCTGTATTCCCATCTGTGCCGTCTCCAGGTCCCGCATCTCACCCACCAGAATAATGTTCGGGGCCTGACGCAACATCGCGCGGATTACCCGGGCGAAGTCCAAGCCGATCTCGTGCCGGACCTCCACCTGGTTGATGCCCGGCAAATAATACTCCACGGGGTCTTCGGCCGTGATAATTTTCCGGTCCGGCGTATTCAACTCGTTTAGCGCCGCGTACAGCGACGTTGTTTTGCCCGACCCGGTCGGCCCGGTGACCAAAATGATTCCGTTGGGCCGTTGGATCAGTCCCC
>Ga0180432_10011875_pt1 | contig 10214 bp, 8 predicted proteins | sample SS_ome_10_FD_132414 | JGI IMG/M metagenome (GOLD analysis project Ga0180432, IMG submission 132414) | Hypersaline lake sediment archaeal communities from the Salton Sea, California, USA - SS_1_MS_2 metaG | ecosystem: Environmental > Aquatic > Non-marine Saline and Alkaline > Hypersaline >...
CAGTGGGTTGATTGATGTCCGTCATTTCTCTCAAGCTCCTTGCAGTTGATTGTTCGGCGAGGGCAGTTCAGGCGTTCGCCATCTCCTTGCTGACTTCGGCCATGGCGATAAAATTGCGGGCGGCCTTCTCGGTATAGGTTCCCGAGGCCGTGCCGCCAAGTACGAAGCCATCCGGCCCGGCCTCCTCGATGCGCAGCCGCGCCAGCTCGCGGACGCTCTCTTCGTCAAGCTTGTCTATGACTTCCATGTCATCGAGGTTGCCGACGATGCAGACCTCGCCCTGGAGCCGCGCCTTGGCCTGCGGGAGGTCGGTATCGCCCCACGGCGGGGCCTCGAAGCAATCGCAGGCATCCATGCCGATCTCGATGAGCATGTCGAGGTAGTCCATCAGCGGGCCATGATTGTGGAAGTAGGCGATGGCCCCGTAGTCATGAATGAGGTCGCAGATGAGCTTGTCGGGGCCGACGACGAGTTCACTGAATGCATTCGGGCCGAGCTGCGTGGAGGCATATTCTCCGCCGGCAACACGGAAGCCGTCAATGCCCGCCTGGCAGGCTGCCTCAGTGATCTCGAGGCAACGTTGGGTGGCGACATCCACAAGCTCCCTGAGTGCATCGGGTGCATCGGCCCAGAGCAGGCAGAAATCAATCGGCGAGAAGGCCTCCGCCGGCACGCAGATCGGGTCCATCAACAGGCAGAGGGCGATGCCCTCATCTCCCAGGCGGCGCTTCCATGCGTCGAGATCGGTGACATCGGGCTGGATGGGCTCGTAGGGAATTGAGAGCAGCTTCTCGATGTCGTCGGCGGTCTTGCAGGGGAACTCGATGGTCGCGCGCGCGATGTCGGTCCAGGCGATGACTTCCTGCAGCGGCCCCAGCGGAGTCTCGATGGTCCTGACCTGGCGCTTGCCCTCGACGCGCGTCTCAATATTGGCTGCCGACCCGAAGAAGTACTCCATCATGCCGTAGTAATCCGTGAGGAAGTCGGTCTTGTGTATCAGTTCATTCGCGATCGCCGAGTCGGGGTCAAGTGCGCCCAGACCGAACGGGGCAACCGGCACGCGGTCCGGCGTCCCGCACGCAAAGGCCGTCATCAGCCGTTCTCTTGAAGTCATCCATCACGCTCCGGGGTTACATTCAGCCGTCAGGGGAGATTTCGTGGTCTCGGGGATGGCTACCTCCGTGGCGCAGAAAACGGAGCGCGGTCACATCAGCAGTGCGGCGTGTTGCTCGACGTAGTGGGCGGCGGCGGACAGCACCATTATCAGCAGCATCACTGCGCAGAGAACCGCCAGGCCCCCGGCCGCAGTAGCCCATAGCCAGCGGCCACCGATCTCCTCCGCCTCGTACATCTGCCAGATGCCGAAGGCAAAGGCGGCCAGACCTACCATGATGGCCAGCAGTGGCGTGATGATGCTCGGTGGTCGCCTCAGCGTGGGGGCCTCGGTCTCGATTTCATCAAGCTCGAGGTAGCCGCTGCTGCCTTCCCACATGGGTCGCAGCAGCAGAATGGGCACCCACACGTTCAGCGCCCATGCCACCAGTAGCAGGGCCACCACGATGTGAAACCGGTATTCTGCAGGTTCAGCTACCAAAGTGCAACCTCCCTTCGTCGGGTGAGGAAGGGCTACTGGCGGCGGCGCTTGAGCCAGCTTTTGAGCTTGTGCGCCGACGAGGTGTTGATGACGTTGCCGGCTTCGACCCATCCGCGGCGGGCCTGCATGATGCCGTAGCGCATGTTATGCAGCATCTCAGGGCTGTGCGCATCGGTGTTGATGGTGAGCTTGCAGCCCTGTTGAACTGCGAAACGCGCGTGGGCGTCGTCGAGGTCCAGGCGCTGGGGCGAGGCGTTGATTTCGAGGGCGACATCGTGCTCGGCGCAGGCGGCGATGAGCTCGTCAAGGTGCAGGCCGTATGGTGCCCGGCGCAGCAGGATGCGGCCAGTCGGATGAGCAACTATGTCTATCTGCCCGGAGGCAACGGCGGCTACCATTCGCCCGGTTATTCTGTCGGCATCGGATGAAAAGCCCTGGTGCAAAGCGCCGATTACGTAATCGAAAAGTTCGCATGTGCCCTCGGGGATGTCCACCGAGCCGTCGCTGAGAATGTCGGCCTCGATGCCTTGCAGGACGTGGAACTTGCGGCCCTCCTGCTTGAGCTTGTCGTTGAGACCGACGATCTCCTCATGCTGGCGCTTGACTGCGTCGGCGTCCATGCCGTTGGCAACGGTGAGCGCCTGCGAGTGGTCGGTGATACCGAGGTACTGATAGCCGAGGGCGATGCCTGCGCGCGCCATCTCTTCGACCGTCGCGTGCCCGTCGCTGTAGTGGGAGTGCATCTGCAGGTCGCAGCGGATGTCGGCGAGCTCGATGAGGTCGGGCAGGCGGCCCTCTACGGCAGCCGTGATCTCACCGCGGTCTTCGCGCAACTCCGGCGGCATCCAGGGCAGCTCGATGGCGGCATAGACGTCCTCTTCAGTCTTCCCCGCCACGAACTCGCCAGTTTCGTCATCTGCGACCTTGAATACGCCGTATTCGTTGACGGTGAGGCCCATTTTCTGGGCGCGCTCGCGGACCTGCACGTTGTGCTGCTTGGAGCCGGTGAAGTATTGCAGCGCGGCACCGAAGGACTGCTGCTCGACGACGCGGAGGTCCACCTGACGACCGCCCGTTAGCAGGCCACTGACCTTGGTATCGCCGGCCGCGATCACCTCCTCGAGCTCCTCAAGCTCAGCAAACCACTGGCAAACTTTGGCCGGGTCCTCCGCCGTAGCGAGCAGATCGAGGTCGCCAATAGTCTCGCGGCAGCGGCGTATCGAGCCGGCGAACTCGGCCCGGATGACCCCGGGGTGGGCGCGGAGTTGCTCGACTAGCTCCTCGGCGAGTGGCAGCATTTCACCGAGTAGGGCCCGCTGCCGGCCTTCGCGGTAAGTCGCGATGCCCTTGAGGATGTTCTCCTCGGTCTTCGCGCCCATGCCGGGCAGGTCCTGCAGCCGGCTTGCCGCAGCCGCCGCCTCAAGTTCATCAACGGTGCTGATGCCGAGCTCTTCGAAGACCACGGCGGCCTTGCGCGGGCCGAAACCGGGGACCTTCAGTAGCTCCAGTAGGCTTTCGGGATACTCGTCGAGGATGGCTTGCTTGTCCTCGGAGGTGCCGGTGGCAAGGAACTGCTCGATAGTGGCGGCGATACCCTTGCCGATACCGGGGAGGTCCGTCAGGCGGCCCTCGGCGAGCAGTTCGGATACGTCCTCGGCCAGGTCGGCGATGGTCTCGACGGCGCGGCGGTAGCTGCGTACGCGGAAGGCATTGCCCCCGGCTATCTCGATGAGATTGGCGATGTCAGCGAGTTCCTGTGCGATATCCTCATTGGTCATAATGCTGGTCACCCGTCCTTTTGACGAGTACGAATGCGGATAAGTTGTACTCACCCGGCTTCGCTATTGCCACGAAGCTGCCGGAGTACGCGGCGGCTCTTGGTGGCGACGCCGAACTGGTGGTCGGTGTGGGCATCGAGAAAGCGGCGGAGCGCGGCGCGAGCCTCAGCACCGATGGTAATTCGGGGCAGTCTCTGCGGTGCCATGCGCTTGATGCTGCGCAACACACCACATGCCTCGGGGGACAGGAATATCGCGCCGGCTTGCGGCAGGCAATTAGTGCATACCAGGCCCGCCTCGGCAGGCACGTAGCAGGCACCACCGTCCAGAGAGGTTCGGCAACGGCAGCACACATCGAGGTTGGGGGCCAGGCCGTGGATTTCGAAGAGGCCCAGCAGATACCACCAGAGGATTGGCTCCGGGTCGCTGCTGTCACAGAATGCCGACAGCGCACCTGCGAGCCGCTCGAACAGACCGGGCATTGGTTCGCGGGGCTCTGATGTATTGGCCGTCAGTTCGGCGATGTATGATGCGTATGTCAGACGCGTCATGTCCTGGCGCAGGGCGTAATGGGATTCTATGACTTCCGCCTGGGAGAGTCGGTCGAGGTCGCGGCCCTCGGCCAACAGCAGGCGAGAGAGAGTGAAGAGCTCGACTGCCGGCGTCAGCTTGCTGCCTGCCCGTCCGATGCCCTGGGCCACAGCTTCGACCTTGCCTCGGTCGGGCGTCAGGTAGGTGGCGACGCGGCCGGTGCCCTTGTACTTGTGTACCTGCAACGTTATGCCCAAAGTGGAGTAGGTTGCCATGACATCCTCAAATGCCCAGCTCGGCGACAATAGCGAGCGTGGCGCTGGTACCGATGCGGTCGGCACCTGCGTCAATCATCGCTTCCATTTCGGCGAGCGTGCGGATGCCGCCGGCGGCCTTGACCCCGATCTCCGGCGGTGCCAGCTCGCGGAGCAGCGCTACATGCTCGACGGTCGCGCCATGTGGGCCGAAGCCGGTGGAAGTCTTCACGAACTGCGCACCGCCTGCGACAGCAGCCCTGACTCCGCAGGCGATCTCGTCATCATTCAGATAACAGGTCTCGATAATCACCTTGAGCACCGGCCCTGCCCGCCCGGCTCCCATAGCCTGTGCAACTGCCGCGATATCGGCGGTGACGATGTCGTCATCCCCCGAGCGCAATGCCGAGATGTTAATCACCATATCCAACTCAACGCAACCGGCGGCGAGCAGCGCATTTGCCTCCGCCGCCTTCGTCCCTGGTAGTGCGAAGCCGAACGGAAATCCTACCACCGAACCTACGGGCGTCGGCGCGTCGGCGAGCTGTGCCACGGCGAGGGCGGCCCGGCTGGGTGGCACACAGATGCAGCCCAGTCGGTGCTGCCTGGCGATCTGACACGCCTTCAGTATCTCCTGCCGCGTGCAGTCCGGCTTCAATACCGCATGGTCAATCATCGCCAGCAGTTCGACGGGTGACTTGTCCATTTTGCAGCTCCCTTCTGTGTGGGCCGGCCTCAGTGCGGTCGTGAACGGCACGACCGCTCTTCGACACGGCCCCTCCATCGGCTCGCCAATCCGGAGCGACACTGTCTGAGACGCAATTGGGCGACCTTGTGCGCCTGAAGCTCATTCCCTGATGCGGCGCGGGATGTCATTGAGTTGACGAAGCATGACGGCGGCTTCAGCCGGATCGTATGATGCTGCTGTACCCATCACCGCATTGAGCCCCAAGTGTGCCATTGCCTCGACACCCGCGAGCGTCAAGTCCGGCAGCAGTGCGATCAGGCGCACCGCCTCCGGGAAGCCTTCGGCTATCTGCGCGAGTACAGGCTCGGGCACGGTCACCGTGTAGTCCCACATCAGCGGCGCGGCGAGCACGTACCCGGCGCCCAATTCGACTGCCCGTCTCGCTCCGGAATCATCGTCAACCATGACAATCCCGGCGATACCCAGGTCCTCACAGACCGCCAGCAGGTGCAATATTTCCTGATCGCCGAGAAATGCTTCGGTGATCGTCACCGCATCGGCCAGTGAAAGGCGGGATTCGTAGAGCTGGTATTCATCAATGATGTAATCGAAGCGGACGACCGGCAGCGGCATGTAGCTGCGTGCGCGGTGGCAATGGAAACGGTCGCCGTCATGGGCGATACTGTCGGTGCAGACGGCAATGGCCGCACATCCAGCGCCCGAATACTCCTGGCCCCAGATGCGCGGGTCGAAAAGTTCGGCGAGGATATGGTCCGGCGGCCGGATTTCGCCGATGATATTGATCTCGTCGCCGCGAATCGTGTAGAGATTGCGGGCGGGCTCCTGGAGACGGCTGATCCGCTCCTTGAGTTCGGCCACCGGGATGTCGTGCCGCAGTCCGTTGATTTCCTTCCGCTTCGCGGCGAGGAGTTCGCTCGGGTTCACCGTTTGTCACCATCGCAGTTGCGGGAGTCCGTCCTATGCGCCATCGGATTTCATTCTCAGTATCCGGGCCGGATTGCCGGCCACTATCGCCCCCGCCGGCACGTCCCTGGTCACCACCGAACACGCCCCAACGCCGGCATTCTTCCCTATCGTCACACCGGGCAGGACGGTCGCATTACAGCCGATATAGGCCCCCTCCTCGATGACAATATCCATATTGGAGGGGTCGCTTTTCGGCCCGTGCGCCACGAGTGTCACGCGGAATGAAATAGTCACATTGTCGGCGATATGGACGCGGTGAGTGCAGAGGTCTTCGAGGTATCCGTCCATGCCGATGAAGCTGCCCTTGCCTATCTCCAAACCCGCGAGGCGGAAAAGGAACCTGCGCAGGCGCGTATTGATATGCGGCAGGCCCATCCCCCACTTGTTGATGAGCAGCGAGCGCAGCCACTGCCAGCGGTAAAGCTGCTTGTTGCTCATGCCCTCTGTGGTGTGCCAGAACTCCATGAATCATTCCTCCGCAAGCGTCAGTCCGGCCGCCGCATCTCGTTGGCTGCGACGCTGGCATTATATGAGAAGCCCCCTGCCTGAGCAAGGACCGCGCGCGGAGACACCGGCGCGTTATGGAACAGAGGCCATAGGTAAAGTGTTGTAGAATAGTGATGGAGCAGAGCTGGCGCGCGGGGTTGCCGACATCACCGCACCGACAGGGGGCCGTCTCATGCGCAGAGCCGCGACGCTGGTCTCACTGTTTGCCCTGCTCGTTTCGACGCGAGCCGCCCTCAGCGACGGAATGTTCATGCCTCCGAAGCTCAGCCCCCGTGTTGCCGGCCAAACCGGTGTTGCCTCCACTGCGCAGAAGGCCGTCATCATTGACATGCTGCAGGGCGATGAGATCCTGCTCCTCCAAACCACCTACCAGGGCCCGGCGGAGGAGTTCGCCTGGGTCATCCCCGTTCCCGGCCTGCCCGGTAAGAACGATGTCTTCTCTGCTTCGCCGGAGTTCCTCGACGTCGTCTTCGGCCAGACAACGCCTCGCATCCGGACCGAAATGGATGATCCCGTGCCCTCTGTGTCCTTCGCGGGCGGGTCCGGCTTCGCGGGTAGTGTGCTCGCGACGGCCGGGTTTGGCGGGCACAAGGCTGGGGTGGTCGTCCATGAACTCATGCAGGTGGGCATGTACGACGCGGCGGTGCTGTCGGCGACGCGGGCGGGCGTGCTGACTCGCTGGCTGCTTGAGAATGACTTCCAGGTGCCGCAGAACGCCGCCGAGATACTAGCCACGTATGTCGAGAAGAGGTGGTACTTTGTCGCGTTGCGCATTACGCCCGAAGAGATACCCGCGTCCGCTGTGGTCGAGGATGTGGACCCGATAGGCATTCGCTTTGCGACCGAGCGGCTCGTGTTCCCGCTGACCATATCCCGTGCCAGCTCCCGCGAAGAGACCGAAATCCTGCTCGTCATCATGGCAGACGGAGCGGTGCGGTGCGACCAGCTTGTGGAGGTGAAGCTGCCCCTAGAGCAGACCTTCGAGCCGGGCGAGAGCTATGCCACGATTCGGCGTGCGGCCTTGCGGAGCAGCGGCCCCGGCGTCATCGTCGAGTACAGCGGCGGGCAGGTGATGCCATACCGGGACATGGACTTTGTGCGCGACCGGCGCCGGCCTGTGCAAAAGAGGGGGCTGACGGCGCTACAGGGCACGCGGCTGTGGACGGTCCTGAACAACCGGCAGATGGAGGACTTGACCTTCAGCCCCGCTCGGTCCGAGCCGGCGGCTGTGGAGATCACGCGCTACGCATTGGTAAGGCGGGGGTGGAGCACATGGCTGCTGCACAGCACCCCTGGCGTCATTCTCTTGCTGGCCTGCTTTGGTGCGCTGCTCTTTCTGCTGATGTCGGTGATTGACATCGGGCAGGCGGCCTTCACCCCCAAGCGAACCCGGGTAATCCTGTGGGCTGCACTGGTGTTCATGGTGCTGAACTGGCTCATCTGTCCGGTGGGCTTCGTGGTCATCCCTTTCGTACTGCTGGGATTTGCGGCAGAAGCCCGGGCGACACAGAAGCCCGGTGCGCCGATGGCCACAGCAAGACCGCCTCTGGCTTCCGACACCCGCTGGTTCCTGGGCACATTGGGGTTCTTCATCATCGGCCTAACTGCCGCTGCCTGCTTCCTCGCGCCTAGCTCCTTCTTTGAGGACGACTACCTGGGCAGACGGCTGGCGGCGCTACTGACCGGACACATGGCAGCCATGCCGGCCCTCATAGTGATAGCCACGCTGGTGGCGTGGGTGTGGCAGATCAGTCTGGCGCTGCGTCCGGCGCTCGGGGATCGCAGCTTCCTCCGGCGCGCGGCACCCTTCGCGGCGATTGCCCTGGCGCTCGTCTGGGTTGCTCTTGCGCCCGCCTACAAGAGCGAGGTTTTCCTGCCGATGCGAGGCTTGCTGGCTCCGGCATTCCTGATGGGCACACTTGGCACTGCCGCCGTTGTTGTCGCCACGGTCGCATGGGCCGCGCTGGTCGCCGTACTGATCCAGATCATGTCTGCACCAGAGCGTGTGCAGCAGCAGGCCAAACTCCTCGCCATCACCACCGTCTTCGTTATCGTGACGATGTTTCTCACTGAGTTCGCGATTCCTCCGCTCGACGCAGCACACGCCGGCACGCTCAGCGGCAGACGGGCCAGCTACAAGACGCTCGATAAGGCGCTCACGGAACTGGATGACGCGATGCTGGCGTTCGTCGAGGAGCACGGCTGCTATCCGGAGAAGCTGGCGGACCTGACAGCCGCCACGCAACCCGACCACGGCGTTGACGCCAGCGGCAACCGGGTCAGATTGGCCAGCACCTGGGCGCGGCCCTATCTGTCTGACCTGCCCCTGGACCCACTGACCAGGCGCCGCGACACCTGGGTCTATGAGCCGACAGGTTCGCCGATGCTGGACTCCGGCGCCTATACTATCGTCATCACAGAGGAGCAACCCCTGTACCAGGAGACGCGCCCCCACAGATGGAATTACGGGGAGTGGCGCGAACTACCGGAGGATGGCCCGCTGCGGTACTATCGCGAGACGAAGTGAGTCGCTGTCACACCTCTTCGGCGTGGTCCCCTCATGCCGCCTGGTGCAAATACCCCCGGCAGTTGCAGGCCATACGCCTGGTCGTGGCTAATATCCCCCCTGCCGGTGCGAGTTGCCGGCCATATCCTGACAGAATGAGGAGACCAACATGAGCAGCGTACCGCAGATGAAGTTCGACAGCTACTACAGCTACGATGAGATGACTGAGTTTCTCAATGGTTGCGCCGAGGCCGCCGGGGACGTGATGACCGTGGAGAGCATCGTCCGAAGCCCCGAGGGCCGTGAAGTCTGGCTGGCTACACTAACCGATCCGGCGACCGGAGGGCCGGAGGACAAGCCAGCCTATTACGTGCAGGCAAATGTGCACGCCCGCGAACTGGCCGGTACGACCGCTGCGCTGCGCTTCCTCCATACGCTGTTGACCGAGGAGCAGGCGAGGGAGAGTCTCAAGGGTCTCACCGTCTATGTGGTGCCCCGGACGAATCCCGACGGGGCGGAGTATGCGCTGACGCTCAACGGCCCGATCCGCTCGAAGATCGAGGTGATCGAGCGGAAGAACGGCCTGATCCAGCAGGACCTCAACGGTGATGGCAAGATTACCAACATGCGGTGGGAGGACCCGGCAGGCCCGCTCACTGAAGATCCCGAGGACCCGCGTCTGCTGGTACCGCGCAGGCCCGGCGACACCGGACCCTTCTACCAGCAGGTCACCGAGGGCATCATTCATGACTATGACGGCGGCAACATCGGCTCTAGCATGAAGGGCTTTGACTTCAACCGCCACTACCCGGCCAACTGGGACCTCCACACCGATGTCGCCGACTATCCCCTGCAACATGACGAGATGCGCGGTATCGCCGAGTTCCTCATGAGCCACCACAACATTTTCGGCGGTATAGACTTCCACTGCGGGACTCAGGCCGTGCTGCGCCCCTCGACCAAGCCGGACAGCGATATGAACCAGACCGACCTGGGGATGATAATAGAGATCGGCAAGCAGGGCGCACAGCATACCGGCTTCGACCTGATGAGCGCACGGGACTACCGCGAACCGTGGCGACAGCCGACCATCCTATACGGCAACTCCAACGACTTCGCCTACTTCGAGCTGGGCATCTCATGGTATGTAGTGGAGCTGGGCAATGCCTTCAGCTCAGCCGGTATCAGCGGCGAGGATTACTTCAACGCCGATGCCGACACGCGGAACCGTGACTTCATGCGCCGGGTGATGAAGTTCCATGACGAGAACCCGCAGCAGGCCTGGACCTGGCATGAGTGGGAAGAGTTCGACCACCCGCAACTCGGCAAGGTCGAAATCGGCGGGATCGGCGGCGGTAATATCATCATG
>Ga0180432_10011876_pt1 | contig 10213 bp, 6 predicted proteins | sample SS_ome_10_FD_132414 | JGI IMG/M metagenome (GOLD analysis project Ga0180432, IMG submission 132414) | Hypersaline lake sediment archaeal communities from the Salton Sea, California, USA - SS_1_MS_2 metaG | ecosystem: Environmental > Aquatic > Non-marine Saline and Alkaline > Hypersaline >...
TGCCCCAACGCCGTCACATACACCAAGTCTGAATTGTCTGGGTGAATCCGTATGACATTGATCTGCCCAGCCTCGGGAAGACCGATGTGTTGCCATGTTGCGCCTCCGTCGGTCGACTTGTAAACCCCATCGCCGACAGAGACACACCCACGAACGCCCGCGGAACCGGTGCCGACGTAGATAACGTCGTGGTCGGATGGTGCGGCTGTAATCGCGCCAATGGAACCGACATTGAAAAACCCATCCGTAATGTTGTGCCAGGACTCACCGGCGTCGGTAGTCTTCCAGACACCACCGCCAACCGTACCCATGAGAAAGGTGAACGGATTGTCGGCGAACCCTTCCACCGCGGTAACTCGCCCGCCTCGGTGAGGCCCAATCAGGCGATACCTCATTGCGGCATAGAGATCGGGATCGTAAACGGTATTGCTGCTTGTATCATGATCCTGTGCACACAGAAATGCCGGCACAAAAGTCGCTATCATCAACGACGCTGTGAGCAAGACCATGGCGACGAGCGTCGTGCGGGGGGACGTATTTGATCCTTGCATCTATTCCTCCTATTGTCACGGCCAAGGTCTACGTCGTGATAGGCTTTGTCAACTGAAGGAGGTCGGATGGTCAGGCTATTAAATTGCGGCACTTCCTGCGCAACGAACAAAATAAGGGATGACGTATGTCAGCAGCTTTGACCGTTGGGATCGTAGCGTTCCTGCTTGGAGCTATATGCTGCGTGTGCGGGTGGATTTTGTTGCGCCGCTATGGTGCGGCGATACGCCATTCAGGTATCGGTCGTCCCTACCCGTTGCGGCACAGCATCCTTGCTTTCCTGGGAGGCGCCTTGGTGTTGACGGGCGCGTTGAGCGTGCTCGTGGCAGCCATGTTGTTGTTTGCGTAACATCCTCACCCGAGCCCAATCCCCTTTTGCCAAGTCGCATCGGGATCGGGACAGGCTCCGCCAGAGTAGAGTGGGACTCAGGACTCCTCTGAGTCATGGAGTCGCGCTCTGAGAAAGCGCGTTCGGCCAAGCACAGCGCCCTTGAAATGCGCGCAACGACTACAAACCGGTCCCCCCATACAACAGATGATTCTCCGCATCGGCGGCATTCAGCGGCTTGGCGAACAAGTACCCTTGAGCAAGATCACAGCCCATGTCCCGCAGTCGCTGTTTTTGGCCTGCCGTTTCCACTCCCTCAGCCACCACGGTCACGCCCATACCGCTGGCAAGGGCCACGATCATCTTGACGAGGTCCCAAGCCGCTGCTTCATCGGCCGGGCCCACGAACGACTTGTCGATCTTCAGGGTGTCGATCGGAAAGCGCCTCAGATAAGCGAGAGAAGAGTAGCCGGTCCCGAAATCGTCGATGGCGACGCGGATGCCGACATCGCGCAATTCACCCAGAACCTTCATCTGCGCTTCGACGTCCTCCATCAACATCGACTCGGTGATTTCGAGTTTGATGCTGTCGGTGGAAAGCCCCGCCTCACCAAGCGTTGCGAGTACTTCTCCAACCACACCCCCACGTTTGAGATGCCTGGCCGAGTAGTTCACGTTGACAGTCAACGACTGCTGCCCGGGTAGCTTCCGCCATTCAGCGAGCTGCAAACACGCGGTGCGCAGTACCCACTCTCCGATCGATACGATGAGACCCGTCTCCTCTGCGACCGGGATGAACTCCTCGGGAGAGATAAAACCGCGGTGGTCGCGGCGCCAACGAACCAACGCTTCAAAACCAATGGTTTGCTCCGAGGCCAGATCGACGATGGGTTGGTATACAACCCGAAGCTCTTCTTGGTCGATAGCCCTGCGCAGATCGGTCTCCAGACGGAGACGTTGAGTGGATCTCTTATGAACGGCACGATCGAAGACCGCGTAGTCACCTTCGCCCTGGGCTCGGGCCCGTTGCATTGCTGCGCTGGCATCCGCCAGGTAGAGTTGTCCGTCTTCGTGGGCCGCGTCACTCAGTGCAATCCCGATCTTGGCCGAGAGGAACACTTCTCGCTCTACCACGCGAAACGGCTCTTTCAGGGCGGCAATCCATCGTTTCGCGACACGTGTACCGTCGGACTCATCGCGAATATCATCCAACAACGCCGCGAAATCATCGCCGGCGATATGTGCCACCACGTCAGTCGGGCGGACAGACTGCTTCAACCGCTCGGCGACCTCTACCAGCAGCTCATCGCCCGCTTCATGGCCGAGACTTTCCGTGATCATCTCGAAGCGATCGAGATCCAGGTAGAGCACCGCGAACATGAGTTCCGGGTGTCGCTTGCGCCGTTGTACCACGCGGTCCGCCAGTGACAGGAAGAAGCTGCGACTGGCGAGGCCTGTGAGAGGATCCCGCAAGGCGGATCGGATCTCCTCCTCCTCTTGCTGCTTTTGCTCGGAGATGTCCTGGCACAGCGTGACGATTCCAAGCATGCGGCCCGATTCGTCCTCGATGACGTCGGACATGAGTAAAACGGGAAACGACTCGCCACTCTTCTTCACGTTCAGCGTTTCCCGCTTCCAGCGGCTGACATCCGACAGCGACTGCACGGTCACCGTCTTCCTGGCTGCCGCCCGTCCCAGGATTGCCGCAGGCTGCCCCACCAACTCGGCGCGCTCGTAGCCGTGCATCTCGGCACCCGCTCGATTGACGTACACGATCCGCCCAGAGAGATCGCTTATCGTGACGCCTAATTGCATGGCGTCAAAGGCTTTCTGGAACGCAGGTGTGCCCGATCCAGCGTCGGCTGCGCTCATTTTGGCATCGAAGTCATCCACCATGATCGGCTAAGATGCAGCGGGAATCAGAAGATCGCCAGCCTGGACCCGCGACAGCGCAATCTGTAGATGACCCCCTCCTCTAGCCAACGCGTAATCCGAGCCGTATTCTAGAACCAGAGTCCGACCTCGGAGCCAACACTGATGCCCGATGTACTCGAACGCCTCAAGGCTGCCCTTTCTAACCGATACGAGATCGAACGGGAGATCGGCAGCGGCGGTATGGCAACGGTGTACATCGCGGAAGACCTCAAACATCGGCGCAAGGTTGCCGTAAAGGTCTTGCGCCCGGAACTGGCTGCGGCGATTGGCCCCGATCGGTTCCTGCACGAAATCGAGACAACAGCTGGGCTCCACCATCCACACATCCTCCCGCTCCACGACTCTGGTGAAGCGGACGGTTTCCTGTACTACGTGATGCCGTACGTGGAGGGTGAGTCACTCCGCGAGCGCCTGAGCCGCGAGAAGCAGCTTCCTGTTGAAGATGCGCTGAAGATCGCTGGTGAAGTAGCGGACGCGCTCGCGTCGGCGCACAGTCGCGGAGTCGTCCATCGCGATGTGAAGCCTGAGAACATACTGCTCGAAGAAGGACACGCGGTGCTCTCAGACTTCGGGATTTCGAGAGTTTTTTCCGCCGGCGGCGCAGAGCAGATGACGGAGACGGGTTACACCGTGGGTACTCCTACGTACATGAGCCCCGAGCAAGCGAGTGGCGAACGCGAGCTGGATGGCCGAAGTGACGTATACAGTCTGGGCTGCGTGCTCTACGAGATGCTGGGGGGAGATCCGCCGTTCAGCGGTTCCACTCCGCAAGCGGTCCTCGCTCGGAAGATCAACGATCCAATTCCCAGTCTCAGGGTCGTGCGAGACACCGTTCCGGATGAACTAGAGCAAGTAGTCGTAAACGCTCTCGCGAGGTCCCCGGCGGACAGGTTCGCAACGGCGGCGCAGTTCAGCGATAGCCTTGGGCAGATCTTGCTCGGTGGCCCGTCGCTGCCCAGGACCACGGCTGTTGTCGCGCAACGCCGTCCGCGCTGGCGCCGGTATGTTATCCCGGCAGCTGCGATTGCCGCCGTCATTCTAATCTTGGTGTTCCGCCCGACGAGCGGCGTCGGCTTCAACGAGCGGGATTGGATCTTCATCGGCGACTTGGAGAACAACACGGGCGATTCGGTGTTTGACCGCTCTCTTCAAACAGCGCTGGTCGTGGCGATCGACCAATCGGCATATGTCAACGTCTTTCCGAGAAACCGGGCATTTGAAACGCTGCGCCGTATGGGCCAGGACACAGTAACGCACATCGACGTCACGCTGGCGTCGGAAATAGCCCAGCGGGAAAACCTGAAAGCCGTTCTATCACTCTCCATCGCAAACCTCGACGACACGTATATCCTGACCACTCGGCTCCTGGATCCCGCGACCGGTGCAGCGCTCAGGTCTCGAGACGCGCAGGCAGAGGGAAAGGCGAGTGTGCTGGAGAGCCTCGACGACCTCGCGCGTGGCGTGCGGCGTGATCTAGGAGAGTCTCTGCGCTCCATCAGACAGCGCGACACACCGTTGCCGATGGCGACTACGCCGTCGTTGGACGCACTCAAACTGCACGCCGACGCCGCGGCGGCCTGGAGCGCGAGTCAGTGGGAGGAGGCGAGGACACTTTGGCTCAGAGCGATAGAACTCGATTCGAACTTCGCATGGGCTCACGCGTCACTCGGCAACGCCGTCTCCTGGTTGGACGACGAGAATGCCGCAGAACCGCATTTCGAGAAAGCCCTTTCCTTGCTCAACAGAGTGACCGAGAAGGAGCGGCTCTGGATCACTTCACTCGCGGCTAAAGGCGACGAGAGCATCCGCGCGTTGCGCGCCTATCTCCAGCAATATCCCGATGACCGGGACGCCTGGTACAACCTCGGCAACGGTCTGCGAGTGCTGAACCGCCCGGAGGAAGCCCTCGAGGCCTACGACAGCTCACTAGCCATAGACTCGCTCCAAGTTTGGGCATACGTCAACTCGGCCGTCGTTTACGATGGACTTGGACGCTTTGAAGAATCTGCGGCAGCATTCGCCCGCTCGTTCGAGTTGCGGCCGCAAGAAGAAATGAATACTTGGGGCGACGTGAACCGTATTTCTGGTTTCGTGCTGGTGAAGCTTGGTGATACAACAAATGCGAGGCTGCGATTCGAGAAACTGCTCTCAGGCACCACGGACCAACAGGCCAACGCACACCGGTCGCTCGGTCTGCTGGAGATGTACCGCGGCCGCTATCAGGCGGGAATAGAGCGGCTTCGGGAAGCGATCCTACTCAACCGCTCCGAGAATGCGTTGCTGAGCGAGTATAGGAACCGACTATACCTGGCCACTGCTTTCAGGGCCAAAGGAAATACGAGTGACTACGAACGGCAGCTCGAGATGGCCGACAGGTTGACGCGCGAGATGGGGTTCGTTGCCACCTCGTGGCTGGTATTCCTTGGCGGCCACTATGCCACATCGGGTGCGATCACAGATGCAAGCCGGATACTCGACACGATGACGGTGCGGGCGACCGAGGATCCAGGCGATTTGGCAAACGTCGAATACATGCGGGGCCTGGTGGCATTGGCCGGAGAAGACGTGGCGGGCGGTTTAGAGTCCCTGGAGTTAGCCCAGAGGTTGTGGCCGTCCGATCTGTACGTCTATGCCATTGGGCAGGTGTCACTGGCTAACGGAAACCTGGACCGCGCAGAGTCAGCCTTTCTCGAAATCTTGGAGCGCATGGGCTTGGGCTGGGAAACCCAGGAGGTGTGGCTCAATGCGCACTACCATCTTGGGCGTGTCTATGAAGCGCAGGGCGACACGGAACACGCGATCGAGTACTACCAACGCCTCCTAGATTTGTGGGCGGATGGCGATGACGATTTGGTTGTCCTCGAGGAAGCTCGAGCGAGGCTCGTGCGTCTCGCTGCTGAGCCGGTCTCCTGAAATCTCTGTGCATCCTCGGTAAGTCTCGGCTGCCACCAGCGTTCCGATCAACAGTGAGATCACTCTCATGGTATTCCTCGTTGGTGGAACAGGGCTGGTATTGGATTCCAATCAGTGCTGATTTCAGCGAGCAAGAAACGGCCTCGCCGATGATCGGCTAAGATGCAGCGGGAATTGGGGGATCGGAAGGCCAGCAGCGCCAAACCGGCGTGCATACACGGGAAGGCAGTTCACGAAGGGCGCTTGCGGAGACCCACACCCCTCCATACAATGCGCCAACTACCAGACAGAAACAGGACGGACAATGCTTTCCGAATTCATCAACAAATTTACTTCTGGTTATCGCGCTTGCGTCGTGGGAACAATTCTCCTGGCTGGTTCGACTTCTCCAGCGTGGGGACAGCTGAACTGGACCCCTGCCCAGGAGGGGTTCCCGCAAACTCCAGCGGAACTCTCTGATTTTCAATCATTCACGAGCCACGCCGATATGTGGGAATACCTAGAGGACCTGCGAGGGGCCTCTTTCGACATGCGCCTGAGCTCATACGGTGAAACGCGGCAGGGACGTGAGCTTCCATACGCGGTGTTCAGCCGCCCGCTGGTGAGTGAGCCTTGGGAGGCTTGGGCGCTACGACGACCCATCGTTCTCCTTGCAGCGAACATCCATGGCGGGGAACGGACCTTTCGGGAGGGTCTCCTGATTCTCATGCGGGACTTGGCCACGCGAGGAACGACAGCCAACGATCTCCTGGACAAGGTTACAGTAGTCGTGGCCCCCCAGATCAATCCCGACGGATATGAACTGACCGAAGATGGCGAACGTGGGAATTCCTGGGGCATCGACCTGAACCGCGACTATGTGAAGCTCGAGCAACCCGAGATGGTTCACTACGTTGGCGACCTAATGGCGCAATGGCGGCCGCACATGTTCGTAGACTCTCACAACGGCGGATCGCGGCCATATAACCTCTGCTATCAATGTCCCAGCCACTATGACCCGGCTCAGGAACTCACACTGCTTTGCGACCAGGAGATCTTTCCAGCGATCGACGCAAGGCTGGAGGCTGAGGGCCTACGGTCCTGGTACTACTCGGGAGGTGACGAAGAGGCCTGGCGGGGAGGTGGTTTTCAGGCGCGGATCGGGCGCAACTACGGTGGATTCATCAACTCCATAGGCATTCTGTTCGAGGCGCCGGGACAAAACCAGGAGCATGGAGCAAGGGCGGGATACCTCGGGAACCTAGCGGTCGCCGAATATGCCGCGCATCATGCCGATGAAGTAATGCGCCTCGTGACTGATGCCCGCATGGAAACGATCGCAATGGGGGCCGAACCCCGAGGAGAGATCGCGGTGGAGATGGAGTACGTCCCCGAAGATTACACGGTGGACTACACCATCATTACCGGCATTGGGCGGAATATTCCACCCGGAACTCCGATAGACACCATCGAAGTCACTGGTGCCCAACTCCTGAAGAAACCTGTGGCAACCAAAACCCGTCCGCGCCCGTGGGCGTATCTCCTTCCCAGAGATGCGGTAGACGCCGTGGCAATGCTGAAGCGACACGACATCACCGTCGAAGTTCTAACTGAGGCTGACTCCTTCGAGGTACAAGCTTACACGGTGGCTGGCGTCTCCTACGAGCGAGCATACAACCATGCAGCGGCCACGAGAGTGCAGGTCGGAGACGTGGTGACGGTGCGGCGCGAGTTCCCGGTGGGAACCTACGTGGTACCAACAGCGCAGTTCCTCGGGCGGCTAGTGACCCACATGCTCGAGCCGGAGACTGAAGACAACGTGATCTATTGGAATACGATGGATGCCTGGCTTCCGAGGCCGGGTGACCCCACAGCGGTGCAGCAAGAACGCCCGGCCGGCCCTCCTGGCAGGCGGCGCGAGCCACAGGGGCCACCCATGGTTCCGATCTACAAGCTGATGACACCCACTGCGCTCACCACCCGGCTGGTGGAAGGGGGAATGTAGGGAGAGGCACTCGCGGTTTTTCTCGGAACGGAGAAACAAGGAGTGGGGCCGGAATTGCCGGCCCCATCTTGTTTCGGAGTTGCTCAGATAACTTGGTTCACTCCTCCGGATCTTCGGCGGTGGGACTGGATTGGTGGCCGAAATGGATCTTCCACTGGCCGCCGTCGCGCACCCAAATGGACGTGTATACGTAGGGCGTCTCGGGGCCAACCACGCCCGCCGTGTCGGTGACGACATATATGCCGTCTTCCGTTAAACAAACGACGTCGGGCGCGAGTACCACGGTGTGCACGTCGGAGATCCTGATCCTCTGACTCTCAATACTGGCAAACGTTGACCTCCAACCTTGTGCGATAGTTGAAAAGCCCTGTGTGACCTCCCCGTCAACAGCCTCTATCAACTCGGGAGAGTCGGCGAAGAACGACATCCCCCTGTCGACATCCGCTGCCTTCCACGCGTCGACCCATTGAGTGTGAAGCAACTCAACCTCAGCCGCAATTTCGCCTTTCCTCTCTTCGGTCAGTTCGATCGCAGCGGGTTGACACGCGGAAAAAACGCTCAAGGCAAATACTGCAAGGACGAAACGGCACATAGTCGTCTCCTTGGAAAGGGTTTCCTGTGGGTCCTAATTACCTCCGTAGCGCGGGGGGATCGGTCCCGCCGCATAGTCCTCGTCCCACACGATTCCGACGATCCACCAGCGCCCGTCGTTGCGCACCAACTGGAACGAGTTGATTCCTCGCCCCAGGATTTCGGTCTCACCCCAATAGTGCTTCTCGTAAGTCGAAAAGACGTGCGCCACATCTCCATACTGTTCTATCACATTGTGAACGCCCGACTCGGCGGAGCCCCGGTCGTTGGCTCCTCCAATGGTGGTAACGCCAACAAGCCAGTCGATAAACTCCTCGGGCGTGAGAATGTCGAACGCTCCGTTACGCTGCTCCGTATTGGGTATCAAACGCGCCTCGGGCAGGAAGAGATTTCGGAACCGATCCCAGTCGAAATCTCCGCCCGGCGCTCTTTCGATCGACTCGTAGGTTGCCGCGACGATAGACTCGGGAGTGGCGGTGTCCGCCGCACCTTGGTCCTGAGCGCGCACAGTGGGCACGCACACCAGAATTACGAGTACAGCGGCTGTTAATGTTCGAGCGACGTTCGTGAGTTTACGTCCCCAGTTCTGCATGCGAGCCTCCAAGGTGACATCGGCCATGATCGGCAAAGATGCAGCAGGAACACGGAGACCGCCAGACCAGCAGGGCCAAAGCGAGGCGTGCTCGCGGCAACACTTCAACGGCAAGTCGCAGCTTTCCCTAACAACGCCTCTCAGCGACTCGTTCTGAAGAACACGTGGCCCGACCAGTCTGCACGCAGGGCTCGTCCGTCAATGACATCGTGAAAGCGTAGCCGTTCGGGACTAGGGTCTTCCCCGATGCGGAACAAACCTGGCGCCTCGTCAAAGAGTCGGGTCTCGCCGCTCGACGACTCACCACCTTCTCCCGTCACTAGAATCAACCGGCCCGCCCTGGGGAACACCTCGAAGTAAGGCAACCACGGCGACCAACTGCGGTACCTGCCGGTAGCCTCCCGCCAGGACTCGGGTACATCGAAGGCTGTTGGTCCGTCGAACGCAGAGTTGACGAACCAGGACGGTCCGTGGGATACGGCGTTTACCTGCCCCGACTCATCCCGCTCGAACACGAACAGGTAACGATCGAAGTCCGGATCGACCGTATAGAAGATGTCTTCGCCACGAGGCTCAAGGGGCACGGTCCGTGTTTCGGTGACCACGGCGAGTGCAGAATCCAGCAATACGAAGCGGATCGGCTCACCGCCTGGGCTGGTGTATGTGCCTGGATAGTCTCCAATCGAACCGGCGGTGGGCGGCAACGGTGGATCGGGTAACTCCGGGATTGCAGTTCCCTCTTGAATCGCCCTCGCCACGTCGAGGCCGAACCGCGCAACTTGGGAACCGGACGACGGACCGTTCACCATACCGACGGCCCCCAACGACGCTGCCGTATCTACCATGAGGTACGCACCGAACCCGACCATACCGCCGCTGTGCTGTAACAGCACCCTGCCGTCACGCTCCGCGACATTTATGCCATAGCCGTAGTCCGAAGAGCCGTTCTCGACATACCCAGTGCTGAAACGACGGAAGGTTTCCTCAGAAACGACTCGACCCTGCGGTCCCACTCCTCGGTTCATTATCAACCGTGCGTACGCGGCCAGGTCCCGGGCCGTAGCCTGCACGGACCCATCTCCCACGGCGTATGGAAAATGTGGAGCCTCTACCAAGCCTCGAGAAGAATGGTGCGGTCGGTCGTTAAACGGGGGGATGTATCCGACCGCCTGAAGTTGGCGAGACGCGAGCGTAATCGTCGGCTGGGCGTTGTGCATACCGGCGGGGCCCAATATTGACTCGGTGAGGATGCGTTCATACGGCCTCCCATCGAGGTGCTCGAGCAAGACGTGTAACACCTGGTACCCGACATTGGAGTACA
>Ga0180432_10011877_pt1 | contig 10213 bp, 4 predicted proteins | sample SS_ome_10_FD_132414 | JGI IMG/M metagenome (GOLD analysis project Ga0180432, IMG submission 132414) | Hypersaline lake sediment archaeal communities from the Salton Sea, California, USA - SS_1_MS_2 metaG | ecosystem: Environmental > Aquatic > Non-marine Saline and Alkaline > Hypersaline >...
AGAGGCTCACCGAGGGCTACCTGTACCTGTGGAGGGAGTTCTACCGTTCGCGCCAGCACCTGAGGCAGGCGGATGTCGAGTTGAATACCGTCCAGTTCTGATGTAATAGTCCCGGCGTTCGGCCCTTTTCCCGCCGCGGCGCGAAAGACGTCGTCATCGTCGGCACCAGACAGTCGCCGCCCCGGGGCAGGGAGCCATGGAGACACGTGGACATGAAGAAGAAGAACAAAGACCCTTTCAACCGGGTGCTCGACGGCTTCGACAACACCGTCGCGCAGATCACCAGCTGGGGCCGCGACGCCGAAGAGAACGAAACCCTGGACATGCTTTGCACGGCAATCGCCCGTTTCGGCGAAAGACACGTCGACGATGCCGAGATAGATGCACAGGCCAGGATGCCCGCCGAGATCCTCGAGGCCGCCGCCGAGATGGGCCTCTTCGGCCTCACCATCGAAGAGCAATACGGCGGGGCCGGTTTGTCGATGAAGGGTTCCTGCCGGATCATCGAGGCCCTGGCGGCCATTGACCGCTCGCTGGGTGTCAGCATCGGCCTGCACGCCGGGCTGGGGCTCAGGGGCCTCAACCGCTACGGCGGCCCTGAGCTCAAGCAGCGCTACCTGCCTGAGCTCGCCTCCGGTAAGGCAATCGCCTGTTTCGCTATCACCGAGTCGGAGGCCGGCTCGGACATCGCCGCGGTGCGCACCACCGCGGTCGAGGACGGCGACGAGCTAGTGATAGACGGCACCAAGATCTACGCCACCAACGCCGGCTTCGCATCCCTGGCGACCATCGTCGCGCGCACCCCGGGCCTGGGCGGTTCACGGCGCGGCCACAGCATGATTCTGGTGCCGCTCGACAAACCCGGTGTCACCCGTGACGCCGAGGAATACAAGCTGGGGCTCAAGGGCTCTTCGACGCGCTCACTGCACTTCGAAAACGTGAGGGTGGCTAAAGACCACCTGATCGGCACTCCCTCGCGCGGACTCGACAACCTCAACCACGTGCTGTCCTGGGGCCGCACCCTGATGGCGGCCGGTTGCATCGGCCTGGCCAGGACGGCCCTCGAACGCACCCTCGAGCAGGTCACCAACCGGCGCCAGTTCAACCGTGCCATCGGCGAGTTCGGCATGGTGCGCAGCATGCTGGCCGCCATGCGCAGCGGGATACACGCCATGGAGAGCGTCATCCGCCTCTGCACTCGCCTCGAAGACGAACAGCCGGAGTCCATCGCCTGGGAATCGTCGGTGGCCAAGGTCTTCTGCTCGGAGCACGCCTGGCAAACCGCCGACGACACAGTGCAGTTGCACGGCGGCTCGGGTTTCATCGAGGACACCGGGGTGGCGCGCCTGCTCCGGGATTGCCGCATTACGCGCATCTTCGAGGGCGCCAACGAATTGCTGCGCTTCCACATGGCCTCGGCCGCCTTCACCTGGAAGCAGGCGCGCCTGGCCGAGGCGCAGGAACTGGCCGGAATGCTGGAGCCACCGTTCAAAGAACACGGCCAGTTCTTCGACGAGTTGCTCAGGAAGTTCGCCGCGGCGCTGGCCGAAAGGAAAAAGAAGTTCGGACTGAAGGTCTTCAAGCGCCAGATGGATCAACGCAGGATCGCCGACGCTGCCGGCGCCCTGTACATCATGCTCAGCCTGCTGGCCAGGGCAAAGGGCGAATCCGACGCCGGCAAGCTGTCAGATGAAATGCTGGCCTGGACCTTGCACGGCCTGGACGGCCAGGCACGGCTGGTCGAGGCGAACCTGCAGGGGCTCAGCTCCAACCGCGACGACCTGGAAAATCAGATAGCGGCCGCCGAGTGTGCCAGGATCGGCATGCCGCTCGAGGAAACCGTGTCATGAGCGGCTTCGAGGAAAGGATCCAGCAGCAACTGGGCATGGTACGCATGCTGCAGGCCTCGGGGCTCGATACCTATTCGCTCGAAGTCACCTCGGGCTGCGGGCCGACCATCGTCGTCGAGGGCAAGGAGCGCATCAACTTCATCTCCAACAGCTACATGGGCTTTTCCACCCATCCCAAGGTAATCGAAGCCGCGCGCAAGGCCGTGGCCGAGTACGGGGTGGGTATCGGCGGCTCGCCGCTTGCCTGCGGCACCACAAAGCTGCACAACAGGCTCTCGGAGATTATCGCCGACAACTACGGCAGCGAATCGGCCATGGTTTTCGCCAGCGGTTACCAGGCCCTGGCCGGGACCATCCAGGGCCTCGCCGGCCGCAAGGACATTGCACTGCTGGACAACCTCGATCACCGCTCGATAATCGACGGTTGCGCCCTGACCGGTTGCAAGATCCGCAGCTTCATGCACAACGACATGCAGGACCTGCGCGACCTGGTCGAGCGCACCGAGGGCAAGGCCGATCACCGAGTGCTGATCGTCGACTCGGTCTACTCCATGGACGGCGATATAGCGCCGCTGCCCGAGCTCAACGAGATCTGCCGTCCGGCAGGGGTGACCATCCTGATCGACGAGGCGCATTCGCTGGGCGTGATGGGCGCTAGCGGCAAGGGCCTGTTGCAGCATTTCGACATGCCCGACGGGGCCGACGTCGTGGCCGGCACCTTCAGCAAGTTCGCCGGAGCGGTGGGCGGCTTCTGCGCCGGTAAGAAAGACCTGATCGATTTCCTGCGCCACTACTCTTCGCCCTTCGTCTTCTCGGCTTCCATCCCGCCCGCCATCGTGGCAGCAGTGACGACTTCGTTCGACCTGCTCGAGTCCGAGCCCGAGTGGCACAACCGCTTGTGGGAGAACGTGCGCTTCATGCTCGACAGCCTGCACGAGTTGGGCTACGACACCGGCAAGTCCGAGACACCGGTAATCCCGGTCATGATTCGCGACACCGAGAAGGTGCTGCGCATGAACAAGGAGCTTCTGGCCCGCGGGGTCTACGCCTCGCCGGTGGTGCACCCCGGGGTGCCGCTGAAGATGGAGCGCCTGCGCCTGGGCGTCATGGCCACCCATACCCGCGAACAGCTCGAGAGGGCGCTCGAGGCCTTCGCCGAGGTCGGCCGCCAGTTCGAGGTCGTGGCTTAGCCTCCGGCACAGACGGTATCGTAGGAGATCTCGATGGTGGCGCCCTTTTCCGGCACCGTGCCGTCGCCGAAGTACACCGAGTTGCCGTCCAGGTAATACCACCAGCCGCCGGCACAGCCGGGACAGGCGGCCTGCTCGACCGGCTCGTCATCGACCAGCACCTCTATGGTATCGGGGCTGGCCGGCCGGCTGAGCGGGAAATCGCGCATGCCGGCGAAGGCATCGAGACCGATGTTCTCCAGCGCCGCGCCCCAGTCGTCGGTGCAGATCGACTCCTGCACCCCGCCGCTGAGCCCGGCGATCTCGATGTAGCGCCCGCAGGGATCGGCCTCGCCGCCGGGTCCCTGGCAGCCATCGGGCATGTCGCCGACGATGGCCGAGATGTCCATGCGCTCGGTGTTGCGCACTCCCTTCAAAGAAGCGAAGAAGTCCATGAAGTAATCCACACTGCCGTCGGACTGGTCGTTCTCGTCCGAGACGGCAACGATTATCAACTTGGCCTCCTCGCGCAAAAAGCCGGCGTTGGCCTCGTTGAGCTCGGGCGGGGTCAGGGCACGCTTGGCAGCCGCCAGGCCCCGCTCGGTGCTGGCCGTGGGGCTGGTGCCGACGTGGATGTTCTCCGCGAATGCCGCAGCTAGTTCCGGCGTGTCACGGTTCAGCACCGCGGGCCGCCCGGGGGCGGCAACCAGCTCGCCGGCGACGATGTCGCGCGGCGGATCGCCCTGCATGTACTCTTCGCCATCGGCCATGGTGGTAATCACGCCGAGCTGGAAATCCGCGTTCTGCGTCTGGGCCCAGTCAATGAAGTGATCGAAGTTTTCAGCCAGGGCGGTCTGCTCCTCGCCCATCGATTCGGAGTTGTCGACCACGAAGAGCACGTCGACTGCGTCCTCGACGGGCTGGGTGAAGATGTCGGTCTGGGTGGTGATGTGGGTGCCCTCGCCCCTCAGAGGCACGGTGAAGCGCGGGATGTCGAAGTCGTCGGTTTCGATGACCAGGGTCGCGCCGTGCCGGCCGGCCTGTTGCGGGTGGTAACGCAGGTCGATGCCGAAGCTCTCGCTCCAGCCAAGATCGAAGGCTGTGGCCGGGGCGGCGACAATCTCGAACTGCCCGTCGTCGGCCGGATCGAGAACTATGTTCTCGACGCTGATCGTGAAGTAGCCCATGTTGTAGACGGTCACGTGCAGATCGGCCGAGTTGCAGCCGACGGTCACCACCCCGAAGTCCAGCTCGCCGGGCACGACCTCGAGATCGGACTCGACGGCCATGCCGCTCAGGCTGATGCAGGCATCGCCCTCCTCCGGGGCCTGGGGCGGGAACCCGGGCCGCACGCAGACACCGTAGCCGATCCTGAAGCCGGGATCGTCGTCGGTGTGGAACCACACCACCCCGGCGTGCTCGCCTTCCTCGTCGGGCGTGAAGCTCACCTCGATCACCGCGTGATCGCCGGGCTTTCCGCGCCGGGCCAGTTCGAAATCGGAGCCCGGCCCGTCGGTGATCGTGAAATCGGAAGGATAGGTCAGGCTCTCTATCAACTCCAGCCCGGTAACCTGGCAGGCAGCCGAGCCCAGGTTCTCGAGATGGATCTCCATCCAGCGCGCACCGTGAGGCTCCACAGCCCCGAACTGCAGCAGCACTGGCTGCACGCACAGGTCGCAGGTTGCCTCGGCGATGCCCGCGCCCGAGAGCGGCACCACCAGCGGCTGGCCGCTGACGTCGGTGCCGTCTATCTGCAGCTCGCCTTCGTCGGCACCCAGGTCCTGCGGCGCGTAGGCCACCCGCAGGACGAGGATGTCTCCCGGGCCGAACTCGGTACCGGCGGCCGGCGCCTCGATGAGGCTGAACTCGTCGTCGGCAGAGTTTGTCGTTATCGCCGCCCCGTCGAAGGTGCAGCTGTCGGTACCCTGGTTGGAGACCAGCAACTCGAGCTCGCAGGCCTCGCCGGTCTCGACGCCGCCAAAAAGCAGGCTGTAAGGGGTAGCCTGCATGCGGCACTGCCTGACTACTCCCCTGCCCCACAACATGATGCTGCCGGTCAGGCCGCTGTCGGGGTCGGAGGTTATGTCGTCTGAATATATCTCCACGTTCGCTGCATCCGATCCGTCGCCATTCGGTTGGTAAACGGCCTTTACCACCAGCGACTCTTCGGGCGCGAGGACGTGCGCGAACGCGGGCAGATCAGAAAGCGAGAAATCCGCGCTGGCCTCGTCGTCGAGCCTGACGTCATCCAGGGTGAGATCGGCCAGGCCGCAGTTGGTCAGCGTGATCTCCTCCGCGGCGCTCTCGCCCACAGCCAGGGTTTTGAAATCCACTGCCAGCGGATCGGCGCAGACGCAGGGGGCGGCAAATCTGCCTGTCAGATCGACATCTGCCTGGCCGCCGTCGGAACCGATGTGCAACACCGCCGAGTGCTCTCCGCCAGAGCCCGGCCGGTAGGTTACCTCGATCGTCTCTTTCTCCCCTGCGGCCAGGCTTCCCGGCAGGCGCCTGTCTTCGCTGAGCCAGGAAAACTGGCTGACATCGCCCGAAGAAAGACGCAGGCTTTCTATCAGCAGCTCCTGTTCGCCGATGTTCTCGAGGCTCACCAGGCGGGTGACCTCCTCCCACGGCGTGATCGTGCCGAAATCCACCGCCAGGTTTTCCCCGGCACCCAGCTCGGCGTCGCAAAGCTGCTCAGCCCGGGCGCAGCCAGGGTCCTCTTCGCCGCCTGTACAATCGGCGATGCAGACGAGCAACCTGCGCTCGACACCCTTGCCACTCATCTCTACCGTCAGCTCGGGGTGATCTATGGCGTCGGTCTCGACGACGAAACCGGCAGAGTCGTCGCCGACCGCGAGCGGGGCGAACTCCAGCTCCAGCACCAGGTTGTCACCCGGTGCAACCGGCGGCCCCTGCTCGCCGTCGCCGGGGCAGGCGCCCGTGGTGAAGCCACCCGCGTCCCGGCAGCGCACGAAGAACTGTTCGCCGAATCCGGCAGCCTTTTCTATCGAGTTGAGGCGCAGATCTCCCGTGCCCGTGTTCTGTAAAAACAGATAAAGCCTCTTGGGCATGCTGATATCTGTGGGGCCGAAGTCGACGGCGATCGTCTCGTCGGCCGGCACCGGCTCGAATGCATCCGCTTGCGGCGAGCCCGAATCGTAGTGCACCTGGCAGAGCCCGATACGCGGTACGACGTCCTGCAGGCCGGTGCCTTCGCTGCAGCCGGCGAAAAGTATGGCCGCCACGGCCAGGGCTGCAACACTCTTCATAATTTTTTCGTTCATACCCGAAAGATTACGAGAATACGGCCGTGCTGTCTACGGGGCATATCCATGTAGGGGCGCCATTCATGGCGCCCCTACACAAAACAAGCATGTGCCTTGTCTGAACGACGCCGGGACGTTTATACTCCCCATGATGCCACTTTTCTCCCTGCGCCAGCTCATCATAACCATACTGTTGCTCTGGGTGCCGCCCGCCTCGGCGGCCGACGCCGATCCGTTCCCTGCGTTGCTGAAGCACCCGGCCTCGCGCGCGGCGGCGCGGGAGGTAAACGGCGGGCGGCCCGTCCAGGCATTACCCAGGATCAAGGCGGCCCTGTCCTCCGGTGATCTGGAAGCCGAAGAAGCACAAGCCCTGCGCTTTCTCGAGGTGCTGGCCCTGCTGCGCGCCGGCAGGCCCACAGATGCCCTGCAGGCCATCGAGGACATGGACGAGAGCGACCTGCCCGCCGGACTCAGGACGCACGCGGCCTGGTACCACGGCAAGCTGCTGACCGACCTGGCACGGCCGAAAAAGCCCGATCGCCAGCGAGCCGTCGAGTTGCTGATGCGCATCCCGCTCGCCGGCCGTTTCGGGCTCGATGCCCGGCGCCTGGTGATCAACGAGCTTTTGAAATCCGGCGAGACCGAGGAGGCCTGCAACCTGGCATCCGAGACGGCCGAGCACCTCTTCGCCAAGAAGGCCGAGGCTGCCGCGCGCCTGCAAGAGGCCAACTGTTTCTCGCGGCTCTACTTCGCCGTCGGGCGCCGCCAGGGATGGAAGGAAGCCGCACCCTTGCGCGAGCGCGCGGCGGGTCTCTATCGCCTGACGGCCACCATGTGGCCCACCCGCCCGGCCGGTCAGGCGGCCGTGGCGCGGCTGAAGGGCCTGCGCGCCAAGGGAGTCAAGCCGGCACCGATCGACCCACAACAACTGCTGCGCCGAGCCGAGGCAGTCCTGGCCCGTCCGCGCGGGCGCAAGGATCTCTGGCGTCTCAAGCGCATCAGGTCATTGGCCCCGGCAAAGAAAGACGACCCGGTGCGCTGCAACATCGAGATCATGTACGCCGAGGTTGCCTTCCGCTTCCGGCACTTCAGGACAGCCCGGCGCTTGCTCTCGAGCGTCAAGCGTCACGCGCGCGATGTCGACCTGCGTGCCCGGGCGGGGGTCGACCTGGCCGGGCTGGTAGCCCGCTACCGCGTCGGCCAGGCTATTCAGAGCTGTTTCGAAATCGCCGAGAAATGGCCAAAGGTCCCCTCGGCCGCCTGGGCACTGCACCGAGCCGGCCAGATGGCCAAGCGCACCGACAATCCCGACCTGGCCCGCAAGGCTTTCGAGCTCTGTATCCTCAAGTACCCCGACTCTCCCGCGTCCGCGCGCAGCCGTTTCGCCCTGGCCTGGATGCTATACCTGAAGGGCAAACCCCATGAGGCACTGCCGCTCCTCGACTACCTCTTGGCCTCGGCGGCCAGCGGCACCCAGGCCGCCCCTAACGAACCCCTCGAGGTCTGCCAGGGAGAGGAATGCCAGCAAGAGGGCTCTCCCGGTGAAATGGAGCCGCTCGCGGAAGGCGAGCTCGAGGAAGGAACAGGCAAAGAATGCGGGGAAGAAGCCGACCCGGCCGCCGGGCCCGGCGAAGACGGCGAAAAGGATGACGATGAAGCCCGGCCTGAGGACTGGAGTCCCTCGCGCCCTTCGAAGGCCGAGCTGGAGAGCAGGCGCTTCGCCGAGCGGGTGCGTTACTGGCGCGGCCGCATTCACGAGGCGCTCGAAGATCGCCAGGCAGCCATCGCCGACTACCGGCGCCTGGTCGACGAGCACCCCCTCGATTATTACTCGCTCATGGCTATTGGGCGCCTTGCCGCGCTCGGAGAAGAAACCCCCGAGTACGCGGCCAAGGACGAAGAGAAAGATCATCTGGCATCCTTGCACTCCCTGCACCCGGACGTTGCGGCCGCGGCAACCTACATGCGCATGAACCTGGTACCCGAGGTATGGGCCACCCTGACCCGCCTGCCGCGCGATGTCTTGCAGCGCGAGGATCGCCGGGTGGCCTCTACCCTTTGGCTCGTGCTGGGCCAATACAGTCGCTCGTTGTGGACCTCGCCGGTGCACTGGGAAGGCGGGCTGCCCGGCCCGCCGCGTGGCTACTTGCTAGTGGACGCCAGGCTGGCCTACCCGCGCGCCTACTTCGACATCGTCAATAGCCCGGCGCGCGATACGGGCGTGCCCGCCGCCCTGCTGTTTGCCATCATGCGCGCCGAGAGTGCCTTCAGGCCGCGGGCCCGCTCACCGGCCCGCGCGCGGGGCTTAACCCAACTCGTCTGGCGCACGGCCTACCGCACTGCCCGCTCCCTGGGCATAAAGAGAATCCGTCCCTGGTCGCTTTACGATCCCGAGATGTCCATTCGCCTCGGCTCTGCGCACATGGCCGAGCTGCTCAGGCGCTTCAAGGGAAACCCTGCCCTGATGCTGGCCGCCTACAACGCTGGCGAGCCGGCCGTCTACCGCTGGCTGGCCAAGCGCTGCCACCTGCCCCTCGACGCATTCATCGAGGAGATCCCCTACGCCGAGACCTATCGTTACGTGCGCAAGGTGCTCAGCTTCTACGCCATCTACCGCGCCCTGTACGAGCCCGATCAGGGACCGTTGAAGCTCAGGCTGCGCATTCCCTCGCGCCTTTGCGAAAGGGCGCGCAAGGCCAACACCGCCCTGCGGGAGACGCGGGCCAAGAAGGCTGGCGGAAAGAAGAAAGAGAAGAAGGAGAATTAAATACTGATGTTGCATTGGTATTTGTCATTCCGGCACGTCTCAAGCCGGGATCCAGTCTTCGCAACATGTACCGTTTCTAAAAAGGAGCCTAGAGCTTCTTCCCGTAGACGCGGTAGACCTTGCCTATCCTTCCACCCATGAACTGGATGCCAGCATTGATCTTCTCGTTGTCCTCAAGCGTCCAGCCCACCTCGCCGGTCTGCATGCCCAGCTTGAGCGCCTCGCGGTGGGCGTAGACATAGAGCAGGACACTCAGCCCGCCCAGCACGCTGCCGCGGAACTCGGGCTTGACGCCCAGCAAGAACAGCCTGGCACCCTTGAACTTGTAGCGCCCCAGCATCAGCCGCCAGACCAGCTTGAGCATGCCGGTGGGGAACACGCGGCCGTTAAGGTCCTTGAGCACCTCGTTGATATTGGGAAAGGCCAGCATGATGCCCGCCGGCTTTCCGTCTACCTCGGCGATGGCGGTCAGCTCCTTAACCATGATCATCTTCATCATCTTGGCCGAGTGCTTGACCTCGGCCTGCGTCCAGGGCACGTAGCCCCAGTTTCTGCTCCAGGCGGCATTGAAGACATCCCTGACTATCTCGACGTCGCGCTCCATGTGCTTGGGATCAGCGTGACGGATCTTCAGGCCGGGGTGCTTCTCCACCGCGTCGGCTATCTGCTGCGGCGCCTCTGGCACCTTGCCGATTTCGTAGAACCAGCCGTATAGATCCTTGGCCTTCTCGTAGCCTGCCTTCTCGATGAGTTTCGTGTAGTAGGGCGGCGTGTAGGAGCACATGATCATCAGCGGGCCTTCCCTGTCCTCGGCCAACACGCCCACCTCCTCGTTGGTCGAGAAGTTTTCCGGGCCAAGCACCTCGTCGCAACCCTTGTCTTTGAGCCAGCCCTCGGCCCTCTCCAGAAGCGCCTGCGATACCCGCTCGTCGTCGATAGACTCGTAGAAGCCGAAGAAGCCCGCCTTGTCCTCGTGGTACTCGTTGTGCAGGTGATTCATGTGAGCGGTGATGCGTCCGAGCGCGTTGCCCTCCTCGTCTTCGGCCAGAAAAAAGGCCACCTCGCCGTGCTCGAAGAAGGGGTTCTTATTCTCGTCGATCGTCTCCAGGCGATCGAGCAACAACGGAGGTACCCAGCGCGGATCGTTTTCGTATACCCTCC
>Ga0180432_10011878_pt1 | contig 10212 bp, 10 predicted proteins | sample SS_ome_10_FD_132414 | JGI IMG/M metagenome (GOLD analysis project Ga0180432, IMG submission 132414) | Hypersaline lake sediment archaeal communities from the Salton Sea, California, USA - SS_1_MS_2 metaG | ecosystem: Environmental > Aquatic > Non-marine Saline and Alkaline > Hypersaline >...
CCCTGGCGGCCTGAACACCATGAACACACCCAAACACAACACGCGCCCTGAAGAAATTACACAAAACTATGGACACCACCGCTGAGTCCGGCGTGCGGCCTCAGCGTCGCCCGGCTGGCGATCCCAGAACGCCAAGAAACAGCGGGGCGCCGTGGCCTCCCTCGACGTCGTACGGGAGTGACTCTGGCCCGAAGCCGGCCTCGCGCAGGAGCCTGAGCCATGTCTGCGTCGGGAACAGGCCGAGGACGTGCTCGTCATCTTCGATCCTCAGCTCGCCACCCTCGCGAATGAAGTACCGGTACAAGACCTTGACGGTCGTGTCAGCAGGATCCGGGTCGTAGATGTAGCCCATGTAGGTGAAGGTCGTCGCCGCGTCGCGGTGCGTGGCGCAGTCGGTGATGGGGCCCTCGAACGACTCACGCACCCAGTCGGGCGATGTAAGGAAGACGCCGCCGGGTTCGAGGTGCGCGGCGGCGGTGGCGAAGGCGGCGCGCAACTCGTCCTCGGTCAGCATGCAGCTGATTGCGTCGTGGATCAGGACGGCCTTGAACGTGCGGCCGAGGCGGATGGTCCTCATGTCGCCGACGTGGAACTCGACGCCGGGATTGAGCTTCCTCGCCTGCTCGACCATCTGGGGCGAGATGTCGGCGGCGACGGCGTCAAACTCGCTGGTCAGATGCGACAGGTTGCAGCCGCCGCCGACGCCGAGCTCAAGGATCGAGTGCCGCCCCGGCCCCAGCTTGTGCCGCAGCACGTCGCGCCATATTGCCGATTCCTTGACGTAGTTCCCGGCCGGGCTAATGAGCGGCCAGTAGCGGGCGAGTTCTCCGTACATCTTGGACTGTGCCACGTGTTGACCCTCCTCCTGAGTGCCGGGCTGATCGCCCGGAGTCGAAGCTTGCGTGGTGCGCCTTGAGTCTGCCCGCGGAAACGCTGGAGGCTACCCGCTGCGCCACGGGCCGACCAGCCTCGGGTGGCGGCGCGACCAGTGTTCGCCGACAGCTTTCATCCCTCGAGGATCAGGTCGGTGACGAGGTCAACGGCGTGCTCCCACGATCCCGGCCGGTCCCAGTGAGGCATCGTCCAGTCGGGCTGCTGCCGGGTCCGGAAATGCACGATGCGGACGGCGTGGTACAGCGCATGTTGGCTGACCCGGCACACGCGCCAGCGGAGGTTGTGATCGCCGGGTTTCTCGCTCAGCAGATCCCCGAAACGCTGCTGGGCCCGGTCGAGGGCCGCCAGCAGCTCCTCGACGGATGCCGGCTCCTCGGACGGCACGTCGAGCTGCGGCTCGATGCCTGCGTCCCTCAGCCAGAACCGCTCGGCTTCGCACACGTGGACGACCTCGCCCGCGATTGTCTTTCCGGTGTCCGGCTCCCGCCAGCGCAGGGCCTCGGCGCCGAGGCCGCGGACGGCTGCCCGCACCATGTTCAGCGCCCGCTCGTGCATGTCCAGCAGCTTCGCATCGGCGACACTCATGAGAGACCTCCTCGCGTGACGTCGTGAGGACGCGGAATCAGCAGCGGGCTCAAAAAATAGGGACAGGCACCCATTTTTCTGCGCCAGGCCCCATCAAATGTGTTCAGCACCCATACAAAAATAGGTGCCTGTCCCTATTTTTTTCCGCGCCCTGCGCGCCGTGAGAAACGCGGGTTAGAGACTGTTGTTCGATTCGGCTTCCGGTTTCGTCCGGTCTGCGCGCTCGACGCGGCAGGCGAAGTGACGGCATAGCGCAGGGCAGACGACCTCGGCAATTGTCAGACAGTAGAGGAGCGGCAGCAGGCTAACCACGATGTCCCCGATACCGCGCGCGGCCAGATGGCGAATGCACCAGATCGTATGGACGAGGCCGATGATAGTGACCAGCAGCCCGATGCAGACGGCGCACGAGGCGAGCCCCTGGGCGAAGCGCAGGCAGAGACGGTCACGACCGCCCGACGAGGTGAGCTCGTGCCGCGTGTTCAGAAAGGCGACGAACAGCACGGCGAGGAAGCCGATCAAGTAATACGAAAGCAGCCTGAGGAACAGGGAGAAGTCGCCGCCAAGCGCCAGCGCGAGGACGGTGAAGATCACGCTCAGCGCGAGAATAACAATGCCGGACCTTTTCATGGTGTCCTCCGGTCGTCCCCGGCACGGGCGAAGTAACCGGCAATGGCCTCAACGAGGCCTGGGACTGTGTGCGTACCGGCCTCGATCGCCACCGTCAGACCGTGGGCCACAGCCGTCCTGGTCGTCTCGGGGCCGATGCTCGCGTACACACCTCCAGACGAAAGCCGATGTCCGTCTATTCGACGCGCCGTTCGGGGCGCCATCTCCACGAACGCACGCACGGTTGAAGAGCTGGTAAAGACTACCGCGTCGGCCCGGCCCGCCGCAAGCGTTTCAGCGGCTTTCTTCTCCGGCGTGCCGCGAACGGTGCGGTACGCAGCCACGCATGTGACCCGCGCGCCCCTGGCCCGCAGCGCTGCGGGCAGCTCGTCGGGCGCGATATCGGCCCGTGGGAGCAGGAACCGCATGCCCTTGATGCGGCGGCGCTTGAACGCCTCCGCGACCCCGCGTGAGCTGAACACATCGGGCACCAGGTCCGGGACGATCCCCGCACGCTGGAGTTCCCCGGCGGTGGCCTCGCCGATGGCGCCGACCTTGGCGCCGGCGAACGCGCGCGCGTCCTTGCCGAGGGCCGCGATCCGCTCAAAGCATGCCTTCACGCCGTTGACGCTCGTGAAAATGACCCAGTCGTACGAGCCAAGCCTGCGGAGCGCCGCGTCCAGCTTCCGCGGATCGTCCAGCGGCCTGATCCTGATGGTGGGGAACTCGATCACCTCGGCGCCGAGCTCCTCAAGCCGTTGCGCCAGCGACGCGGCCTGGCCGCGCGGGCGCGTCACGACGATCCGCTTGCCGAACAGCGGCCTGTTCTCGAACCACTTCAGACGAGCGCGAAGCGCGGCGACTTCGCCCACGACGACCACGACGGGCGGCCGCACCTTTGTGGCGAAGCCGGCCCGGCGGGCCTCATCGAGCGTGGTTTCGAGCGTCGCCTGGCGCGGGTAGGTTGCCCAGTTGATGATGGCGACCGGCGTCGCGGGATCCCGGCCGTTTTTGACGAGGACCTCGGCGATTGCCGCCAGGTTCCCGGCGCCCATGAGGAACACGAGCGTGCCCGTGCTCCCGGCGAGCGCGTTCCAGTTGATGCTCGACCGCTCCTTGGCCGGGTCCTCGCTGCCGGTGATGAACGCCACCGACGAGGCGACGCCGCGATGCGTCACGGGAATGCCCGCGTAGGCCGGCGCGGCGACGGCCGACGTCACGCCGGGCACCACCTCGAAGGGAACGCCCGCCTCGGCGAGCCGGAGTGCTTCCTCGCCGCCGCGCCCGAAGACGAACGGGTCACCGCCCTTGAGCCGGCACACCGTCTTGCCGGCGCGGGCCCTGGCGACGAGCAGCTCGTTGATCTCCTCCTGGGGAACGCTGTGCTTTCCGGCGGCCTTTCCAACACAGATGCACGTGGCGGAGGGCGCGGCGAGCTCGAGCAGGCGGGGGTTGGCGAGGCGGTCGTACACGACCACGTCGGCGCGCCTGATGCACTCGGCGCCCTTGACGGTGATCAGCCCCGGATCCCCCGGCCCGGCGCCGACGAGATAGACCGTGCCGGGCGCACGTTTGGCCACACGTTTGGCCACACGCCTGGCCATACGCTTGGCCATCAGAACGTCATTTCCCAGTTGACGACGCGTTTGCCGGTCTCTCTGCTCATTCGGACGCTGCGCACGATGAACGTGCCGTCCCTCGCCTCGACCTCCAGCGGCCGGCCGTACTCGTCGTTGAGGTATTTCTTGTCGAGGTAGCCGGCGCCGACAAGCTCTTTGAGCGAGATCGGCGAGCGCTCGTTTTCGAACTCGAACATGGAGATGGCGTTCTTGATGGCCGCCTTGGTCACCGTCTGCTGGGCCTTCGATTTCGCCCTGATAGGAGTGTCACCGGTAACGTAGTCGACCGTGGTCTCGATGGGGCCCGCCTTGTCCTCGTCGTCCTTCTTGTCCTCGGTCTTCTTGCCGCACCCGGCGGGGCCCGCGGCGAGGAGCACAAGCGCAAGGAACGTAACCAGTGCTTTCATCGTCCGCCCCTCCTGCTGGCGGTGGAAAACGCTGCGGCGTCAGCCGGACAGGCCGGCGGCAATTGCCGCAGATGACGCTACCACGCCGGGCGATGAATGCAAGCGGTTTCGGGCGCTGCATTCGTTCGCGGCCAGCGTCGCAGTCCCCGTCCCCAATAGAGCGTGAACCGGCGCCGGCCGCCGCCCCCGAACGGCACATCCAAAGCGCCCGCGGGCTCGACGGCGTCAAAGGCATCCGCGAGCTCGGGCGGCAGCGCGTCGTCGAGCGGAAGAACGATCAGGGCGTCCCATCCGAGCTTGTCGAGCGGGCCGGGCCAGATCTCGTACTGGCTCGAGACCGTGGCCTCGCTGCCGGGCCAGCGGTACACGGCGGGCCGGCCCTCGACGTAGAAGGCCAGTTCGCCGGCCACCCTGCGGCTCGTCGTGACAAGAAGGGTCCGCTCGCCCTCCCTGTACATCGCGCTCACCTGCCGGCCCAGCTCGCGCCAGCCGAGCAGCATTCGCACCTGGGGCATCCGCCCGACGTCGACGCCCGCACGCGGCAGAACCACGGGCAAGGCGTACGCCAGCACGGCGAAGACAATGCCGACAGCCACAGCCGGGCGGAAGGCGTTCCTCAAGCCGTCGGCGCGCGGGCCAAGCGACACGCTGCCCGTCGCCCACCCGGCCACGAGAATGAAGCCGGCCGGATAGAACACGGCCAGCCAATTGCCGTTGATCCGCTGCCGCAGGCCGAGAAGCAGGCCGCACAGCAAAGGGACCGCGCTGAACGCCAGGAGATAGCGCACGGGCGTCCCCAACCGGCGCCACCGCCACAGACCGATGCATGACACCACGAGAACCAGCAGCCACGTCACGGGCGACACCGCCAGCGCCTGCAGGCCGGCTGATTCCAGAAAGCTCAGCACGGCCGGGACCACGCCCGCCGGACGCGTGTCGAAATGGACCGCCGTGTGCCGGAACGTGACCCAGTCGTGCCCGGCGTTCCACCCAAGCACCGGCACCAGCGAGACGAGCGCCAGCGTAAGCCAGATGTACGGCCCGGGCCTGCGCAGCGTCGCACGAACGCGCGGATCGAGGCACGCCAACAACGCGAACAGCGGCAGCACGACGGGCATCATGAACTTGGCGAGAATGCCGAGACACGTCACGACGCCCGCCGCCACCCACCAGCGGATGCGCCCGGGCCGGTCCCCGCACGCGCGCCACAGCACGTAGAGCGCCACGGACCAGCAACACACCACGGGTGCGTCAATCGTCATCACGAACCCGAGGGCCGACGCAAGCGGGCCGGCCGCGGCAAGCACGGCGGCCCAGAAACCGGCGCGGGCATCGAACATTCGCCGGCCCAGCGCATAGACCGCCCACAGCCCCACGCCGCTGAGCCCCACGGCCGGCAGCCGCACGGCAAATGCCGACGTGCCGAGGACCCTCGTCGAGAGCGCGATCAGCCACGCGATCAACGGCGGCTTGCTGTAATAGCCCCAGGCCAGCCGCCGGGACCAGTCCCAGTAGTACGACTCGTCGGGCGCGAGGTCGAGCGGGGCCGCAACCACGTACAGCAAGCGCCACGCAACCACGCCCGCCAGAAACACGAGGAAACGGCGATGCCACACGTCCCGGGCGGGAGGGACGGGACCGTTGTGCATGCCAGCGTCGAGCGAACGGCTCACTTCGGTGCGTTTGCCTCGAAAAGAATAGGAGCAGGTCAGCGTATCCGACGCACGCTATGGCACACCGTGAGGCCAGTCAAGCGGGAATCGCCCGCTCCTCTCGCACGGCCCACGACGAGACCACCGGGGTCAAGGCGCCGTCTTCGGGGTGCGACCTTTCCGTTGACAAGAAACGACGCGGGCGCAGAATGTGTCGTCCGCACAACAGGAGACGCAAGGCCGCGTTGATGTTCGGGTTGTCGAAATGGTTCCTTGCCGCGTTCGTCGTGTGTTCGCTCTTCTTCGTGCTGGTCCCTCGAGTTGACATCCACGTCTCATCGGTGTTCTTCAACACCGTTCAGGACCAATTCGTTTTGGAGGACGATCCCTTCGTCGTGTTCGTGTACCACGCGGTCCAGTGGGGCAGCCGTTTCCTGGTCGTGTTTCTCGTGCTGGGGCTTAGCGTCACGGCGCTCGCCAGGAAGAAGTTCATCGGCCTGGAACCCAAGGCCTTTCTGTACCTGCTGCTGGTGTTCCTGTTGGGGCCGTTTCTTCTTATCAACGTCGTGTTCAAGAACAACTGGTGCCGGGCGCGTCCGCACGAGATCGAGGCCTTCGCCGGGGCGAAACACTTCACGCCCGCGTTCGTGATCTCCGACGCGTCGGACACCAACGGATCATGGCCGTCGGGGCACGCGGCGTTCGGCTTCTACTTCGTCGCCGTCGCCATGCTGCTCAAAAAACGTCGTGCCCTCGTGATGGCGCTGGCGTGCGCGCTCGGGGCGCTCATCGGCGTGGCCCGCATGGTCCAGGGCCGCCACTTCCTGAGCGACGTGGTGTCAGCCTTCTTCTTCGTCTTTCTTGTCGCGCGGGTCCTGTATTACGTCCTGTACGAAACGAAGCTCGGAGCGGCATGGCAATGGCGCGCTCCTTCATAGGCATTGACGGCGGCAGCTCGCAATCGGTCGGCGTGCTTCTCGACGAGGCCGAACGCGTCGTGGCACGTGCCGTCGGCGGACCGGGCAACTATCACATCGCGGGGCCAGCGGCGACTGAAAGAAACCTCTTCGAGCTCATCGCCCGCCTCGTCGAGACAGCGGGCGCGACGACCGGCGACGTGACGCACGCGTGCTTTGCGCTCTCGGGCGTGTGGCGCGAGGCCGACCGGCGCGTGATCGGCGGCATCCTCGACCGGCGCGGGATCGGGGCGCGTTCGACCCTCATCGCCGACGTGGAAGCGCTCCTTGCGGCGATCCAGGGTGACAGGCCCGCGATCGTCGCCGTCGCCGGGACCGGGTCAATTGTTATGGGCCGCGACGCGCACGGCCGCGTCCACCGCGTCGGCGGCCACGGCCATCTGCTCGACGACGACGGAAGCGGCTACGACATCGGATGCTCCGGGCTCCGCGCCGTCCTCGAGGCGAGCGACGGCCGCGGCCCCGCGACGGCTCTGACCGACGCGCTGCCGGCCGCCGCGGGGCTCGGCGGCGTGGACGAGATCGTCCCGTGGCTCTACGGACCCGCCGAGCGAAAGCGGGACGTCGCGCGGCTCGCGCCGCACGTCATCGAAACCGCGGCGAAGGGCGACGGCCCGGCGAAGGCCATCCTCGATCGCGCAGCAGGCGAACTGGCGAGATGGGTCAGCGTTGCGGCCGAGGCGTTGTCTCTCACCGGCAGCGCGGTGACCGTCGTCCTTGCCGGCGGCGTCCTCGAGCATAACGAGCTGTACCGGCGCCTCGTCGAGGAACGGGTGCTGCACGAGGTTGCCCACGCCAAGCTGACCGCGCCCGAGCACGAGGCGGCATATGGCGCGGCGCGCATCGCGCTGCGCGCGTGGCAAGGCGCCACGACCTGATGCCTGCCGCCGCTCGATGAAACGGCGAACGCCCTTGCGCCTTCGAGACCAGGGGAATAGAGTCACCACGATATGGCAAGAGCTGAAGGCAAGATGAAGCGCCCGCTGACGGAGCGGCGGAATCCCCGCTCGCGTGGTCTGGACCGGCTGACGACGCGCAAGGTTCTGGAGCTCATCAACGACGAGGACGCACGCGTGGCGCCGGCCGTCCGGCGCGTGATTCCCGCAGTCCGGCGCGCCGTCGAGCTCGCCGCGGACAGACTCTCGTCGGGCGGCCGGCTTTTCTACGTCGGTGCGGGCACCAGCGGGCGGCTCGGCGTGCTGGACGCCGTTGAGCTCGGCCCGACGTTCGGCGTGCCTACCGCGAGGGCCAAGGGGATCGTGGCCGGCGGGCGGCGGGCGCTGTCGCGCGCGGTCGAGGGCGCCGAGGACGCCGACGGCTCCGGCGATCTCGAAACGGCCGGCGTCCGGGCAGGCGACATCGTGATCGGCATTTCGGCGAGCGCGTTGACCCGCTTCGTCCGCACGGCGCTGGCCTGGGCGAAGGCCCAGGGCTGCGCGACCGTGCTGGTCTGCTGCACCCGGATCGCGCGGCCGGCGTTCGCCGACGTGCTGATCAATCCGGTGACCGGGCCGGAGGTTGTGGCCGGCTCGACGAGGATGAAGGCCGGGACGGCGACGAAGCTCGTGCTCAACATGCTCTCCACGGCCGTCATGGTCCGGCTCGGCAAGGTCCATGACAACCTCATGGTGGACGTCAAACCCACGAGCGCCAAGCTGCGCCGGCGGGCCATCGGCCTGGTCAAGGAGATCGGCGGGATCTCACGCGGGCGTGCCGAGGGCCTTCTCGACGAGGCCCACGGCAGCACGAAGACGGCCATCGTCATGGCCCGGCGCCGCTGCACGCTTCGGCAGGCGCGGGCCGTGCTAGCGAGACATCGTGGCCGACTGCGCAACGCACTGGCAGAATAGGAGTGGCTTCGCGTTCTTCTCCGGGCGCTGTCCGGCCGGATGTAGGGCGGGGCCCCCGGCCCCGCCGCACGACCCGATGGGCTTTCAACACACAGCGGCGGGGCCGGGAGGCCCCGCCCTACACCAGGCCGCGAAGCGGTTGTTGACCGGCGCCAGGCGCCCGTGACATAATCGCGGCGCGATCGTGGCCGGGGTTTAGAGGAAAGAGGCGCAACGATGCGATATTGCTCGCGATGTAAGGCCGACGTGTTCGGCGGGAGCATTTGCGACCGCTGCGGCGGCCACCTCGTCGAGAAGGAGACGAAGCAGGCGCCCAGGGCCGTGCACGTCACACAGGACATGATTCTCGGCGGCCCCAAGCACCTCAAGAGCGAGCTCGCCCAGAGCGTGCACGGCCGCGTGTTCAGGCTCGTGCTCGAGATTATCGTCTTCTGTGCCATCTTCTACGGCGCGTCGTGGGTCGCGCACATCATCATCAACTTCCTCTCCGTCCAGATGTCCGAGGACATTGACAAGGCGGTGCCGCCCATCACGTGGAACAGCAACGTCGTGCGCTACTACCTGTACATCGGCTGGGCGGCCGTGACCGGCCTCACCATCAAGCTCCGCTGGGCGTCGGGCAAGTAGGCCGCACGCGCCACGCGGACCAGGCGCCATCACAGAGAGTTTCCCTTGCCGGGTGAGAACGCCGGGGGTATATTGTTACCCGGCACGGGAAGGGACGGTCTCGAAAGCCGGAGTGGTCGCGCGTGGAGATTTCGGAGACGAGCACCAGGATCGAGCGGCTCTGCGAGAACATCGGCCGGGTGATCCACGGCAAGGACGAGGTGATCCGGCAGGTGGTGGTGTGCCTGCTCGCCAAGGGCCACGTGCTCATTGAGGACGTGCCCGGCATCGGCAAGACGACGCTGGCGAACACGCTGGCGCGCTCGATCAACTGCACCTTCCAGCGCATCCAGTTCACGAGCGACCTGCTGCCCACCGACATCCTCGGCGTCTCGATCTTCAACTCGCAGGACCGCCAGTTCGAGTTCCAGCGCGGGCCGATCTTCGCCAACGTCGTGCTCGCCGACGAGGTGAACCGCGCCTCGCCCAAGACGCAGAGCGCGCTGCTCGAGGCGATGAACGACCGGCAGGTTTCGTACGACTCGAACACCTACCCGCTGCCGGCGCCGTTCATCGTGATCGCCACGCAGAACCCCGTCGAGCACTACGGCACCTTCCCGCTGCCGGAGTCGCAGCTCGACCGGTTCATGACGAAGATCGGCATCGGCTACCCGTCGAACGAGCAGGAGATCGAGATGATCCTGAGCCGCAAGGAGCGCGACCCGCTCACCGACGTGGAGCCCGTGCTGGCGGCGTCGGACATCGTCGAGCTCCAGGCCCAGGTCGAGGCCGTGCGTGTGGACGACAGCCTGATGGACTACCTGATGCAGATCGTCGAGGCGACGCGGGTCTCGGAGCTCGTCGAGCTCGGCGTGAGCCCGCGCGGGGGGCTCTCGCTCTTCCGGCTCGCGCGCGCCCGGGCGCTCGTGAGCGGCCGCGACTACGTCATTCCCGACGACATCAAGCTCCTCGCCGTCAATGCGCTCGCCCACCGCATCGTCCTCTCGGCCGAC
>Ga0180432_10011879_pt1 | contig 10211 bp, 8 predicted proteins | sample SS_ome_10_FD_132414 | JGI IMG/M metagenome (GOLD analysis project Ga0180432, IMG submission 132414) | Hypersaline lake sediment archaeal communities from the Salton Sea, California, USA - SS_1_MS_2 metaG | ecosystem: Environmental > Aquatic > Non-marine Saline and Alkaline > Hypersaline >...
CGCGCGGTGCTCGTCGATTCAGAAAAGCCCATTGCCACCGCCACTGCACCGAGAGCCAATGCCGTTACAGCCAGCTCGAAGATGATCGTCAAGCTCGAGGACAACGGGCAGGCTGACATCGACTCCAAGTCCGTCATCCTCAAAGTCGGCGACCACAACTACACGATCGCTAACGCTGGTCTCCAATATTATCGCAGTAGGGGGCAACTTATCTGGAATTGCGAAGAAATCAGCCCCACACCGGTGGTCTTTGACGACAATGCCAAGGTCTCCGTGGAGCTTATCAAAGCCGCCGACTATGCCGGTAACGAGGTAGATACCCTCCCGTCTTGGTCATGGACGATGTCTTACGCTGCCGACAAGACGGGGCCGACTATCCGCGAGGTCAGCTCCCCTACGCATCCCGTTCTCATTGCCAATACTTTCGAAGACGGCGTCGGCCAGTGGCGCAACCGTGGCGGAACCAGAGGTGCAGATGTCGCCGTGGATACCACCACTGCGGCGTCGGGCAAGGCCAGCCTGAAACTGACTAACCGCAGCAAGGGCGGCGCGATGTCGGCAACCATCCATGCGGGTGATTTCTCCGCCGACCAGCACCAGACGATCTCCTTCGACTACAAGATAGGTCCCTCCGTCAAGCTGGACTTCGCTCTGATCATGGATGGGCGCTGGTGGGAGATCGGTTTCACCGGCGGCGCCGGCGAGACCAGTATCGGCAAGTTCGCCGGCATTAAGACGGACGACGAGTGGCATCATGCCACCTTTGACCTGCGCGCTGCACTGCGCTCCAAGAAGGGCCGGGGTTCATTGACCGTAAGCAATATCATCATCGGGGAGCGCAATACTGCAAGCAACGCCGCCGGCGCCGTGGCTCACATTGACAACTTCGTGATCGGGCAGGTTGCCACCAAATCGCCCGTCATCCGCTGGAAGGCGACAGATACCACCGGCGTACAGGGCTACTCATACTGCATTGACCAGGATCCTCTGACCGTGCCTGATACTGAATCCGAGGGCGTCGCCGTCGCCAAGCAGTTCGGCAAGCTCAATCCGCCGGGGCTGTGGCACTTCCACCTGCGAGCCCAGGATCGGGCCGGCAATTGGAGCTCCACTGCAACGCACACAATCATGTACGCCAAACCATAGTGGGCGGACACCTCGTCTCTCTCATAAGATCACTTATTCGCACGGTAGATGCGATGCTTCTGAAGAACGTTGCAGGGAGAGCACCATGCAGACGGCCGAGCCTGTTTCTGTCACTGCACACAGGCCTCGTTTTGTATTTTGGCTCGGCGCTTGTCTTTGCTTCGGTGCTGCCATCGCCATCATCATCAGTCCCTAGAGAACGCTGCGACTATTGCTCCTAGCCCGAACAATGCTTGAGGGCGGCTGCCAGCGACTTTCCGAATGCATCAACGCTTGTGTAGTCTTGAGTGTACTTGATTTCATCTGTGTTGGGCTGGCTGCAACTGCTGCAAGCTACTGGCTCACTGCAAGGGTGCAGTTTGCGTGGTGGGGCGAACTGGTCGCACTCGGCGCGATAGTCGGGTCCGTCATCACCTTCCTGCAGATCCCAACAACCGGGCTGCCGGTATCCTACACGTTTTTTCTCAGAGGTTTCGCTAAAACTCTGGTTGCTTGTGCCATCGGAGGTCTTGCCGGTGGCCAGTTCGGACGTTGGCTGCGCGCTTGGGAGCGATAACCCCATACGGCCACAGCCTGACGGCGCGGTGTCGCTATGGCTGGCAGGCTTTGACCATCAGCGTGCAGTGCTGTTTCGATAATTTTCGATGTGGACAGTCGCGTTGGCGCATGCTATTTGCCCGGCGAAGCATCTTCGAGTATGATGGTGGGCACATCACGCCAAGCGAACACAGGAGCATCGCACATACGAATGCCTGATAACAGCACCCCAATATATCCACCCGCAGGGCACTTCGATCGTGTCCACAGGAAATACGGCCCGCGCGTTTACCTCTCGATCGGTTCTGCGCTCGTCTGTGTGATCCTGACGCTGGTATATGTCCTCAGGCCGCTCGGCGCTGATCCCATCACTATCTGGCCGTTCTGGTTCTGGGCCCTGCCCGCCATTGCCATGTCCGCATTTAGCATCTCACGGCGTAATCTGACATGGGGTATCGTGACCATCGCAGTGTGGATTGCTGTCGTGGCCATCGTCCCTGAAGAGCCGGCCATCCTGCTGCGGTCCGCGCTGCATCGCAATTTGCCAAACATGGCCCAGCTTCCGTCGAGTCCCAACTCCCTGCGCGTCATCACTCTCAATTGTAGCGGCGGGACAGCAATGGCCGCTGCCGAGGTTTTCCAGTACAACCCTGACATCGTGCTGTTGCAGGAAGCCCCGGCTGAAGCTGAACTGCACAAACTCCTGGGGATCTGGCCCCGATGGGCGATGACTGCCACACACGGCCCCGCCATTGTCGCCCGCGGCGAATTCACTCCTGTCCAGGTTCCTACCGACAAGCAAGGCCTCGTCTGTTCCGCCACGGTTAGCCCCGAAGGCGTTAGGACTCCCACTCAAATCCTAGTCATCTCCGCACGACTCAATCTCCCGGAATTGCGTATGGACTTCTGGCGTCCTGAGACCTGGCGTGTGGCCGCCGGTACGCAAGCTATCCGTGGGGATCAGATGGCCGACATCGCCAGCGTCCTTGCGGATCAGCGTCCCATCTCCGGTATGCCGACCATTCTCGGTGGGGACTTCAATACGCCGGCGGGTGACGCACTATTTGACCACCTCCGCCCGACCTTGCGCGATGCCTTTGCAGAAGCCGGCACCGGATGGCCAAATACCATTGTCAATAGCGCACCGATTGCCCGCATAGACCAGATTTGGGTCAGCGAGCACTTCAGTGTTGATGCTGCGCGTGCCGTCAGGACCATCCACTCCGACCACCGCATGGTCATTGTTGACCTCACTGTCAACCAACCCGAGCCGCAGAGCACTCCGTAGGCCGTTGCGACACCCGATCCTATCTGTGGTTTGCGCCGTCCGGCGCGCAGATGTGTTACAATACCCCCGCCGTCGTGTATCTATCATGTACCTGTCACTGAGACCAGATGCAAGACATCAATGCACAGCCTGAGATGCGGACTCTTCCCGCCCACCGATCATCGTGGTCCGCCATCATCGTCATCCTCGTGATTGCCGCCACCATCCGCTTCATCGGTTTGCGGTGGGGACTGCCGAATGAGCTGCATCTGTTCAGCTACCATCCAGATGAGTTCCACTCCTTGCGCGGTGCACTGGCGCTTGCCTGTGGTGATCTGAACCCGCATTTCTTCAACTACGGCAGTCTCTATCTGTACCTTGTGGGCTTCGCTTCGCTCTTTTTCGCCGGTGGGCCGGGCGCACTCATCACCGTAGAGAGGCTCCCCGCTCTACTGCAGCAGTGGACCCTTATCGGCCGCGAAGTGACGCTGATTGCCGCCCTCCTAACTGTCCTCACCGTGTACTTCCTCGCTCGTGAGATAGCGGGGCATCGGCAGGGGTTGATCGCCGCCGGACTGTGTGCCATCTTCCCCATCCATGTCCTCCATTCACATTACGCGACCGTGGATGTCACCCAGGCGCTCTTCACCACGCTTGCACTATTCTTCGCAGTCAGAGCCTATCGTGCGCCCTCGCGACGCAACTACATTTTAGCCGGGCTGGCAGTTGGGCTGGCTGCCTCGGCTAAGTACAGCGGTGCCGTCGCCATCGCGGCGCCGCTTACCGCTTTTCTGCTCACGTTGCCCCGAGATAGCAAGGACAGACTATCAACGGTGTATCTGCTCTGGCTGCTAGTCAGTGCAGCCGGTGCTTTTGCCACCACCTCTCCATACACATTCCTCGACTGGCAACATGCCCAGAAAGACATTTTGTACGAGATTCAGCACATGCGTGTCGGCGAGGGCCCCGCGCTTGCGGCCGACCCCAACGGCTACTGGTTCCATCTGGTTAATTTAGCCATGACTACGACCGGCGGGGCGATACTCGCACTCTTCGGTGGATGGGCGTTCCTGCGCGACGACAGGTACCGGGGCCCGGCTCTCATCATCATCATCTTCGCCATCATCTGGCTGGTGATGATCGGCCAGTCGGGTGTTCGGTATATGCGCTACGAGATCCCATTAGTGCCGCTCGTCGCAGTGCTTGCGGCGGCGGCTCCTCTACTGCTTTGGCGTACCTTGCCAGAAATCAAGCTCATCGGAGTGCTCGCACTCATGGTCGTCTTTGGCGCTTCCGCTTATCACAGCTACCTTCTCGACCGCGAACTCATCCGACCTGATAGCAGAGACCACATGTTGTGGCTCATCGCCGAATATGTACCGATGCACGAAACAGTTGCAACCATCTGGGAGCCCTGGTTTCACGGCCCCCCGCTGGATTACGTCAACGGCGGCACTGTCCTCCGCCAGAATCCGCTCTGGCAGACCTTCTCTCGTGATGCCCGGCCACACCTTGCCCTGGGCCTCAACCCTGAGGCCCTCCGCGAGGCAAAACCCTGGGCCGTCATATACTCCAATTTCGAGATCAGAGATAGTCTCCGCATCGGCGAGAAATCTGCACAGGAGTTCGTCCAGTTACTTGCTGAAGACTACCGCAAGGTCGTCAGTGAAGCCTCGCGAGCGCCGCTGTACGGCTGGTGCGGTTGGCAGCCCCCGCAGGACTGGTTGTACCCGTTCCCACAGCTAACCCTCTGGGTCAGCAAACAGGGGGTGGCGAATGCGCGAACACCGGCCGTCGAGGCGATAAGGCCGAAGCCAGGGCCATCTTCCGAAGACAGCGATAATGAAACTGACACCGCGCAATAGGCGCTGCCACTCAACGACTGCACTCACCGGTATCAGCGCGACGGTCATCTTCCTGGCTCTCGCACCAGTGGCACTTGCACAGCGCTTTGCGATGCTCACGACCGCAGGCCCGGTACCGTACGTCCAGGGCCGGCCCATTATTCTCTCTGAGGGCCGAGTTACCGCCGGCGACTATGCCAATCCCGCGTGGGGCGACTACACTGGGGACGGGCGGCCTGATCTGCTGCTGGGTTCCGACTATGGCGACCTCGTTCTGTACGAATTCACTTCAGCGATTATGCTCGGTCCGCCCCTGATAATTCTGCAGAATGCAGCAACCCTCAGCCCGGTCCAGACCACGGCCCCAACGTGTCCCCGGTTATGTGACCTTGACGGTGATGGCAAGACCGATATGCTACTCGGCCACGGGGAGTCGCTGCTCATCTATTGGGGCCACGAGGATCTAAAACGCTCGCATAGGCTGCTCGCAGCCGACGGGACGCCCCTGTTCGCAAAGGGTCAGGCCACCGGGCTGGCTCCCGAGGTTAGCGACCTAGACGGCGATGGTGACCTCGACTTGATTATCGGCGACCACCTGGGCCGCATGTGGTGGGTCCAGAACGCGTCTGACAGGAAGCCACAATTCTCGCACGCCGCTCCGCTGGCAGACGCCAGCGGCACTCCCATCACTGTCTCTGCTCGAGCGCGACCCACGGTTGGAGATTGCGACGGCGACGGCTTACCTGACCTTCTCATCGGGGACAGCACGGGGACGCTGCAGCTCTACACAGGCACCACACAGGGCCTGGAACTCGCCGAGCCCTTGCCGCTTGAACTTCCTGGCCCGACCGCGATATCACCCGTCCTGATCGATCTCGACAACGACGGTGCGCCCGATCTGTTGCTCGGCGACACGGACGGCTTCGTAAGCCATTACCAATTGCTTGACGGCGCACCTGTGTCGCGCGGTTATCTTCGCGCCACCGAGGTCCCATTCGACCTCGGCCGGTACGCAGCCGTCACTGCAGCTGACTATGACGGCGACGGCCAGAACGATGTCATCGCCGGCAGTGCATCCGGACATATCTGGGTTTCCTTCAAACGTGGTGACACCTATGAGCCGCCACATATCATCACCGACTTCGAAGGCAAACTGATCCGCGCCGGAGAGGCATCGGACGCCGAGCCTTGTGCGTGGCCTCGACTTGCTGATGTCAACGGCGATGGCTCGGCCGATCTGCTTGTGGGCAATATCCGTGGCACAGTGCAGGTGTGGCTCAACCAAGGCGGGTTCCGTTACGCCGGATATCTCAAGCTGGCAGGACAACCGATCCGCGCTGGCGGCCTCAGCGCCATCCACATTACTGACTATGACGGCGATGGCGATCCCGATCTGTTCGTGGGCACCGCCAATGCCCCGAGCACTGGCGTGTCAGGTGGTGCCTCGGCATGTCCGCAATTTGTGATGCCCGAGGGAGCCCTGCTGTACTTCGAGAATCTGGTCCCGAAAGGCGGCGGTATGCCCGTTTTCAAAAAGGGCGTCCGCCTGCTCGGCTTCATCGGCGAACGAGACCAGACATCTCCGCGTCTCCATGCAGGGCTGCTCGGTCTCCGCTATCTGGAGCCGGTCACGCTCAACCACGACACCTGGACATTTTTGGTCGGGACGACCCGGGGATGGTACCATTTCGAGTCCACGAACCAGCGCATCGCCTACCCCGCCCTGCTGCTGCCGGCTACGCATGGCACTGTGCCCCGCGCTGTCATACCCCCCTGCTACAGCATAACTGCTACGCGGCCGCCATCCACCTTGCCCACTGATACCGCCTTCGGCCTGCTTTGTGGCACCGGCCCGTATGGCTTCTGCTGTTACTACCCGCCGTCAGTTACCCAGTCACTATTCGGTAGATGATTCCACCATGATGAGTCATGATGAGGAATTCTGGGCTGTACGCCTGAAGTGGGCGAACGTAGTCGGCGGGGTCAACTGCCGAGGGCCGCACGATGCCGCCGACAAGCATTCCGGCTTCAATGTCTCCTACTGCGTCGGCGACGACGCCCGCCGCGTGGCAGCGAACCGCCGCCGTATTCTCCGCTCCATCGGCGCACAGGATTGGCCTGTCATCTCTGCCGGACAGATCCATGGTAACCGCGTCGTCACGATAGCCGAGGAAACGCCGGCGGATCTGGAGCCATCCCCAAGCGGCCTGCGCTCACCGCAAACCGATGGCCTGGTGATAATGCAGCCGCATATCGTGCTGAACCTCATGTTTGCCGACTGCGTGCCCATTCTGCTCTACTGTGCCGAGCCGCTGATCGTCGGTGTTCTCCATGCGGGTTGGCGGGGGACCGCCGCACGCATTCCCGAAGAGGGAATTAGTGCAATGTGCGCTCTCGGGGCCGAGCCGGCCAGTATTGAGGCCGTAATTGGTCCTGCAATCTGTGGAAAATGCTACGAGGTAGGACCGGAGGTACTGGAGGCACTATCCCTGTTACCCCGTGCGTGTGAGGCTCGTGTGGGTTTGCCGCAAGATCACGTCAGCCTTCCGGAGGCTAACCGCCAACTGCTTCTCGCTTGCGGCATCCGCGATGATGCAATAGTCACGTCGCAACTGTGCACGCGCTGCGGCGATGTTCCGATGTTCTCCTATCGGGCAGCGGGTGGCGGCACAGGCCTTCATGGGGCCTTCATCGCGATCGAACGCGCCCCTCGCTGACCGGCCCGTAGTCTATCTCCGGCTCTCCCCCGGCTCCCAGTCTCACCAATGTATGTGCCTGGAACTCCTGTGAAGTGTGCTCATACCCGACGCGGTAATGGGCCCCCCGACTCTCTTTTCGGCTGAGAGCTGCTTTCGCTATCAGGTTCGCAACGAGCAGCGCATTCGCGGCCTCCATACCGTGACGTGTTGGCGTATCTGTCTGGATCACTCTGCGCTCGCAAATCGCCAATCCGTCTAATGCGTTATTCAAGCTCGCATTCGACCGCACTACGCCGATGTTGTCCCACATGATCGTCTGGAGGTCATGATAAAAACCGGCGCCCACATCCACCACATGCGGCTCCCGTCTCCTCACCTGGGTTTTTTTGACGGAGCTAACCGGCCCGACCTTTGACATGGCCTGCGCGCACCGGCTGCCAAAAACTAGACCGTCAAGGAGCGAATTCGACGCCAAACGATTGGCACCGTGCACACTGATGCAGCTACATTCTCCCACGGCATAGAGGCCCGGCAGTGAAGTCCCGCAATCAACATCGGTGGCAATTCCACCCATGTAGTAGTGCGCAGCCGGAGAGACCGGCACCGGTTCATCCGGCACCGCGAAACCCTTCTCCCGGCACTCTGCAACGATCGTTGGAAACCGCTCCTCGACCCGCGCTCGACCTATCGGCGCAAAGTCGAGATACACGAATGGCTGGCGCGCTGCCTTCATCTCCCGGGTAACTGCACGCGCCACTTCATCGCGTGGCGCGAGGTCGCCCAGCTTATGATACCGCGTCATGAATGTCTCACCCTCATGGTTCAACAAACGCGCCCCATCACCCCGCAACGCCTCCGAGAGCAAAAATTTGGGGAAACCGGGGGATGCAAGCGCCGTCGGATGGAATTGGACAAACTCCATGTCCATCAACTGTACCCCGGCACGGTATGCGAGAGCCACTCCGTCACCGGTCGCCACAGGTGGGTTGGTTGTTACCCTGTAGAGACAGCCCACTCCCCCGGTCGCCATCGCCGTCGCATTCGCGACGAAATAGACCGGCTGGCCGGCCTCGAGATCATAAGCCTGAACACCGACACACGCACCATCCACCACCAGTAAATGAGCCGCCTGGGTGTACTCGTACATATGCACGCTGCTAGTTGCACGAATCGCGTCAATTAGGGCTCGCTCGATTTCCGCGCCAGTGGCATCCCCATCGGCATGGAGTATCCGCCGTTGCGAATGGGCCGCCTCACGGCCGAATGCGAAGTCCCCATTGTTCCGATCGAAACGCGCCCCAAGCTCTGTCAGCTCTCTGAATGCATCGGGGCCATCAAATGCCAGTATCTCGACTGCCGGCACGTCACATAGCCCGCCTCCCGCCGCCACGGTATCGCGCAGATGCAGCTCCGGATCATCGTCATCTCGCAGCGCTACTGCTATGCCCCCCTGTGCATATGCGGTCGAACCCTCTCGCAACTCGGCCTTCGTAAGCACGGCAACTCGACCGTATCGCGCCAGGTGCGCAGCCGTCCACAAGCCCGCCACGCCGGAGCCTACGACAATGAAGTCATATTCCAGACAGTCACACGTGCTCACTATCGCCGTCATCCTCGCTCAGAACTTCGTTCATGCTGCCTGCCCGATAGCCGCTCAGGTCCAGCACGCAATACTTGAACCCCACTCTCATCAACTCCTCGATGACACGGCTACGCAACCCATCATCCAGCAGCAGGCTCATCTCTTCAGGCAAGACCTCGATGCGCGCGATGGCACCGTGGTGACGCACCCGCACCTGGCTCAACCCCTCTTCCAGCAGCACCCGTTCAGCGCTTGCCACCTGGCTGAGTTTCCGCGATGTGATTCGCTCCCCGTACGGAATGCGCGACGCCAGACACGCATTCGATGGAAGCTCCGCTGTGCGCAATCCTCGCGCCCGCGAGAGCTCACGCACCTGCGCTTTCGACATCCCCGCCTCGAGCAGCGGTGAACGTACGCCCAATTCCCGAACTGCATCGAGACCGGGCCGGAAGTCAGTCATATCATCAATAATTGACCCGTCGGCCACGTACGCCAGGCCGCGCTCAGCACAGATCGCGACCAGCCTTCCCAGCAGCGCTCGTTTGCACTCGTAGCAACGCCTCGGCGAGTTGACGGCAAATGCCTCGAGGCCGAGGTGATCGAACGGTACGACGATGTGGGGGACCTTCAGTGCGGCTGCCAGCTCTGCTGCACGCGATAGTTCCTCCGCCGGATAGACTACGGAGTCTACCGTCGCGGCAATACATCTGTCCTCCAGCAACTCTGCGCACACCGATAACAGCAGCGTGCTATCGAGGCCCCCGCTGAAAGCCACCAGTACGCTGTCCAGTTCCTCCACTATCTGCCGCAGCCGCTCCGCATTGACCCGCAAGTCGGCTTTCCCGACCTGTGATTCACCCTTCAACACATCCGCTCCTGATTGCAATGACGCTCTGCAGTGTGCAACACGAGCATGGTAAGCCAGGCGGTGGCCGATGTCAAATCGGCTCTGATAGCAGGTGTGAGTTTGGATAGTCAGTAGGCGGCTTCTAGCTGGAAGACAGATTACCACGCGAAACCCATTTCTTTTCTAATACTAGCTTCGCACTTGGGGGTGTTGAACTGCAAACGGCGCGAAGCTACAAGCTCCGCCTGCAGGTGCAGTTTCGCGCTAAGTCTGCGCGACGTGCCGATAA
>Ga0180432_10011880_pt1 | contig 10210 bp, 12 predicted proteins | sample SS_ome_10_FD_132414 | JGI IMG/M metagenome (GOLD analysis project Ga0180432, IMG submission 132414) | Hypersaline lake sediment archaeal communities from the Salton Sea, California, USA - SS_1_MS_2 metaG | ecosystem: Environmental > Aquatic > Non-marine Saline and Alkaline > Hypersaline >...
ACCCCGCCGAACGAGTGCGCGCGCCGTGGTTGGAAAATCTCCGTAGCCGAGGCGGAGGAGCAGGTCGACCCATTCGAGGACGAGCTGAACCGTCTTGGTCTGAAGAATGCCCTCAAGGAGGCCGACACCTGGTCGCGCCTGTACGGCGGCGGCGCTGTCCTGCTGGGCCTGAACGACGGGCAAGAGTGGTCTGAGCCGGTAAACGAGGCCAGCCTGCTGAACGTAGAGTTCCTTCGAGTCGTTGACCGCTGGGAGCTCTACCCGGTCGACATGGAGCGTGACTTCCGCAGTCCGCACTACGGTCTCCCTCGTACCTACCGCATCCAGGCGCATGGCATCGACGCCAAGGACGTTCCGCCAGTCGTCCACGCCGACCGCGTCCTGAGATTCGAAGGGGTCCAACTCCCGCGCCGTCTTGCGTCGTTCCGACAGTACTGGGGCGGCTCCATTGTCCAGCGCGTCTGGGAGGCGATGGCGAACTACGGCGTCGTCCGGGGTAGCGCTGCATCGCTCGTTCACGAGTTCGAGCTCGGAATCTGGAAGGTCAAGAACCTCTCCAAGATCCTCTCCGGTGCGCGCGGTATGGAGAAGCTGGCGAACCGTCTGCTTGCCGCCGCGATGTCGAAGTCGAACGTCGGCGCGATGATGATCGACGACGGCGAGGAGTTCTCGAAGGTCTCGAGCTCCGTCAAGGGCCTCGCCGAGCTCTGGAAGCGCTACGCTGAGGACCTGGCTTCCGCGGCCGAGATGCCGCTGACTCTCCTCCAGGGCCAGGCGCCCGGAGGCCTCTCGACCGACGACGCCGGCGGCCGGACCTACTGGTACGATATGGTCTCGGCACGGCAGAGCGCCAAGTACGAGCCGCACATCCGCCGGGTCTGCAACTTGCTCTCGCTTTCGAAGCAGGGGCCGACGAACGGCCAACAGGTCGAGTTCTCGGTCGAGTTCCTGCCGCTCGAGGAGCCGACAGAGCAGGAGCGAGCGCAAACCGAGAAGACCGTCGCCGAAAAGGACGCCCTCTACCTCGACCGCGGGGTCCTCGCTCCCGACGAGGTGAGAGAGTCGCGTTACGGCGGCACGCGATGGTCTCAGGACACGGTCCTGCTCGAGGACGATACGCCCGATGCCGCGCCGGAGGATTGACCGCCGGCGCCGACGGGTACCGGTCGTCCACTACCCGATCCGACTCGAGGAGCAGTACAGACGACGTCTGCTCGAGCGCGTCGCGACCCTCCATGAGCTGGCCGAGCAATTCTTGCTCCCGGCCTACGAGATGGAGTTCGCCGAGCTCGACCGTCTTCGGCCTCGACGCAGCGACGACATCCCGGGCCGCGGGGACGACCCGACAGACCGCTCCATCGGCGACATCCGGGTCAAGTACCTGGAGCGGCACCCAGCCGACGAGCCGCTCGCCGATGAAGTCGGGGGACTCGTCGACGGCTACAACCGCCGAGGAGTCCAGCGACAGTTCGAAGCTGTCGTTGGTGTCCAGCCCGTCACCTCCGAGGCTTGGCTGCAGAACGAACTCTCGCTGTTCCGACGCCAGAACGCGAAGCTGATCAAGTCCATCCCGGACCAGTATCTCGAGGAGGTTGGCCGCCTCGCCGACCAAGCCCTGCAACAGGGCAAGACGCCACGCGAGTTCGCCGAGCTGCTCCGCAAGCGCTACTCGGTCACTCAGAACCGGGCGCGCCTGATCGCCCGCGACCAGGTCGCGAAGCTGAACGGGCAGCTCACCCAGCTCCGTCACGAGGAGATGGGCGTCACCCACTACACGTGGCGCACCTCCAAGGACGAACGCGTCCGCTCGCTCCACCGTGATCGCGAAGGCAAGCGGTTCTCTTGGCAAAAGCCGCCGTCGGATGGTCACCCCGGCGTTCCGATTCAGTGCCGATGCACGGCCGAGCCGGACATTGAGGGGATGCTCGGCAACGAGCCGTCGTCACCACCTTGAACGACACGGAGATGTTGGCAGAAGCGTTTGCAAAGTTCACTTCACCATCGTATACTTTGGGTAGTTTGCCTGAATCGTTGGAGAAACTGATTCAGGCGGTGATTACCACCTTCAAGTGAGGTCAGAGTGATTCTTTCACCTCCACCCGAGGGATACCGGTGGGAGCGCCTTCATGAGGTTGATCATCCAGATGGCCTTCCGCATCCGGAGGACTGGGACCTTGTGAAAATCCCAGAAGGTGACACGGACCCTCGTTGGGCCATTGATCGAGTTTCCGAAGGCCATAGTCAGGCGAGAGTTTCGGTTTGATGCTGACTCCCGGTGATGATCGAGAAGTCGTCTTCGCCTTTGACACTGGAGAGGACGACGAGTAGTTCTAACGCCCCCTCCTGACAGCCCAGGCGTCTCCGGACGCCTTTCGCATTTCTTGACCATGAAAGGGGACCGATGGACGAGCTGGAGAAGGCTTTCACATACCAGAGGCCGACACAGGAGCAGATAGACTCGTTGGCTGAGATCCGCTCAGCGGCGTTCGATTTTGCTCGCACCATCGAGCGACTCTGCCCGCCGTCGGCCGACCGCACCGTCGCAATCCGTAAGGTACGTGAGGCCGTGATGACCGCCAACGCTTCAATCGTCCTCGGTCCGATTCCTCGCTGATGCCGTACCGCTACGACAAGGGCGAGCTTCGAGCTCCGCACAAGACGCCGGAGGGCTACCTCTACGCCGACGCGTACGCGACCCGCGCGGGGGTGTTCAACTACCGCCGCCCCGACGGAACCGTTCGACGCGAGCTCCGTCACCCCGACGAGGTCTTCAAGGCCGACTCGACGGGCAGCTTGGGGCGCAAGCCCGTCACGCTGCGCCACCCCGAGGAGCCCGTCACGGCGACCAACTTCGACCAGTATGGCGTCGGCGTCGTCGGAGAGCGCATCGTCGAGGAGGCCGAGGGCGGCTTCGTCCAGGTCTCCCTCGCCATCCATCGCAAGGACGCCATCGAGGCCATCGAGAAGCAGGGACTGCGCGAGCTCAGCTGCGGCTACACCTGCGACCTCGACATGACACCCGGCGAGTGGAACGGGGAGCGCTACGACGCGCAGCAGAAGAACATCCACTACAACCACCTCGCCCTCGTCGAGCGCGGCCGGGCCGGCGCTGACGTCCGTCTCCGGATGGACGCCGACGACGCGGAGATGGTCGAGGACACACAGAACGACAAGAAAGAGCCACCCCGCGAGGGGGGCGTCACCACCCATACCAGGAGAGACACCATGCCCAAGATCACGATCGACGGAGTGACGTACGACGTGGAGGACGCCAACTTCGCGCAGAAGGTGGCCGACGTCGTCCGGGACCGCGACCAGCTCAAGGCCGACGCGGCCGAGCAGGCGAAGCAGCTCGAGCAGCTGACGCCGGAGAAGCAGCGCGCCGACGCGGCCGAGCAGAAGCGCGACGAGTACAAGGGCCAGCTCGACGCCCTCACGGTCGAGCACGACAAGCTCAAGCAGCAGGTCACGACCGACGAGGATCGTACCGGCTGGTACAACGAACGCACCCAGCTGCTCGACGTCGCGAAGAAGCTGAAGGTCGACAAGGCCGACGACCTGGACAATGCGGCCTTGAAGAAGGCCATCGTACAGACGCACAACCCGGACCTGAAGCTGGACTCCGTCAGCGAGGGCTACGTCGACGGAGCCTTCGAGATGATCAAGCAGAGTCTCGGGAAGCGCGACCAGCACCTCGACTCCGTCCACACCGTGCCCGCGACACCCCCGCAGGGGTCGCAAGGGTCGCAGGGCGGCGACTGGAAGACCGACGTGAACGACGCGCGCAAGGCCCAGCTCGAGCAACTGGACGGCAGCGCGAAGCTCCTTCAGTGAGCCAACCCCGACAGCCAATCACCACAACCAGGGAGAACTGACCCATGCAGGACATCTACCGCGACACGATGCTCCCCGGGCTGCCGGGGATGCCGGCCGACTCCGGCGTCAAGGACATCGTCACCCTCATCAACGACGACCCCCGCACCCAGCAGGTGGACACGATCGTCGTCGACACCGCGACCAACAGCCACACCTACACGCTGAAGGTCAACGGTATCACGATCTCGTACACCGCGGACGCCACGGCGACCAAGGCCGAGATCTCCGCCGGTCTCAAGGCCGCCCTCGACGCCGAGCCGCTGGTGAGCGGTCTCTTCGACGTGGCCGACGATGGGGTCGACACCATCACCATCACCGCCCGCGTCGGTGGGACGGGCTGGACCATCAGCGACGTCGACGCGAAGTGCACGCTGACGAACACCACGGCGAACGACGAGGCCGACCCGATCGGCTTCGGTCTGCTCGTCCTCCACGACGACGCCAACGACAAGAACGGCGTCATCGCCAAGTCGGCGCACCTGACGGCGCACGCCATCGTGCTCACCCCGACCGCGGTCAACGACTACGTCTACCGCATCCAGATCGAGTTCAACGGCGTCAAGTACGTCTCGGAGATCACGGCCGACGGCACCGCCACGGTCAAGGAGATCGTCGAGGCGCTGGCCGCAGACGTCAACACGATCATGCCGGCGAGCTCGGTCATCGCCTCCGAGGACGACACCACCCTGACCCTCACCTCCGAGGTGCCCGGGCTGGAGATGGTCGTCACCATCCTGTGCGACAACATCGCCTACACCTCGGACAACAAGGGCAAGTTCACCGACGTCAACCGCGCCGCGGCCGGCGTCACGGTGCACACCTACGCCGTCGAGCCCAACTCGTCCGGTGAGTACGAGTACCCGGCGAACTCGGCGATGTCCGTCCAGCGCCGTGGCCGCATCAAGGTCACGACCGAGGATGAGATCACCGAGACCTCCGAGGTCTACGTCCGCCTGAGCGGCACGGGGACCGAGGGCGCCTTCCGCGGCTCGACCAACGCCGGCGCCGTCAAGCTCGACCCGTCGCGCGCGAAGTGGGTCAAGACCCTCTCGGCGACGATGGCCGTCCTCGAGTGCAACTTCGACTGATCACCCAGGCTTCTGACGAGGCCGCATCGATAGGAGACCCCCCATGAACTACGACGAGCTCGTCAAGCGCCTGGACGCACTGATCAACGTGCACCCGGGCGCCCTCATCCGGAAGGACAGCCTCCTGGCGGGGACGCCGGCCGGTGTGTTCTTCGAGCAGCAGATCACGCACATCCAGGCCGAGGTCTACCGGGCCAAGGTGCCGCGCCGGCGCGCGTTCGACCTCATCCCGGCCGACATGAACTTCCACCCCGGCGCCCAGTCGTTCAAGGTCCGGATGTTCGAGAGCGTCGGCGAGGCCAAGGTCATCGGCCCGCACTCGTCCGACCTCCCGCTGGTCGGCCTGCGCGGCGTCGAGCAGACCTTCCCCTTCAAGACCATCGGCGTGGCCTACGAGACCTCCTGGGACGAGATCCAGGCCGGCATGATGGCGGGGACGCCGCTCGACCCGGAGAAGGGCGTTGCGGCCAGGCTGGCGGTGGAGCAGCTCCAGAACCGGCTGGCCTGGGATGGCGACGAGACGATCGGCTTTCACGGTGTGCTGAACCATCCCAACATCCCGCGCGTCATACTGCCCGACGGCATCGACTCCGGGACGTCGGCGGCCAACATCATCCTCTACCTGAACTCGATCGTGAACGCGGTCGAGGAGGCCTCGGAGCACACCGAGTCGCCGACGGTCATGGCGCTGGCGACCGACGCCTACAGCTACATCACCAGCACGCCTCGCAGCACGACCTCGGATACCACGATCGCGAAGTACTTCCTCGACAACAACCCGTCGATCCAGCGACTCGAGAAGGTGCCCGAGCTCAACGGCAAGGGACCCGCCGGCGAGGACCTCATCTGGGTGTACAGCCCCGAGCCGCGCATCATCCGCCGGCCGACGCCGCTGGCCTTCACCCAGTTCCCCGTACAGCCCAAGGGCCTGGTCAACCTGACGCCGTGCGTCGCGCGCCAGGGCGGCATCGCCACGAGCTACCCGCTCGGCATGGCGATCGCCGAGATTCCCGCGCCCTGATCACTGACCTGAGACGGCGGCCGGTTTCGTGCCGGCCGCCTCTCTCAACACCTACAGGGAGGCACCATGCCCCAGGTCATCGTCGAGAACAAAGAGCTGCGCCCCGAGACCATCCTCGTCAACGAGTCGAGCAAGATCCAGCTGAACCACGGCAAGAACTCCGTCGACGAGGAGCTGTGGAAGCAGGCGCTGAAGAACAAGGGTGTGAAGCAGCGCGTCACCAACGGGCGGTATTGCGTCAGCAAGGCCTGACATGTCGTCCCGCGACGTCCTCTTCGACATCGCGTCGGAGTTCGAGACGGTCGACGCCGATGAGCTGGCTCGTGTCGACCGCTTCCTCGGCTACGCCGCCGCCCAGCTCTCCTACGACACGTGGGAGGAGCAGTACACGATGGGCTGTGTCTACCTCACCGCCCACATGCTCAAGATGCGTGCGATGAGCTCGGCCGGAGACAACGGCGGAGGACCGGTCAGCTCTCGCAAGGCCGAGCAGCTCGCCATCTCCTACGCAGTACCGCAGGGAGACGCTGAAGATGCCGCGCTCCAGTCGACCCGCTACGGACAGGAGTTCTTGAGACTCCGTTCGTCGCTAGTCATGGGGCCGGTCGTCCTCGGCATGGATGAGATCTCGTGAGCGTCACCAAGGTCATCGACAGGGACAAGGGCTACCGGCGCATCATGGCCGACCTGCTCGCGCACAAGAACGCCACGATCACCGTAGGCCTCCACGGCGACAATGAGCCCTACGATGGCAGCGGCGCGACGCTCGCACAGGTCGCGACCTTCAACGAGTTCGGCACAGAACACATCCCAGCGCGCCCTTTCATCCGCAGCACCTTCGACGAGCAGGTTGGAGAGTGGGAGCGGCTGGTTGCTCTCGTCGAGCGCCGCCTCATCGCCGGAACCATGTCCATCAGTCAAGCCCTGAAGCTGCTCGGCGCGAAGATCGTGGCCGACATTCAGGCGAAGATCACTGACGGTCCGCACGAACCGAACAGACCTTCGACCATCGCGAAAAAGGGATCGACGTCGCCGCTCATCGACACAGGTCGGCTGCGGCAAAGCGTGACCTTCGAGATCAAGCGCTGAGATGTTCCTTGGACAGCAGAGCCTGACCGTCACACGGCAGACGGGCTCGTACGTCGACGGCGTCTGGACACTCGCGGCGGACTCGACCTTTGGCATCGTGGGCTCAATCCAGCAGCTCAGCGCGCGTGAGCTCCAGCTCCTCCCCGAAGGGGAGCGAACCAGGGAGCAGCGTATCCTCTACTCGCTGACGCAGCTCCGAACCGCGAAGCTGGACACCCAGGTCCCGCCCGACGAGGTCACCTACGACGGGCGCCAGTGGCGCGTCCAGGACCGTCGCTACTACGACCAGGCCACGGCCGGGCCACTGCAGCACTACCGCTACCGTCTGGTCGCGGTCGGAGATGACGAGTGAGCGAGTACTCTCCCTCGACGCAGGAGCAGGCCCTGCAGGCCTGGCTGCGGCTCGTGCTCGCCCAGTTCGACACGGACACACACACCGTCCAGGCCATCTACGCGCGCCAGGCCGGTACTCGGCCGGACAAGCCCTACGCGGCGCTGCAAGTGCTGACCGAGGTCGAGACGGGACCGCCCGAGACGGAGCTGACGGACACAGCCGCGGACTCCGACTTCGAGCACCACGCCGACCAGCACTACCTCGGTACTGTCCAGGTCGACGTCTACGGCGACAACCACGCCCAGATGATGCGTGTGCTGCGCCGCTCCATCGCCGACCCGCGCGTCCGCGAGCAGAACATGACCGCCAAGCTGTACCTGGTCGACAGCCCTGGCGGTCAGCACTCCACCATCCTTCGAGACACCTCCTGGGAGCACCGCTCTCAGTGCGACTTCCGCTACGCTTTCGCCGAGCGGGATACCACCGACGTGGCGGCCGTCGAATCGGTCGTCGCGACCGTCAACGCCAACGACCTCTCTCAGGAGGTCACCGTTCCATAGGAGCACGACATGTCGCTCGACACCTACGTGGTGAACGCGAGCATCTCGTTGGGTGCGTCCCTGATCACCAGGGCCGGCCTCGGGACGCCGCTCATCGCTGGCGCCGCCACTTTCTCGGATCGTGTCCAGTCCTACGCGGCAGACGACGACTACGCCAACGATTCCGATCTTTCCACAGAGCTCAAGGCCGCTCTGGCGCGTATCTTCGCGCAGACAATTCACGTCTCGACGGTCAAGGTCGGACGGGTTGGGGCGGACCAGAAGCTCGACATCAATCTGGCTCCCGAAAACCCGGTGGTTGACGGGAAAATCTACGGCCTGAAGATCAACGGGACGAACTACGAGTACACGGCCGATGTCGCCGGCGCTGGCGACACCACGGCCGATGTGGTCGACGAACTGGTCACGGCCATCACCGGCGGTGGTGAGCCGGTCACCATGACCGACAACGGCAACGACTTTGACATCGAGGCCGACGTCGCGGGTGTCCCCTTCACCTACGCCGACGGTGACAACGTCGACGGAACGCAGACCACCACCGTCACGACCGCGGACCGCTCCATCTCCACCGAGCTGAGCGAGATCGAGGCCGAGGACGGCGACTGGTACTACCTGCTGACGACCAGCCGCGATGAGACGGACATCAATCGCGCCGCCGACTGGATCGCGAGCGACGGGCAGCGCATCTACATCGCGCAGACCGACGACTCCGGCGTCAAGGGCAGCGGCTCGAGCGACATCGCGTCGGTGCTGAAGGCCGACAACAACGGCCGGGTCGGGGTCATCTTCCACGGCACCGACACCGAGTACCTCGCCGAGGGGCTGACCGGCTTCAAGGCCGCGGCCGATCCGGACCAGCAGTCGACGACCTGGGCCTTCGCCAACGTCGTCGGCGTCTCGGCGGACACACTCACCACCTCCGAGCGCGCCTACATCCTCGGCAAGTACGCCTCGGTCTACGAGAGCGCCGGCGGGGTCGCGGTCACCTTCGAGGGCAAGCTCGCCAGCGGCAAGTACATCGACCAGCGCATCTCGGCCGACTGGCTGGCGACGCGCATCAAGGAGGACTGCCTCCAGGAGCTGCTCAACTACTCGGCCCGCAACGAGAAGATCCCCTACACGGACAACGGCTTCGCCGTCTTCACCGCGCTGGTGATGAAGCGGCTGCAGCAGGGCATCCGCGCGGGTCACTTCGTCGACGGCTCGGACAACGAGGACGAGCTGCCGTGGGTCACCATGCCGAGCCTGGACCCGGACTCCGACAACCCGGTCACGACCGAGGACCGTGAGGCCCGCATCCTGCGATTCTCCTGCGGGGCCACGCTGGCCGGCGGGGTCCACAGGGTCGTCGTCAACGCCTACGTCGAGACCAGCTGATAGGAGGGCCGAATGCCTCTCATCCCAGAACCCGTCAAGACCTGGAGTCCCAGCGACTGCAGCGTCATCGTCAACGGCTACCGCCTGAGCGGCTTCGTCGACGGCTCGTTCGTCACGGTCGAGCGCATGTCGGACCGCGCCACCATGAAAGAGGGTGTCGACGGGGTCGTCACGCGCTCGCTGAATCCGAGCAAGGCCTCGACGATCACCATCCGCCTGCAACAGCGGTCGATGTCGAACTCGGTCCTGGCCGCTCTCGAGCGGGCCGGCACCGTCTTCCCCTTCCTCTTCATGGACACGGTCAACGGCGAGCGCATCGCCGCCGGCCAGGCCTGGATCTCGAAGGTCCCGAGCCTCGACTTTGCCAAGGAGAGCGGGGATCGGGAGTGGACGCTGCAAACGAGTGGCGCCGACTGGAGTCCCTGATGCCGAGAGAGATCTGCAAGACGACCATCAAGGACGTCGCCAGCAAGCCTCACCAGTACGAGCTGGTTCAGCACGGCGGCTGGAGTGGCCGACACCTGCAGGGCAAGCTCATGCAGGCTGCGGCCCGCCTGGTCGGACATGGTCTCGGCGCCGCGGAGCTCGGCGGCCGTTCCCTGGTCGACGCTCGTATCAACGGTGGTTCACTCGTCTCGGCTGTCGAGCCGCTCATCGAGCTCATCCTCCAGGACGACGACTTCCTGCTCGACCTGTTCCAGCACACGACCCGGGACGGGCAACAGCTCGCCGACACCGGCGTCTTCGAGCTCGCCTACCAAGGCAACTGGGGCGAGCTCTACCACGCGGTCTACTGGGCGGTGGAGGTGAACTTCGGCGCCCCTTTAGCGAGCTACCTGAGCGGCTTGCTCGGCGCTCAGGCGAC
>Ga0180432_10011881_pt1 | contig 10210 bp, 7 predicted proteins | sample SS_ome_10_FD_132414 | JGI IMG/M metagenome (GOLD analysis project Ga0180432, IMG submission 132414) | Hypersaline lake sediment archaeal communities from the Salton Sea, California, USA - SS_1_MS_2 metaG | ecosystem: Environmental > Aquatic > Non-marine Saline and Alkaline > Hypersaline >...
ATGTCACTAGCCAGAACCACAGTAAGGGTGTAATCACCCCTGCCTGGCCACCGAGAAAAGAAAGCAGCCCGGCAGGCAAAAAAGCAGGCCCACCGATCGCATGCCTGAGTTGGAAGGCAAACGAGCCTCCTTCGTTGACCGCATTCCACCAGAGGTTGGGAGCCGCCACGCATGCGGCACACAGGAAGGCAAGCGCCGGACCCGGCCCCTTTAGCCGTTCGCGACCCGTCTTGCAAAGGCAGAAGAAAAGTGCCAGTCCCGGCAGGAACAGAAAACCGCTCATCTTCGCCAGGCCGGAAACACCGACCATCGCGCCGACAGCCACCCACCAGACTGCCTTGCGCGTCTGGTAAGCCTTCAAGGAAAACCAGGTCGCGGCGGACCAGGCCGCTACCAGTGCTGCGTCGGGAGTGTGGATCACCGCCCCCGTTGCGAAAAGCGGACACACGCTCACGGCTACGGCCACCCAGAAGGCGCGTCGCGCGTCCGAGGTAATCTCCCTGACCAGTAAGAACATCACCCAGGCGGTGGGCAACGAGCACAACAAGGCCCCCAGACGCACTCCAAGCTCGTTATCTCCCAGGAAAAAAGTGCCCAGCCCGATCAACCAGGCCACCAACGGACCGTGATCGTAGTATCCCCAGTCCGGTGATCTGGACCATGCAAAGTAATAGGCCTCATCGGGGCACAACTCGACGACCGCGGCGAATACACCCCGGAGAAGAGTCAGCCCGGCCAGCACGACCAGCAGGCGCCAGACATACTTCGAATCGCCGCCACTCATCGCCACCTGCCCAGGCGCACACGCCAGACTGCCGCCAAACCCTCCAGGAATATGCCCGTAGACATCTTGGACGCCCCCGAACGTCTCTCATCGAACGTAATGGGAACTTCCACCATCGACAGGCCTTTCTTGTGGACGCGGTAGTTCATCTCTATCTGGAAGGCAAAACCAGTCGACGCCACGCTCGCGAATTCTATCACCTCGAGGGTTTCACGTCGCCAGCATTTGAAACCACCAGTTACGTCACGAATGGGAAGACCGAGGATGGCCCGCGCGTACAGCGACCCTCCCTGTGAAACCAGGCGCCGGAATTTTCCGAGCCCCGCGGCGCGCCCGTCCTCTACGTAGCGCGAGCCAACAACCAGGTCGGCTCGACTGGCAGCCTCCCTCAGCCTGGGCAATTCAGCGGGTCGATGCGAAAAATCGGCGTCCATCTGGGCCACATATGGATGGCCGGCCTCCAGCGCACGGGTAAATCCATCGACGTACGCGGGACCCAGGCCACGCTGTTTGCCTCGCCTGCTCAACAATGACACCCGCGGGTCATTTTCGAAGTGATCGAGGACGACCCGCCCGGTACCGTCCGGGCTGTCATCATCGACAACGAGGATGTCGCAATTGATGGCGCCCAGGACCTCGGTTATGAAAGGCGCGATATTGGCCGCCTCACAGTAGGTGGGAATGACGACCAGCGTGTCGGCCCTCGATTGGCTGATCTTCTTCTCGTTCACTCCGGCTCCCGGCTGATTCTTGCGTCCAGAATTTCTGCGACCCGGCGAGAGGGACTGGCCTTTCCCAGACTAGCCACGATATCACGATAGCCATCCAGCACCCCTTGCCGTCGATCTCCTACTTCGAGCAAAGGTATGGCCGCCTGCGCAATCTTCCTCGGTTTTGCATTACCCTGCAGCAACTCGGGTACCAACTCGCGCCCGGCCAGGATATTCACGATACAAACGTGATCGAGCCTGAAGAAAGGCCGCACCAGTGTATAAGTTGTCCTCGATACGCGATATACCACCACGAGCGGCACTGATGCCAGGGCGGCCTCGAGAGTCACAGTGCCAGAGGCAGCCAGGGCCAGTGATGCATCGGCCAATTCCGCCCGAGCACCACTGTCGCTCAATTCGACCCGCAGGCCACTTTCATCGATGACACCTTGCACCAAGCCGCGATCCAACCCGCCGGCCAAGGGCAACACGAAGCGAAGATCGGGTCTGCTCTCCTTCAGCAGGCGAGCGGCCCCGACCAGCGAAGGCAACAGCCTCTGGATTTCTCGTCTGCGGCTGCCGGGCAATAGCAGTATCTTGCCCGGATCGGGATCTCTCTCGGGAATTTCATCCTCGCACAAGGGATGCCCAACGAATTCGGCCGGGACGCCGTACCCGGAGAAAAACTTCTCTTCGAAAGGGAAAACAACACACAGGTGCTCGACCCGCCGCCGGATCTGCCTCACTCTTCCCCGTCGCCAGGCCCATGCCTGGGGCGCCAGGTAATAGACTACCGGCACCCCGGCTTTTTTCAGCCTTCTCGCCAGCCGCAGGTTGAAATCAGGCAAATCCATCAGAAGCGCCGCTGCGGGCTTCCTGCGCCCGGTTTCGGCCAGCAGCGTATTAAAAACCCGTCGTATCCCGGCTAGTCCCTTGAAAACCTCACTGATACCGACCACGTTCAGTTCATCGGAGTCGGCCACGGCATGCAGTCCGGCAGCCTTCATCCTGCTGCCGCCCAGCCCGAAAAACTCGACGCCCGGCCGGATTTCGCTGAGCGCGCTGAGCACCTTGGCCCCGTGCATGTCGGCCGAAGCCTCCCCCGCTACGGCCAGCAGCGCCGGAGCCTGCCCGGAACTCAACTGCTTCCCCCGTTTTGCATGCTGTCGATGATACGCGCGGCCAGAGCAACTACGGCCCTGCCCGCCTCACCCCCGACCGCCGGCCGGCTGCCATTCAGAAGGCCCCTGACAAAAGCCATGTCTTGATCCAGGAGCGGATCGTTCCTTGCCACCATGCGGCGTTCGTTCGACCGGTGCCCGTTGTCCGAATAGATACGTTCGACAAAACTCCCGGCCAGGTTGGCCTCGAGCATCCCGTCGGCATCCGCGACCCTGAATCTTCTGGCCCGTGTCGAGTCAGCCCTCGATGCCTTGACACTGGCCCGCAAGCCGTCCTCGAACTCGATCTCAGCGCTGGCCCGGTCCAGGAAAGGTGTGCAAACCGATTCGCCAAAAGCAGTGACCCTGCGCACTCGAGAACCGGTAAGCTGCAACAAGATATCCAGATCGTGGCTCATGAGCTCCAGCACCACGCCCACATCCCCTCCCCTTCCGGGATATGGACCACTGCGTTCCATATCGATCTTTTTTGGCTGGTTGATGTGCTTGAGGGCTTCTACAAAAACCGGGTTGAACCTTTCCAGGTGCCCGACCTGAAGAGCCACTTCCCGCTCGGCAGCCAGGCGGCAAAGCTCTTGTGCCTGCTCGTTCGTGGCGGCCAGAGGCTTCTCAACCAGCAGGGACACCCCGGCATCCAGCAAACCAGTGCTAACCGCGTAGTGCTGCGATGTCGGAACTGCGACCACCGCGGCGTCAACCTCTCCAATCAGTTCCAGGTGCGATTGGAGCCACTCGACGCCGTATTGCTTGCCTACGGCACGGGCCCGCTCGCCATCGATGTCCACCACTACCGACAGCTCAACCTCTGGTAAAGCGGCCAGTTTCTGACAGTGAAATGAGCCGAAATAACCGGCCCCCACCACCGCCAACTTGATGACATCGCGGTCCAAAAGCGCACCTCATGCGCCCGCCAGCTTTTTCTTGATCGGGCGGGCTATTCCTAGCACACCCCTGTCGGCTGTTCAAGCAAACCACTTACAAAAGGATTTTCCCGCTGGAGCTAACGGCCCGGTAGGTAACCCCGCACCATCAACCAACTGGTTGGTTAACTGTCACACAAAAAAACACCCCACCAGAGGTGGGGCGCGCGCTGTCGCTCACTTGCGCTCGCAGCCCAGGGCATCGAAAACCATGTCGATGATCAGCTCGCGGCGCAGGTTCAGTTGTTTCTTGTTCAGAGGATCTTCGCCCAGCAACATGCCGATGAACTCGGCATCTGAAAAATATGCCATGGTCATGGCATAGATGGCTACCAGAAGTTGTCTGGGATCTATCTTCTTGAAATCACCGTTTTCGATCCCTGCCTCGATGAAGGCCACCCCCCTGTCGAACAGCGGCTTGAAAAACGTCTCCACCAGCCTGGCCAGGTAGCGATCGTTACTGCCCATCTCCATGGCGGTGATGCGCGAGAAATTCTTGTGCGAGGCCACGTAATCGAAGAATCCGCGGCAGAACGCCTCCAGTTGCTCGGGATAGCCCAAATCGTCGGACACTGTCTCCTGGGTGAGCTTGATCAGATCGAACAGGATCTTGTCCAACAAGGCATGGTAGAGCTTTTCCTTGGAGTCGAAGTAATAGTGGATCATGGCCTTGTTGACCGCGGCCAGATCGGCTATCTCCTGGGTGCGGGCCCCGGCGAATCCCTTGGAGGCGAAGATGGATTCGGCTACGAAAATGATGCGTTCCTTTGGATCACGGATAGATTCCAGTTTGGGAACGAAGTCCGTACCGTATAAGCGAGAGGCCTCGACCAACAGTTGCTTGCGCTTCTTGTCGCGCCGTCTGGCGGCCTTCGGTACCTCGCGCACCGGCTCGTTACCCTCTTCGTCTTTTTCGCCCCCACCCTTGACCAACTCGAGCTTGCGCTTTTCCTCCCTGGAAACCATGCCGCGCAGCCAACCACGTGGTTAATTACTTGTCAAGCAAAAACACCTCGGCGACCCCAGTGTTCGTTGCAGAAGCCGCTGACAAATTGTCAGCCACTGGCCAGGGCCCGTGGCGGGCTTGCCATTTTGTCGATCCGTGCCAAACCGCAGACCTTGCGGCCACCCCGGGTCGAAGATATGTCTCTTTCTATTCAAGGGCTTGTGACGCATCCCGCACAGCCAGGCACTGTGCTCGAATTGGCACGCGGATTGCTCTGTAATCTTCGGGCACAACAGCGATCCGTGGCGGAGGAACGATGGAAGCAATCGTGAAGAAGTATTTCTGGACGGTCAACCTGGTTTTTTTAGCCCTGGGTGCCTGGTTGCTGGCCGGAACGGTCAACGTGGTGGTCGCTCACAAGCTTCAGCCGTTACCCGCAATCTCTAAGGAAAAACCCAGCAACAAGAGTCACTCGCGAGGCAAGGGCAACAACGATAACAACCGGGTGATTGTCGACCGTAACTACTTCGGTTCGGCAACTGCCATTCCAGTGGAAGAAAACCCGGAAGAGAACCAGGAGCAACAGCTAGCCATGGGAGCCGCCGGGGAAGAAGGCCAGCCGAGTGACCTGCGTGCCTCGCTGGTGGGAACAGTGGTGGCATCCAGTCCCAGATGGTCGATGGCCATGATCACCGATCTCTAGGAATCCGAGACGGGAATGTACCGTATCAAGGATAACTTGATGGACGAGGCAACCGTGGTGGCCATCCTCTCACGCAAGGTCGTCATCAACCGCAACGGCGTCAACGAATACCTGGAACTCAGGGAAGAGGAAGCTCCGCAAAGACCCGGGCACAAGCGCAACCGCAAGCGCCGGCACCGCAGAACCTCTTCTTCCCTGGGCAAAGGCATCAAGAAAACCGGACCGGGCTCCTGGAAGATTGACCGCGAAGAAATCGACAAGACCTTGTCGAACCTCAACAACATCGCCATGCAGGCCCGGATAGTTCCCTCTTTCAAGAACGGCGAGGCCAACGGCTTCAAATTGTTCGCCATACGGCCTGGCTCGGTGTACAGCAAGCTCGGCATTCAGAACGGAGACATCATCCACAAGATAAACGGCTACGCCATGAACAGTCCCGACAAGGCTCTGGAGATCTACCAGAAGCTCAAGAGCGCGCGCAACGTGGAAATAGAAGTCACCCGGCGCGGCAAGTCCAAGAAACTCAGTTACACCATCGAGTGACAACATGCATGATCACGCGAAACCCCCGAGGGGCCAGACCATGATTAGACGACTTCCGGCAACGCTCGCCTGCCTAACTTTCTTGTTCATCCCCATGAATCACGCGCTGGCTGATGATGAACCGACGCTCGTAGCGCAGGATGACGAATCCAAGCGAGACAAAGGTACCCGTCCTCCCGTGCCCAAGCCCACTACGCTCAAGAATTTCAAGAAGGCCCGTACCCTGGGACCAGCGAGGGGCTCGTCACGGGTCCGCCCCATCAAACCGGGCGTCAAGCCGCGGACACTCAAAAGCAGACCGCGACTTCAGAAAAGGCCCCGTAACGATGACGGGAAAGGGAGACAAGATTCCAGGACCACGGATAATCCGCGCTCGAGAATTCAGCCCCGTCGCGGGTCGAGTGAACAGAAACGTGGCTTGAAGATGGACACGGCCGAGAAAGCTTCCGGCAAGGGAGACATCGAGATTTCTACAAAGGAGAAAAAGTGCAGGCCTCTGCCTCCTCATGTACGTGTGATGATGAACTTCAACGAGGCCGAAGTCCTGGAAATCGTGCAATGGATCAGCAAACAGACATGCAAGAACTTCATCATTGGCGACGGGATAAGGGGCGGCAAGATAACGATTCTCTCCAACACTCCCGTCACGGCTGGCGAGGCCTACCGTGCGTTCCTGTCATCACTGAACGTAAACAACATGACAGTAGTCAAGGTCGGCAACTTTCACAAGATCCAGATGAAGCGCGAAGCTTCCAAGGACACGATCCCCACGTACATCGGTGATGAGGTTGACATCCCCGCTCTCGATCAGATGGTCACCCGCGTGATGCAGCTCAAGTACGTTGATGTCAACACCATAAACGGCACCGTCAAGCAACTGACCACCAAGGATGGAGACAGCTACCCCTACGCTCCCACCAACACACTGATCATCTCCGATACCGGCAACAACATGTACCGGCTGACTGAGATTCTCAACCAGCTCGACACACCCCTGGGCCAGGAGGAAATTCGCGTGGTCCAGGTCGAATACGCCGAGGCGACCGAGCTGGCCCAGACACTGGAGGAAATATTCGGCGACAAGGGCGGCGGCCGGTCTGCATCTTCATCGAGGCGCAAGAGCCACCGTATCAAACCCGTGCGCTCCGGCAAGAGCACGACGCCACCTTCTTTGTCGGAAGGCGCTGGTGAAGAAAGTATTTCGCTCTCGAAGGTCATCCCAGACGAGCGCACCAACAAGCTGATCCTGGTGGCACCCGCCCGGGCATTCGCCAAGATCCAGAGCTTGATTGAACAACTCGACGTTCCCATCCCGGGCGAGGGGCAGATACAGGTAATCTACCTGCAACACGCCGACGCCGAGGAGCTGGCCTCGACCTTGACTTCGCTGGCCCAGGGTTCCACCGGCCGTACTACCTCATCCTCCCGCCGGGGCAAGAAGGGCGGGGGCGCGCCCAAGGCAGCCGAGCTTTTCCAGGGCGAGGTCAAGGTCACCGCGGACAAGGCAACGAATTCCCTGGTCATTGTCGCCAGCCAGAGCGACTTCAAGAGCCTCATCAAGGTAATCAAGAAGCTCGACATTCGCAGGCGACAGGTTTTCGTCGAAGCCGTGATCATGGAGGTAAACCTCGATACCTCCAAGGATACCGGTCTGGCTTTCCACGCCGGTTCCGGCGCCGAGATCGCAGGCGAGACGGTTCCGTTGTTCTTCGGAACGCAGTTCAAGGCCCAGGGCTCGAACTTCAATTCCCTGGCCCCGAATATAAGCCTGCTGGGATTTCTGGGCGGTCTCAGGGGCCCGGAACTGGCAGGCGAAGACAGCATCCTGGCCGGCATCTCGCTGCCGGCCTTTGGGGTCATGCTACAGGCCCTGCAGACCGATTCCAACGTCAACGTGCTCAGCACCCCTCACATCCTTACTTCGGACAACGAGGAAGCCGAGATCATGGTCGGTGAGAACATACCGATCCCGGCCGGCTACGGGGGCTACGGGGGCGGGATGAGTTCCCTGGCCGGTCTGGCGTCTTTGGCCGGCGGCACCACCGGCACGACGACCACAACCACCGCTTCCAGGTACGGCGGTTACGGGGGTTACGGCGGGCTTTCGAGCCTGATGGGAATGGGCATGGGAGCCATCAACCGCCAGGAAGTCGGCCTGACCCTGAAGATCAAACCCCAGATCAACGAGGGCAACGTGATCAGGCTGGAGCTCGAGGAAGAGCTCAGCGAGGTAAAAGACACGTCCAACCCCCTGGGCCCGACGACCACCAAGCGCTCGGCCAAGACAGTCGTCGAGGTTGGGGATCAACAAACGGTGGTCATCGGCGGCCTGATCCGAGAGAAACTGGACGTCGGTGAGACCAAGGTGCCGGTGCTGGGTGACATTCCTGTGCTGGGGTGGTTTTTCCGCACCCGTAGAGAACAGAAGACAAAGACCAACCTGCTTCTTTTCCTGACGCCGCACGTGATCGAGGGCCCGGCGGATTTCAAGGAGATTTTCGAACGCAAGATGAACGAGCGGCGCGAGTTCGTCGAGAGGTTCCACGGCTACGGCCCCGAGTACAAGGCTTTCATCGACTTCAGGAAACGCCACGGTCCATTGGCCGATATACACCTGACAGTGCGCAAGGAAATGCAGAAGATCGAAAACGGGGGCCCGGGCACGGGCAAGGAAATCGTAGTCATGCCGGATGAAGGCCACAGCGAGAAAGAAGAAGCCGGATCCGAGCCAAAACCCGTTACACCCGAAAAAGAGCGGAGCGAGGAGGCAATTCCGGAGACTTCCGGGTCTTCCCCGGCCGCAGAACCCGAGCGCCCGGAAGAAGGGCGTCTCGAAGTGGATTGACAAGAGAGAAGATCGAGATGGGCGATAACCGCAAGATCGGCGAGATCCTGCTCGAGCAGGTCGGATTCGAGCCGGATAAAATCGAACAGGCGCTGCAGACCCAGAAGGATCGGGGCGGCAAGTTCGGTGAAATCCTGGTTTCCATGAAGGCCGTGACCACCGGTGACGTCGTGCATGCGCTGTCTGCGCAACTCGACCTGCCCGTGGTCGAGGAACTCAACATGGATACAATCGACCCCGATCTGGTGCAACGCATCCCCATCAATTTTGCCAAGCAGCAAATGGTGCTGCCCCTGAGTCAGAACGGGGAAGAAATCATCGTTGCCGTTGCCGATCCGCTCAATACATTCGCCCTCGATGACGTACGCATGCTGCTGGGCAATTCCATTCGCCCGGTACTGGCGGAGAGCCAGACTATTCTGGATGGTATCAACCGGGTATACGACCGGGCCACCGGGGAAGCCGAGGCCCTGGTTGACGATCTCGAGGAAACCGACCTGGATTCTCTGGCCCAGGAACTGGAAGAACCCGAAGACCTGCTGGACGCATCCGACGAGGCCCCCATCATCAGGCTGGTCAACTCGCTGCTTTTCCAGGCGGTCAAGGAACGCTGCAGCGACGTGCACATAGAACCCATGGAGCGGGATATTTCGGTGCGCTTTCGCCGCGATGGCATCCTGTACGAAATCCTGCGTACTCCCAAACGCTTCCAGTCCAGTATAACTTCGAGAGTCAAGATCATGGGCGGGTTGAACATCGCCGAGAAGCGGCTGCCCCAGGACGGCCGTATACGCATCAAGATTGCAGGCAAGGATATCGACATCCGGCTCAGCACCGTCCCCACCGTCCAGGGTGAACGCGTCGTCATGCGCTTGCTGGACAAGTCTGCCGTGCTGCTCGATCTGAACGAGATCGGGATGAACGAGGGCAACCTGCGCGCCATGAGCCAGATGATCCGCCGCAGCCACGGCATCGTGCTGGTAACAGGCCCCACCGGCAGCGGCAAGACGACGACCCTCTACGCGGCCCTTACGAAAATCAACACGCCGGAGATCAACATCCTGACAGTCGAGGATCCGGTGGAGTACCAGTTGCCGGGAATCGGCCAGATCCACGTCAACGAAAAGATCGACCTCACCTTCTCCAACGTGTTGCGCTCTTTCCTGCGCCAGGATCCCGACGTAATAATGGTCGGCGAGATACGTGACCTGCCCACGGCTGAAATCGCCATCCAGGCCTCGCTGACCGGCCACCTGGTCTTCTCGACCGTCCACACCAACGATTCCTCAGGGGCTATCACGCGACTGGTCGACATGGGGGTCGAGCCCTTCCTGGTAGCCTCGTCGCTGGCGGGCATTCTCGCACAACGCCTGGTCCGCACCGTCTGCCCCCACTGCCGGGAGAAAGTCGTTCCCTCAGAGGAAGAATGGGCAAAGCTGAATCTTCGGGACAACGGCTCGAGCATACCCGAACACGTCCACAAGGCAGTCGGCTGCGCCAAGTGTTTCAAGACCGGCTATCTGGGCCGGACCGGCATATACGAACTGCTGGTGGTCGACGACGAGATTCGCCAGATGG
>Ga0180432_10011882_pt1 | contig 10209 bp, 6 predicted proteins | sample SS_ome_10_FD_132414 | JGI IMG/M metagenome (GOLD analysis project Ga0180432, IMG submission 132414) | Hypersaline lake sediment archaeal communities from the Salton Sea, California, USA - SS_1_MS_2 metaG | ecosystem: Environmental > Aquatic > Non-marine Saline and Alkaline > Hypersaline >...
GAGGGGAGTGAAATAGTACCTGAAACCGTGCGCTTACAAGCAGTCACAGCCCTATGCCCATCTTCGGATGGGAATGGGTGGTGGCGTGCCTATTGAAGCATGATCCTGCGACTTACTGGCAGTGCCGAGTTTAAGCCGATAGGCGGAGGCGAAGCGAAAGCGAGTCTGAATAGGGCGTTCAGGCGCTGTCAGTAGACCCGAAACCGGATGAGCTAGCCATGGCCAGGATGAAGCTCCCGTAACAGGGAGTGGAGGTCCGAACCCGTTGAGGTTTAAAACTCTTGGGATGAGCTGTGGTTAGGAGTGAAAAGCTAACCGAATCCGGAGATAGCTGGTTCTCCCCGAAATAGCTTTAGGGCTAGCCTCGGGGGTTCACCATTGGTTGTAAAGCACTGATTGGGCTAGGGGGCTCACCCGCTTACCAAACCCTGTCAAACTCTGAATGCCGATGGTTAAGACCCCGGGAGTCAGACGGTGTGAGCTAACTCTCATCGTCAAGAGGGAAACAACCCAGACCGCCAGTTAAGGTCCCCAAGTCATGGCTAAGTGGAGAAGGATGTGGAGACGCTAAGACAGCTAGGAGGTTGGCTTAGAAGCAGCCATTCCTTTAAAGAGTGCGTAATAGCCCACTAGTCGAGCGTCTCTGCGCCGAAGATGATCGGGGCTAAGCCATGCACCGAAACTGCGGCAGTGCACCTAAGGTGCACTGGGTAGGGGAGCGTTCTGTAGGCCGTTGAAGCGGTACCGTAAGGAGCCGTGGAGGTATCAGAAGTGCGAATGCAGGAATGAGTAACGATAAGAAGGGTGAGAATCCCTTCCGCCGAAAGCCCAAGGTTTCCTGAGCAAGGGTCGTCCCCTCAGGGTTAGTCGGGACCTAAGGCGAGGCCGAAAGGCGTAGTCGATGGACAGCAGGTCAATATTCCTGCACCACGATTGTGGAGCGATGGGGTGACGCATTAGGATAGGCCAACCGGAGCCACGGCAGAGCCCGGCGGCGTGCGAAGCCAGGGAGGATAGGAAAATCCGCCTCCCGCGTTGGTGACGTACGTCGGGAAGGTCCCTCGGGACTGATAACTGGTTGAATCCATGGTGCCAAGAAAAACCTCTAAGTGATGAAGCAATCGTGCCCGTACCAAAACCGACACAGGTGGGCGAGTGTAAGAGCACTAAGGCGCGCGAGAGAACTCTGGTTAAGGAACTCTGCAAAATGGCCCCGTAACTTCGGGAGAAGGGGTCCCACGCGTAGGGTGGCTTCGGCTGCTCGAGGTGGGCACAGTAAATTGGCTCTAGCGACTGTTTACCACAAGCACAGCTCTCTGCGAACCCGAGTAGGGGATGTATAGGGAGTGACACCTGCCCGGTGCCGGAAGGTTAAGTGGAGGGGTTCACGCTCCGAAATGAAGCCCCGGTGAACGGCGGCGGTAACTATAACCGTCCTAAGGTTAATAGCTAGCCTTAGTAAAACCAAACTATATGCGGGAAACTCCTCGAAAACCGATCGGTACTCGTCGGCGTACGCGCCGGCAGTCACAATCCGACGGTCATGGGGACAATCCGCAGGGAAGGCTTGGCACATGCCAAGAACCCTCAGAGACCAGACGTTTGGGATCGACACATGAACCTGGAGGCCCAGTGGGTCGTCGGGTTCACGGACGGCGAAGGCTGTTTTCACGTCGGGATTGCGAAGCACCCTGACATGACGGCTGGCGTTCAGGTTCTACCTGAATTCACGATCGTCCAACACGAAGTAGACGTTCAAGTCCTGCACGCGTTGAAGGCGTACTTCGGTGTAGGCGTGGTTCGATCGAATCACGGCGACCGAATGGCCTATCGCGTGCGAAAGCTCGAGCATCTGCATGACGTAATCTGCCCGTTCTTCATGAAGCACAAGCTTCGGACGAGGAAGCATCTTGATTTCCTCAACTTCCGTCGCGTCGTTCTCATGATGAAGAAGGGTGAGCACCTCACTCCTGAGGGGCTCGAGGCGATTCGAGCAATTGCCGAACAGATGAACGTCCGTCGATCAAGATAGAGTCCGGCCCCCCTGGAAACAGGGAGGGAGGAACCGAGCGAAATTCCTTGTCAGGTAAGTTCTGACCTGCACGAATGGTGTAACGACTGGAGCGCTGTCTCAACCAGAGACTCGGTGAAATTGAATTGGCTGTATAGATGCGGCCTACCCGCAGCAGGACGAAAAGACCCCGTGGAGCTTTACTACAGCTTGATGTTGGCGCTTGGACCGATCCGTGTAGGATAGGTGGGAGACTGTGAAGCCAGGTCGCTAGACTTGGTGGAGTCGTTGGTGAAATACCACCCTGATTGGTTCGATCGTCTAACCTGCGCCCGTTATCCGGGCGAGGGACAGCGTGAGGTGGGTAGTTTGACTGGGGCGGTCGCCTCCTAAATTGTAACGGAGGCGCACAAAGGTTCCCTCAGCACGGTCGGAAATCGTGCATAGAGCGTAAGGGTATAAGGGAGCTTGACTGCGAGACGTACATGTCGAGCAGGGACGAAAGTCGGTCCTAGTGAACCGGTGGTACCTTGTGGAAGGGCCATCGATCAACGGATAAAAGTTACCCCGGGGATAACAGGCTGATACCGCCCGAGAGTTCACATCGGCGGCGGTGTTTGGCACCTCGATGTCGGCTCGTCATATCCTGGGGCTGGAGAAGGTCCCAAGGGTCCGGCTGTTCGCCGGTTAAAATGGCACGCGAGCTGGGTTCAGAACGTCGTGAGACAGTTCGGTCTCTATCCGCTGTGGGCGTAGGAAAATTGAGGAGAGCTGTTCCTAGTACGAGAGGACCGGAATGGACGCACCTCTAGTTTCTCGGCTGTTCCACCAGGGGCATATGTCGAGTAGCTATGTGCGGAACGGATAAGCGCTGAAAGCATCTAAGCGCGAAGCCAACTCCAAGATGAGTTTTCCCACTTCCTCGTGAAGGTAAGTCCCCCGGAAGACCACCGGGTTGATAGGCCGGGAGTGTACGCACGGTAACGTGTTTAGCTGACCGGTACTAATCGGACGAGGACGTAACCTTTTTATGCACTCATTTCGAGTGTGACACACTCGCTTCAACTTCACTTGTCCCTATTTTTCTCTTCGTGCTACTAGCGACGTGGACCCACCCGATCCCATCCCGAACTCGGAAGTTAAGCACGTCAGCGCCGATGGTAGTTGGGGGGCAGCCCCCTGCAAGAGTAGGTCAGCGCGAGGAGTTTATTTTGATCAGAATCGGCACCGGCCCCTAGGGTGGGTGCCGAATCTGCACGCGGGAGTAGCTCAGCTGGTAGAGCACCACCTTGCCAAGGTGGATGTCGCGAGTTCGAATCTCGTCTCCCGCTCCACGAACAAGCGGTCACCGAAATCGGTGACCGCTTATTTTGTTGATGGCGTCCTCTCGTTCACTCCTCGTCGAGGTACGTGAACTCTTCGACCCGCCAATCGAACTGGAAGGTGCCGAGCCGTTCATCCATTCGGACGGGAATCGGTTCCCCTAGCCGGTTTGCACCAGCAGGGACGTCACTTCCAAAATCAATGAACATCGCCAGCCCATTGTCGGGCTCCCCTTCGCGAAGGATGGCCTCAACCGCGCCTAGTTTAGGTGAAGGGATTCGTATGGGGATGCGATACTCGCCGGTCGCTGTGTTGGGTATCAGCACGCAACGATGGGCAGGTCCTCCTTTGGAAACACACTTGGCGACCAGCGGAATCTCGCGGATCGCTCCCACGAGAACGACGCCGGAACTACGCTGCAAGCTGCCGAAGATAGCCAGTTCAAGTGCGTTAAGGTCTGCGTTTGCGGAGGGGGTACGGAGTTCAGCGATGCCACCAATACCGTCGAACAGGATGAGGGTGACACTCGCGCCAACTTTCGTCAGGAAATCGGCGTTTCCGCCGTCGAGATATGCGTGGTCGAGAACGATGCGATCGAGGATCCAGTACCCAAGTAAGTCCTGTCGCACAGGTATCGCGAAGTCTGCACCCTGGTTTGGAACGTGGAAGTAGGCGATCGAGCTTGACCCCAGGATCGTCTCGGACGACATGGTAACAAGTAGGCGATTCGCCTGTGTATCGGTTGCGGATGGATCGAATGCTTCGAGGATTGCGAGGTCATCGTCACTGAACAGCGCTTCAGCCGCATCCAGCTCGAAGGCAGGTTCGCTGCCCACGTCTTCGTCGTCGATGTACTGGAGTTCGTCTTCGAATGCCGGGTCGGATAGATCGAAGGACGTACTCGAAATCGGGAGTGCGTCGCCGATGATGAGATCTTCGTCTCCCATGATCGTTCCGTGAATTGCGTCGATTCCGGTGTCCTGCAAGCCTTCACTTAGAAGGCTCTGGAGTTCTGAGCAGCCCGATAATGCGATCGCGGCCAGGCCACTGAACAAAACGCACGTCACAACTTTCTTCATACTGAACGTTACAGGCAGCGAGAGGTGGGGTGCAAGTCGTGCTGGCCTGCGTTTACGAGGATGGGTGTGAGGACTTGCGATCTCGAGGTTCACCTTGGGCTAGATAGCGGAGGTACCCGCCAATCACCCAGCGGGTGAAGGTGACTGCGAAGGGACGCGCAGCGGGAAGGGGTTCGAAGGTGACTTCCCAGCGCAAGTCGGTTCCTCCATCGCTATTCGCGGTGAGCGTGACCATCCCGCGATGCCAACGGACGGGGAAGGTTCGCCAGCCCGGATTCACGACGCGGTAGGTGAAGGCATGGGGCGGATGACCGTCCTCGATGCGCTCCACGAGATGCGTCCCGGGCACCGTCGAAAACCGCCGGGTGCAGCCAATCCCGTTTTCGTCACCGAGGTCGGTGACTTCGGGTCGTGCGGGAAAGCCTCGGCCCTGCTGCCAAACGTCCTCGAGAAGGCGAACCCATAGAACATTCGGTGGTTGTGGAAAGCTCCGTCGCCAGGACAAGGTCAGCGGCAAAGGTTGTGTCCTTAATCGTCCGTAACGTACGTGAAGTCTTCGATGCGCCAGTCGAAACGAATCGTGGTGTCCCGCGACGTAAAGAAGGGTAGACCTAGAACGTCGCCACCACCCTCGGAATTCCAATAGCCGCTAGCGATATCCGAAGATGTGCGAACGAAGAGCATCAAGCCGTTGGGTGTCTCGCCCTCGCGCAGAATCTTCTCCGCTCGATCCTGGTCTTGGTTGTACAAATTCAGCGGAATGGTGAGCGTCCCATCGGAGGTATTGGGTTTGAGAACGCACCTTTCCGAGTCGAAGTACGAGTCGCCTGAGCATCGCGCGAGGAAGGGCGCCCTCCACGCGCTGGCGTAGGCCGTTGCTGCGGGGAATCCACGCTCAAGACTATCCTCAAGTGCTTCGTCGAATCGCGGTGACGGCCATCCAGCTGCAGAATCTCTGGGAGACAGGTCACCCGTACCGTCCAGTAAATCTACGAACACGCGAAAGCCAATGTCGACAGGAAACGGGCTCGGTGGGAGGCTTCTGTTCAAATCAGTATTCGCAGTAAAGTCGACACCGTCTATGACGATGCGCGAGAGAATCCATCCGCCTTTCATGTCTCGCTCGAGCGGAAACGCGAAGTCCGCAGCTTGATTGGGAACGTGATAGTACGTCCAGAATTTCTCGTGGAAACTATCGATCCGAGGAAGGCTCGCCACCGCGTACTGCGCTGCAACGGAGGTTGCGTCAACACTGTTCAGGAGTGCCAGGTCTTCGTCAGAGAACAGGGCCTCAGCCGCTTCCTCGAGGTTCTCGTATGCTGGAGCTACGATCTCAGGAGGCACATCTTCTTCAGTGGCAATGGCGTAATGCTCGATCTGGGCGTCGGATGGACTTGCATCGCCATCTGATGCCGAAATCGTCGTGGATTGCGATGAATCTCCGTCCATCACGGCCTCGGTAATGCCTTCGAAGGCATAGTCATTGAGCGCGTCCGCGAGAAGGCCCTCAAGGGCGCCACAGGCGGAGAGCGAGGCGAGCAAAGTAAGGACGACAATCAAGTTTCGGACATCCGGTTTTCGCATCACCGGAAGCATACGTCATATCAAACCCGCAGCTGATTCGGCCAAGCGAATCATATGGGGTTACGTCACGCGTTGCGCGCTCAGCTACTTCGCGTCAACGGTCTAGATTCGGTGCGTGTAGCCTCAACGACGAACCGCAAGCGAGAACACCTCAGTCTTCGTTAGTCGTCAGCCGAAGTGTCGTACTGAAAGTCCTCCACGAACCAATCGAACTGGACCGATGATCCCGATCTGAGCGTGACGGGCAGACCGAGGAATGAGGTCCGAGAACTAAATCGAGGGTGCGAGATGTCTGGACTGCTCCAAGCCCGAACGAACAGCATGAGGCCGTTGGGATCTTGCCCACCTCGAAGAATCCGCTCAAGATTCTCAACCTCTGGAGCATAAATCTTTACCGGAATTGTGAATGCGGTGCGCGAGGGACCCACGTTGGGCACGAGCACGCAGCGGTTTGGGGTAAACGTGCACTGGCCAACGAAGGGTATCTGCACGCGCTGCGTCCCCCTAGTGATGGTTTCGAACCCGCGCCTGTCACTACTTGCTCGTGCGGCCTCAAGATCGTATCGCGGCCAGCCGGACGCTGAGTCGATCATCTCAACGTCGCCCGTGCCGTCGAAAAACTCGATGACAAGGCTGAACGAAACATCGACGATGAATGCGAGTGCGTGCTGGGGTTCGATACCTTCGAAAACGAGTCGGTCTAAGTTCCAGCTTCCCACGATGTCGGACTCGAGTGGGAACTCGAAGTCGGCACTCTGATTCGGGAGGTGATAGTAAGAGTGAAAACCACTCTGAAACCCCTCACGACTGAAAGTGCTCGGCGCAAACGTTGTTGAATCCTGGTTCTGCGCCGGCGTGCTCCCCTCGAGTAAAGCCAGGTCCGAGGCATTGAACAGGGCTTCCACGGCCTCGTCAGGATCGTCGAACGCTGGCTCAATGACGATGACCGTCTCATCGGTCGGAGGTGCGTACCGTTCACGCACCTCTTCGGAAACACCCTCGCTGCCATCGGAGTCCGTCACGGACACGGTGGAGGACTTGATTTCGTCTTCCCCCATCACGACGTCGGTCACGCCTTCGAAAGCGATGTCGCTCAACGCTTCCGCCAATGCGTTCTCGATGGCGTCGCAACCACTCAATGCCATTACGCCGGTTGCGATCACGAGAATCCCAATGAGTCGTGACACCGTCATACCGCCACCCTACAAGATTGCGAACCAATAAATGTCACTGATGCAACTTGCTTGTGCACGTCATGGGCAACGAAAAAGATGGGCGTCTCGATTCATTCCACCCCGATTCGGTGCCTGCGGTGACCAACAGTTCACCGCAGGCACGCTTGCGCTATCCCCCCATCCACAACGCCGGTGAATTACCTTCGCCCGACCGGATCAATCGCCGTCGTGTCGGGGCGCCACGCATCGAGGGTCGCCTTGTAGTTCGCACGCGTGAACGCCGCCTCGTCGCGAACACCGCTCCGGCTCAATGCACCGCGGAGTTGCGCAACCGAGTCGTACTCGTGCTCTTCGAGCCAGGCGATCATGTCGCGCTCGATCTCCCCGAATCGGTGGGTGCCGTTCTTCAGGATCTCCGACGTCATCATCGTCACGGTCGCTCCCGCTGCAATGCCCTTGAGCGCCTCATGGGCGTTATGAACGCCACTCGTGAGGGCCAAGTCAGCCTGAACGACCCGGTAGAGAAGACCAATCCAGCGGACCGCGATACGTGCTGATTCAGGTGTGGAGAGCATCAACCGCGGCAGTACCTCGAATTCCTCGAGGTCAACGTCGGGTTGATAGAAGCGGTTGAACAGCAGCAAGCCATCCGCGCCGGCGTTCGCAAGCCGGTCGGACATGTTCGCGATGGAACTGTAGAAGGTCGACATCTTCACGGCGACGGGAATGTTGACGAGTTCACGGACATCCCTGAGGATGCCGATCGTCTGGTCCTCGATGTCGGAGCCCGTCATGCTCGGATCACTTGCGAGGAAGAAGATGTTCAACTCGAGCGCATCAGCCCCAGCTTCCTCGAGCATCCTCGCGTAACGCGTCCAGCCACCTGGCGTATCGCCGTTCAAGCTCGCGATGATCGGTACGTCGACCGCTTTCTTGGCGCTCTGCAGGAGTTCGAGGTAACTCTCCGGACCTGGCGAGGTTTGCGGGAAGGGAACGAAATCGAGTGCTTCGGCGAACGACTCGGTGCCGTACTCGAGGAAGTGATCGTGCGCGAGTTGGTCGTACTCGATTTCCTCCTCATACAGCGAGTGCATCACGATTGCCGAAGCGCCGCCATCCTCGAGTCGTCGGAAACCATCGAGTTGCTTCGTCAGCGGCGATGCGGAGGCGACCAGTGGACTGGCGAGATCAAGCCCGAGATAGCGGGTTTTGAGGTCGATCATGATGAGGCTCCTTTCGCCGTGTCCGCCGTCGCTTCGGTGGCTTGAGGCATGGTCGCCTCAGGGCTGGGCCAAGGCTCCGCCATTTTCTGGAGATCTCTCCAGTGATCCTCGACGTCCTGCTGCGCTGCGCGCATCACGGCGTCCGCGGCGCGGGGAGCGGTGAGCCGCATCAGGCGGTAGCGGTTCTCCTTCATGGCGTACTCACGGAACGGAATCTTCGGTGGCCTGGAATCGAGCTGCAATGGGTTCTGGCCCTGCTCCGCGCGCCGGGGATCGAAGCGGAAGAGCGGCCAGTAACCCGACAGGGTCGCGTTCTTCTGCTGCTCGAGCCCTTTCGACATGTCTATGCCGTGTGCGATGCAGTGCGAGTAGGCAATGACGAGTGAGGGCCCGTCGTAGGACTCCGCCTCGAGGAGAGCCTTGACGGTCTGACCATCGTTTGCGCCCATGGCGACCTGCGCCACGTAGACGTTGCCGTAGTTCATGACCATCTGGGCGAGGTCCTTCTTCGCGGTGCGCTTACCGCCCGAGGCGAACTTGGCGACCGCGCCGAGTCCCGTCGCTTTCGAGGCTTGCCCACCGGTGTTGCTGTACACCTCGGTGTCGAGAACCAGAACGTTGACGTTCGCGCCCGACGCGAGCACGTGATCGAGGCCGCCGTAGCCGATGTCGTAGGCCCAGCCGTCCCCACCGATGATCCAGACGTCGGTGCGAACGAGGGCGTCCGCCACTGCGCGCAGGTCACGTGCGAGCGGATCGTCACGTCCCTCGAGGCGTTGCTTGAGCTCGGCGACGATGGCGCGTTGTGCGGCCACCGCCTTCTCCGAGCCGCCCTGCATGGCATCGAGATGTCCGAGCAGGTCCTGTGCCCCCAACGCTTCGTTGGCGAGGAGTTGGCGCGCGCGGGCGTGCTGCGCGTCGACGGCGAGCCGCATGCCCATGCCGAACTCGGCATTGTCCTCGAACAGCGAGTTCGCCCATGCGGGTCCCTGGCCCTCGGCGTTGGTGGTCCAGGGCGTGGTCGGCAGGTTGCCACCGTAAATCGAGGAGCACCCCGTCGCGTTGGCGATGATGCTGCGGTCGCCAAACAATTGACTCACCAGCCGCACGTATGGCGTTTCACCGCAGCCTGAGCATGCGCCCGAGAACTCGAAGAGAGGCTCGAGCAGCTGGACGTTCTTCGTTGAGTTGAACTCGAGTCCGTCGTGCCGTGGGACGTGGGGAAGGTGAAGGAAGAACTCCCAGTCGCGGCGCCCCTTCTCCCGCAAGGGTGCCTGCGGCTCCATCATCAGCGCCTTGCGACCTGCCTCGCTCTTGTCCTTCGCCGGGCACGCCTCGGCGCACAGCGAGCAGCCTGTGCAGTCCTCGACGGCCACTTGCAGCGTGAAGCGCACGTCGCCCACGTCCTTGAAGCGGGGATCGGCGGACTGGAACCCATCAGGTGCGGTTGCTAGAGCGTCGGTCGGTGCGAGTGTGCTGCGGATCGTACTGTGGGGACACACCATCACGCATTTCCCGCATTGAATACACAGCTCGGGATCCCATACGGGAATCTCCTGCGCGAGATTGCGCTTCTCGAAGGCTGCGGTGCCAACGGGCCAGGTGCCGTCGACCGGCATGGCGGAGACCGGGAGTTCGTCGCCCCGGTCCTCGATTAGGACGGCAGTCACGTCCTTCACGAAATCGGGTGCATCGTCGGAGACGGTGGGTGGACGCGCAGGTCCGGTCAATTCACCTTCTGGAATCTCGACACGGGCGAGGCGCGAAGGTGCCGCCTCGACGGCTGCGAGGTTGCGACGGACGACCGCCTCACC
>Ga0180432_10011883_pt1 | contig 10209 bp, 11 predicted proteins | sample SS_ome_10_FD_132414 | JGI IMG/M metagenome (GOLD analysis project Ga0180432, IMG submission 132414) | Hypersaline lake sediment archaeal communities from the Salton Sea, California, USA - SS_1_MS_2 metaG | ecosystem: Environmental > Aquatic > Non-marine Saline and Alkaline > Hypersaline >...
CCCGGGGCGCGTGGTCGTGACCGCGCGCGCCTGGTCCACCAAGGGCCTCGTGGGCACCGCGTGCTCGGTGCAGCGCAGTCCCCGCCGCGCCACCACGCTGCGCCTGGCGTGCGTCCTCGGGCCGGCGGCCAGCGCCGCGGGGCGTGCCGGCCCGGTGCGGCTCTCGGTGCGCACCACCTACACCCCGGTGGGGGGTGCCTCGCGGTCTGCCCAGTCATGGCGCGTCGTGCCGCGCACGTCCTGATTCAGTCCGAGGGGAGCATCACCCACAGCTCGGGGCGCCCGGCGTTGCAGTGCACCGCCCGGCCGAGGAGCCCCAGCATGCACCACGACATCGGCAGCGCCATCCGCGCCACGTGCCACGGGCGCAGGCCCGGTGCCGACGTGCCCAGCGTGGCCGCGCGGCGCCCCGCCGCCGGGATGGGGTGGAAGATCACCTCCACCGCGTCGGGCCGCTCGGGCTCGTCGTCCTGGAGGCCGTCGAGCACGGCGATGGCGCGCGCCACCTGGCCGTCGGGGAAATCCTGCGCCGCTGCGGCGTCCGCGGCCATCACGGCCGGCCTGCTCACCGACGGCAGCACCAGTAGCCCGATGAATGACCACAGGGTGAACCACGCGCCTGCGGCCACCACCTGGCCCACCGACTCCACTCCGCCGCCCGGCAGGGCGATGGCGATCGCCACTCCGCCCACCGTCCACGCCGCCGCCACCACCAGGCCCAGCAGGTACGGCCCGCGTGCCTGCCACCGTCGTCGCGCCACCTCCACGGGCAGGTCGGCTCCCAGTGCCTGCTGCCAGGCCGACGGCATCACCATGCGCCCGCCGAGGCCGGTCACGCCGCCGGTGAACCCGGGGTCGGCCGCGTCGACGAACGCCAGGTCGCCATTGCCGGGGTCGGGTCGTGATGCACCCAGGTCGCCGACCATGCGGGCGAGCGGCAGGCGGGCCACGCCGATCGCCAGGGCCATCGCGGCCACCACGCCAAGGGCAGCGCCCGCGCCGCCGGCGCGGCCCGCCGAGACCACCGCCAGCACGGCGAGCACCATGACCACGGCCTGAACCAGCACGCCGCGCGCCCAGCCCACCACGTATGCATCGCGGTCCGGGCACTCCCTCCCGAACCTGCGCGGAAGCAGATAGCCACCCAGCAGGTCGAAGGGCAGGCTCAGCACCACGTACACCGCCAGCACGGCCGCCAGCGCCGCCGCCTGGTCGCTGAAGTCACTGCCCGGTCCGGGAAGCGCGTCCGCGCCGCCTGCCGCCAGGAACGCCACGGCTGCCGCCACCCAGACACCGACACCAGTGATGCCGACGAGGAGCCGTGAGCGGGCGTAGGTCACGGCGGCGTTGTATCACCGGCGACCGCCCGGGAAAGGGGGATCGGCGGGCCTAGCGCGAGAGCGCGGCGAAGGCGGCGAAGCCCGCCGCACTGCGCTCCGCGAGCAGCGCGCCATGACGGGCGGCGCCGAGCCGCAGCGCCGCTTCGGCATCGGGACCGATCGCCCGGCGGGCCTCGTCGCGCATCGTGGGCTCGGCCAGCCACCGGTCCACAAGCGCCCCGTCGGCTTCGGGGTGGAAGAGCACGCCCCACGCGCGGCCCAGGCGGAAGGCCTGCACGGGCGTGATGGCCGATCGCGCCAGTGGCACTGCCCCCCGCGGCAGGTCGAACGCCTCGCCATGCCAGTGCAGCGCCACGGTCATGGGCGCCATGTTCCCGACCAGCGGGTCATCCGCGGCGGGCACCTCCACGGGCAGCCAGCCGATCTCCGGACGTGGCCCGGGCGCCACCGCAGCACCCGCAGCGCGGGCGATCAACTGCGACCCGAGGCATATGCCGAGCAGCGGCATGTCGAGCGCCAGCGCCGCGCGGATCCACTCCACCTCCCGGTCGAGACCGGGATGCAGGTGCCCGTCGTTCGCGCTCATCGGACCTCCCATCACCACGGCCGCGCGCACCTCATGGTGCGGGGGCAGCACGGCTCCCGGCGCGAGCGCATCCACCACCGTCACCGGCACGCCCGGAAAGGCATCGAGAATCCGATGCGGCCCCTCCCACGGCGCGTGCCGCACGACGACCAGCGGGCGTGAAGGGTCGTCGGGCAATGGTTAAGGGACGGTTAGGTGCCTGGCACCGGGGGCGAGCCGGCGCCGTGCTTGCGCCGCGCCGCCTCCACTCCCGCCACCCGCTGCTCGTGCAGTGCCGTGGCCTTCGCGCGCGCGATGTCCCCGGACGCCCGGAGACCGTCGAGCGAGCCCTGCAGCTCGGGCATCACGAACCGCGCCAGCAGTTCATACGACCGTCGGGTGGCCTCGGGGCCGGCCCACTCGTGGCCCCAGCACAGGAAGGTGCCGAACCCGCCCGTGCGCTCCCCCAGCCCGCGGATGAACTCCACCAGGTCGTCCGGCGTGCCGATCACCCACGACCCGGCCTCGATCATCTGGTCCACGGCCTCGCCCTTGGGGCCGGGCACCGGCGCGGGGCGTCCGGTGAGCGCCTGCACGTACTCGAACATCCACTCGCCGCCACCGGTGCGGACCTCCTCCACGGCCTGCGCGCGCGTCTCGGCCAGGTGCACGGGCACGACCACCCGCCAGTCATCGCGGCGGGCCGCGCGGCCCGCGACCGCGGCCGCCTCCTCCGTGATGGCCCACTGCGCGGCCAGGTCGGCGGCGCCGAAGAAGAGCGACAGCGGAGCCGCCCCCACGCGACCGGCCAGCGCCATGCCGAACGGCGACTCCAGGCTGGGGATGCCCAGCGGGGGATGGGGGCGCTGGTAGGGGCGCAACTGCAGCACGGCGTCGTGCAACTCCCACCCGGGTCCCGACGCCGTGATGGGCTCGGTGCTGGTGAGAAGATGCAGGACGACGTCGAGGTTGTGCTCCATGCGGTCGCGTATCTCCGCGGCCGGGATGCCCAGCATGGCGGCATCCGACAGGTGCCCGCCGGGCCCCACCCCCAGGTTCACGCGCCCGCGCGTGAGGTGGTCGAGCAGCACGATGCGATCGGCCACCATGAGTGGGTGGTGGTAGGTGAGGCTCATCGCGCCGGTGCCGAGCCGGATGTGCCGTGTGCGCTCGGCGGCGACCGCCAGGAAGATCTCGGGCGCGGCGATGTACTCCCATCCCGTGGTGTGGTGCTCGCCCACCCAGGCCTCGTCGAAGCCCAGGCGGTCCATCAGCACGATCAGGTCGAGGTCGCGCTCCAGCGCCAGCGTGGGGTTCTCGCGCGGATCGTGGAACGGCGCCAGGAACGCCCCGAAGCGCATGGCATCAGCCGCCGAGCAGGCCCGTGATGGAGTCGAGCGACAGCGTGCGCGCCCCGGTGGGGGCGGTCACCTCGACGGGCGCGTCGAAGTCGGACAGCGTGGCCGTGAGGTCGAGGTCGAGGGACTTCACCTGTGGCGCGGCGGCCAGCGGATCGCCCGACACCACCTCGGCCTCGGCCTTGTGGATGAGCATGTCCTCGGCGCCCACCCATACGTCGACCACCCCGGTCTCGAGGTCGGACCCCGCGCCCGCGGCATCCGGGTCCACGGCCGCGCCCTGGCCCACCCCGGACAGGAGCCCGCCCACGTCCTCGGCGAGCGCGGCCTCGTCCACCTGGCCGCGGATGTGCACCAACTGGACGCCGTCGACATCCTCGGTCCCCACGATCTCGGGCGCGGTGATCCAGCTCGAGATGGCCGGTGCGAGCCCGGTGACGTCGAGCGAGCGCACCGTCTGCGGGGAGGCATCCAGCTTGATGTCCTGGCCCAGCACCGATCCGTACAGGCTGCCGCCCACCTTGGTGACGTTGGCCTGGAACGCCCCGGGCCCCAGGTTGAGCGTGAGGTCGAGGGTGAAGTCCCCGGGCTCCTTCGCGGCGCCCTCGCCGCTCAGCTCCACGGGGTTGGCCAGGAATCCGCTCAGGTCGCCCGCCCCGGTCACCTCGGCGGTGGCCTTCAGGTCGATCCCGAAGCGGTAGGAGGTGAGCGCCTCGGTCTTGGCCGAGCTCTCGTCCAGGATCTGCTGGGCGGTCTTGCCCTGGGTGGCATCACCGCCACCGCCGCCGCAGCCCGCGAGCAGCAGGGCGCCCGCCATCACCGCCATGAGTGCCATCAGGGGACGTGCCATGGAGCCGGTATACCATGCCACGCGTGTCCGCGACCCTCGAGTTCATCCCCCTCGGTGCCGGTGCCGGGTACGGGCATCCCGACCAGGCGCAGAGCGGATACCTGGTGCGCGCCGATGACACGGCCGTTGCGCTGGACATGGGCGCGGGCACGTTCAACCGCCTCATGGGCTTCGTGGACCCGCGCCAGCTGGACGCCGTGGTCATCAGCCACCTGCACCCGGACCACCTGGCCGACCTGCTCGCCGCGCGCATCTACATGGCGCATGGCCCCGGGGTGGGGCATCCCATGCACGTGCACGCACCACCCGGCCTGATGGGGCGCCTGGAGGGCATCGCGGCGGGCGAGGCGTGGGCGGGCATCACGGCGCACGATCTTCCGGCGGGCGGCGGCACGCTTGAGGTGGGCGACGTGGTCATCCGCCATGCCGAGGTGCCGCACCTGCCGCCCACCCACGCCCTGCGGGTGGAGCACGGTGGCCGGTCGGTCACCTACGGCGCCGACTGCCGCCCCAACGACGCCCTTCCGCGGCTTGCCGCCGGCACGGACATCCTGGTCGTGGAGTGCACCTTCGGCGAGCAGGACATCCCCGACGGCGCCATGCACATGAACGCCCGGGCGGTGGGCGAGATGGCTGCCGCCGCGCGCCCCGGCCGGGTGCTGCTGGTGCACGGCGACCCCGCCGTCGACCGCCAGGCGTCGGTGGACATCGTGCAGCAGGCCTACGACGGTCCGGTGGAGTGGGCGCGGGAGCGCCACGTGTACACCCCGTGAGCCCCCAGCCCAACCGACGGCCCACGCGGCGGTTCCAGGGCCGGTCGGTGGTGATCGCCATCATCCTCAGCCTCATCATCCCGGGCCTCGGCCACGTGTACATCGGGCGCCTGGGCCGCGCGCTCATCTGGTTCCTGGGCGGGCTGGCCATCGGCATCATCCTCGACCAGCAGGGCAGCCTCACGCCGGGGTCGCTGATCGTGCTGACCGTCCTGGGCATTGCCGCCGCCGTGGATGCCCTCGTCATGCTCAAGTTCTTCCAGCAGGAGCCCCGCGGGTGAACCTGGGCGGGTTCCTGGCCGTGCTCGACGGCCTGGCCCCCGCGCGCCTGGCCGAGCCGTGGGACAACGTGGGGGTGATGACCGGCCGGCGCGACCTGCCGGTCACGCGCGTGCTGGTGGCGCTCGACCTGCGCGCCGGCGTACTGGATGAGGCCCGGGACACCGGCGCCGACGTGGTGCTGGTGCACCACCCGCCCATCTTCCCGGCGCTCTCGCCGGTGTCCCCGCATCGCACGCAGGGGGCGCTGGTGCTCCGTGCGGCCGCCGAGGGCGTTGCGGTGGTGGCGGCCCACACCAACCTCGACTCCGCGGCGGGTGGGCTCAACGACCTGATGGCGGGCGACCTCGGCCTGCGCGACATCGAGCCCCTCGTGCCGGCGCCAACGGATCCCGCCCTCGGCATCGGCCGGGTGGGCACCGTAGACCCGCTGCCGCTCGCGGCCCTCGCCCAGCGGGCCGTGCAGGTGTTCTGCCCGCGCCGCGCCAACATCGGGCTGTCCGGCGACGCCGCCCGCATGGTCACCCGCGTGGCCATCTGCACGGGGTCGGGTGGATCGCTGGTGGAGGCGGCCCGCCTGTCCGGGGCGGACGCCTACGTGACCGGCGACCTGAAGTACCACGACCACGACGCCGCCGAGGGGATGGGGCTGGTGAACGTGCCGCATGGCGCCGTGGAACAGCACGTCATGCGCGAGTGGGCACCGCGCCTGCAGCAGGCCCTCGCGGCGTCAGGCGTGCCGGTGCGGTTCACCTCGGTGGACACCGACCCGTGGATGGAGGCCTGCTAGGCTCCGGCCCGCTTCGCGGATGTAGCTCAGTTGGCTAGAGCGTCTGCTTGCCATGCAGAAGGTCGAGGGTTCGAGTCCCTTCATCCGCTCCTCACCCGAACGCCCCGAACGGGGCGTTCGTCGTTTAGCCTTCCGGTCCCGCACGGCGACCTGGCGAAGTGGGAACGCATCGGTCTGCAAAACCGACATGAACCGGTTCGATTCCGGTGGTCGCCTCTTAGCCCCGCTGCCCCAGCATCCAGCAGGCCACGGCCGCCGCTGCGGCCACGTTGAGCGAATCCACCCCGCTCGCCATCGGGATCGTCACGCGCTCGTCGGACTCGTCGAGGAGACCCCGGCTGAGCCCCGGGCCCTCCGACCCCAGGGCCAGCGCCACGCGATCATCGGCTCGCACCGCCAGCGCGCGGCCCAGGGGCACTGCGTCGGCATCCGGCGTGAGTGCCAGCAGCGCGAATCCGTGGGCGCGCAGGTCGGCAGCCGGCGTGGCGGTAGTGGCCCACGGGTGGACGAGCGCGGCTCCCATCGACGTGCGAAGCGCCCGGCGGCCGTAGGGATCGGCCGACCCGGGGCCGATGAGCGTGACGTCCACTCCCAGGGCCGTTGCGCTGCGGATGATCGTGCCCACGTTCGAGGGGTTCATCACGCCCTCCAGCACCAGCACCCGGCGTGCGCCGGGCAGGACGTCCGACGGCGCCGGGTCGGCCGGCCGGTCGAAGGCGCCGAGCATCTCGCGCATGGCGCCGAAACCGGTGAGGCGCTGGATCTCCTCGGGGTCCAGAACGAGCGTGGGCACCGGAGGGGAGGGGAGGGGTCCGCTGTACGTGGTGCTCACCAGAAGGGCCCTCATGTGATGCCCGGCGCTGAGGCAGCGCTGCACCACCCGTGCGCCCTCGGCGAGCAACAGGCCACCCCGGCCGTCCGGCGGCGGGCGACGCACGCGACGCTCCTCGCCGCGAAGGCCGGAGAACATCTGGCGCAGGGCGTCATCGTCCATGGCCGGGACGATATGGTGAGTCCATGACGCCCGAGCAGGCCGCACCCAACCTTCGCAGGTGGAACATCGCGCTGGCCATCCTGCACGCGGCGCAGGGCGTGGCCATCCTGCTGCTCTCGACCGGCTTCACCCTGGGCGTGACGATCCCCTACATGGTGGGCCCGCCGGGCAGCCCCATCCTCGGCACCGAGCCGGTGTGGCAGGTACCGCTTGCCATCTTCATCGCCGTCTTCCTGTTCCTGGCCGCGCTCGATCACCTGTTGTGCGCGCTTCCGGGCATCGACCGCTGGTACATCGCCAATCTGGGGCGGGGAACCAACCCGCTGCGCTGGTGGGAGTACTCGGTCAGCGCATCGCTGATGATCGTGCTGATCGGCCTCATCAGCAGCGTCGACCAGTTGACGGCCCTCATCGCGATCTTTGGCGCCAACGTGGGGATGATCTTGTTCGGCCTGGCCATGGAGCAGCGCAACCCGGCCGGCACCCACAAGGTGGACTGGCGGCCGTTCACCTATGGCTGCATCGTGGGTGCGTTCCCGTGGATCGCCATCGGCCTCGTGCTGGTGCGCGCGCAGATCGACGCCGGGGTGCCCGTGGCCATCTGGGCCATCTACATCTCGCTGTTCGTGCTGTTCTTCACCTTCGCGCTCAACATGTGGCTGCACTACGCGCGGAAGGGCAGGTGGGCCAACATCGTCAGCTACGAGAAGACCTACCTGGTGCTGTCGCTCGTGGCCAAGTCGCTGCTGGCCTGGCAGATCTTCGCGGCGGCGCTGGCGGGATGATCCGCTGGCTGGTTCCCGGTGACGGCGACCCCGCCGACTACCGGGTGCCGGTCATCGTGGCCGCGTTCTTCGTGCTCATCCCGGCCGCGATGGTGCCGGTGATGGGCTTCGGCGCAATCGCCACCAGCACCAACGGCGGCGGCTGGGTGCTGATGGCGGGCACGCTTGCCGCGCTGGGCGCGCTGGGCACCGTGATGGTGATTGCGGGGGCCGCCGCCGCCGCCACGCTCACCCGCCCGCCCATCCCCGCCATGCTGGTGGCTGCCGGCACCACGCTGGCGTTGATCGCCGGCATCCTGCTGGTGCCGGTGCTGATGGCGGGCCTGGCGGTGTAGGCCACCCCGGTGCCAGGCACTTAACCGAAGTCCCTTCGGTTAAGTGCCTGGCACCGGGGTTCGGGGGCTCCCGGGGCGTTCGTCACCCGCCGGTTCGCGCGCATTGCCCCCTTCGTTGCGCGCAAGTAGCATCCCGCCGCAGTCGCACCGGTGCGTCCCCGGGGTCCCGAATCCCCCGTGGCCCGGGCATACCTTTCGCTTGGAGGCACGTTGTCAGCACGACACTCCGTCGTCGTACGCCTTGCCGGTGAGTCCGGTGAAGGCGTCATCTCCTGCGGGGACATCCTCACGCAGGCCGCCGCGCGTGGCGGGTACTACACGCAGACCTTCCGCACCTTCCCCGCCGAGATCAAGGGCGGGCCGTGCATGTACCAGTTCCGCCTGAGCGACGAGCCCATCTGGAGCCACGGCAAGGACGTCGACCTGCTCGTGTGCTTCAACCAGGAGGCCTGGGACCTGAACTGGGACTCCCTGGGCCCCGAGGGCGTGATCCTCTACGACTCGGTGGAGGTGACACTTCCCGAGGAGTACCTGCCCCGCGCCCGCCCGGTGCGCATGGACGAGCTGGCCAAGGAGATCGGCGGCTCCACCCGCGCCAAGGACATGGGTGCCGCCGGCGCCATCAGCGCGGTGATCGCATTCGACACCACGCCCATCGAGGAGCTGGTGCTGCGCCGCTATGCCCACAAGGAGGGCGTTGCCGACGCCAACATCGCCGCGCTTCACGCCGGCGCGGACGAGGCCGCCGACCTCAAGGGCAAGTACCCGCTGGTGCCGCCGGTGGAGGTCGAGGAAGACCGCATGCTCATCTCGGGCAACCAGGCCATCGCCGTGGGCGCCGTGGCCGCGGGGGTCAACTACTTCGCGGGGTACCCCATCACGCCGGCCTCGGACATCCTCGAGTGGCTCTCGGTGCGCCTTCCGCAGGTGGGCGGCCTCACCATCCAGTGCGAGGACGAGATCGCCTCGCTGGCATCGGTGGTGGGTGCCTCGTACACCGGCGCCAAGGCCATGACGGCCACCTCGGGCCCCGGCATCTCGCTCATGAACGAGCTCATCGGCTACGCCGGCACCGCGGAGATCCCGGTGGTGATCGTGGACGCCCAGCGCGGTGGCCCCTCCACGGGCCTCCCCACCAAGACCGAGCAGAGCGACCTGAACCAGGCGCTCTACGGCAGCCACGGGGAGGCACCCCGCGTGGTGATCGCCCCGGTGTCGGTGGAGGACTGCTTCTACTCGATCGTGGACGCCTTCAACTACGCCGAGGAGTTCCAGGTGCCGGTGCTGCTGCTCACCGACCAGGGCCTGGCCACCCGCCTCGAGGTGATCCACCGCCCCGACCCGGACAAGCTCGAGATCAAGACGCGCACGACCTCGGCCGGCATCGCCCGCGAGGACTACAAGCGCTACGAGTACACCGACAGCGGCGTGTCGCCCATGGGCATCCCCGGCGAGCCCGACGGCATGTACGTGGCCACCGGCATCGAGCACGACGAGTACGGCCACCCCGGCTACACGCCCGAGATCCACCTGGGCATGCAGACCAAGCGCCTGGGCAAGCTGGAGCCCATCCGCGAGACCTCGCGCGTGGCCACCCACGGCGAGGCCCAGCCCGACGATGTGGCGTTCATCGGGTTCGGCTCCACCTTCGGCCCCGTGCGCGAGGCGGTCGACCGCCTGGCGGAGCAGGGCCTGTCGGTGGGGGCCTTCTACCCGCGCGTGCTGGGGCCGTTCCCGGCGAGCCGCGTGGAGGCCTTCGTGGCCAACGCCACGCGCATCATCGTGCCCGAGGTCAACTACACGGGCCAGCTGGCCCGCCTGATCAAGGCCGAGACCAACATCAACGAGCTGGAGAGCGTGGCCAAGTGCGACGGCCTCCCGTTCACCGCAGAGGCAATCGTCGACCTCGTCGCCCAGGAGGTGGCCGCGTGAGCACCCGCAAGCCCAACGACTACAAGTCGGAGCTCAAGCCCATCTGGTGCCCGGGCTGCGGCGACTTCGGCGTGCTGGCGTCGCTCTACCGCGCCATGGCCGACATGGACCTCGACCCCAGCAACACGGTCATCGTGTCGGGCATCGGCTGCTCCAGCCGCCTGCCGCACTTCGCGAGCACCTACGGCGTGCACACCCTGCACGGCCG
>Ga0180432_10011884_pt1 | contig 10209 bp, 8 predicted proteins | sample SS_ome_10_FD_132414 | JGI IMG/M metagenome (GOLD analysis project Ga0180432, IMG submission 132414) | Hypersaline lake sediment archaeal communities from the Salton Sea, California, USA - SS_1_MS_2 metaG | ecosystem: Environmental > Aquatic > Non-marine Saline and Alkaline > Hypersaline >...
AGGGAACGCCCTCTGTGGCGTTCCGAAACCCGGAAAACACGCTCGTTGCTGCTTCCCGGAACGCCACAGAGGGCGTTCCCTACAGACTGAACGTGTCAAACGCCAAAAAGTCACAGCCTCAACCGTCGCGGCTTTATGGGGGATTGTCACTTTTCTCGCGAAAATGTCAATCCCCAAGTGCGAACTCCTCGAAGGCGTCGGGCAGGAATTGTACGAGGTCGCTGGCGATCAGCGAGACTTCGCCGACTTCGGCCGCGGCAATGTCGCCGGAGAGGCCGTGCAGGTACACGCCGAGCCGGGCGGCGTCGAACGGCGAAAAACCTTGGCACAGAAACGCGACGATCAACCCGGTCAACACGTCGCCCGAGCCGCCGGTCGCCATGCCCGGATTGCCCGTTTCGTTGATCGCAGACTGCTGCCCGTCGGTCGTACACGTGCGGTGGCCTTTCAGCACGATCACCACGTTGCTCTGCTTGGCCAGCTCACCGGCGGCATCGACTCGGGCGTCGCCGTCGAGCTTTTGGCCGACCAGCCGTGCGAATTCGCCGGGATGTGGCGTGAGGACCCGCTCCCCGGCGTGTTGCGAGAGGATTTCCGGCTCCGTCGCCAGGGCGTTCAGGGCGTCGGCGTCGACGACCATCGGATTGGGTAGTTCCACGTAGAGACGCCCGACCAGCTCGTTCAACTCGGCCGATTGCCCCAGGCCGGGCCCGAGCCCGACGACCGTAGCCGTCTCGGCCCGTTCGAGGATGATGTCCCGCGCAGCGGCGGCGATCCGCCCGGCGTCGTCCGAAGGCAACGGAACGGTCATGTAGCTCGGTTCGGCGCCGGCAACGACGTCCAAACAAACATCCGGGACGGCCAGGCGCACGAGTCCCGCGCCGCCCCGCAGCGCGGCCATACCGGCCAGTGCGACGGCGCCGGTCATCCCTCGCGACCCGCCGACGATCAGTGCCAGGCCGAAGTCGCCCTTGTGCGCGTCGTCACGGCGTCTGGACAATCGCGGCAGCGGTTCGTCGGAAACGTCTTTCATAATTAGTCAGAGTAGCAGGCACACTCCGTGTGCCGTCCGCAACGGAACATTAAATGCTGCACCAATCTGCAGGCCATCCTTTCCGTATGCCGTCCGCTGTGACACCTCAGCTACGGCACACGGAGTGTGCCTGCTACTTTTCTTGTCGTCTTCCCATTTTCGGTCAGCCGGTTCCCGGCTCTCGGCGTCGTCGGGCGCCGGCGGCGTTCTGGGCGATCAGCCCGGCGACGTACCCGCCCTTGAAACCCGCGTCGATGTTCACGACAATCACGTTAGCGGCACAACTGTTGAGCATCCCCAACAACGCCGCCACGCCGCCGAAGCTGGCCCCGTAGCCGATGCTCGTCGGCACGGCGATGACGGGGCAGTCGACGTGCCCTCCGACGACGCTGGGCAAGGCTCCTTCCATGCCGGCGACGACCACCGCCGCGTCGGCCTCTTTCAACACGCCCAGGTTCGCGGTCAGGCGGTGCGGCCCGGCAACGCCGACGTCCTGGATCAGATTTACTTCGGCCCCGGTCCAGACCGCCGTTTCGCGGGCCTCCTCGGCGACGGGCAGGTCGCTGGTCCCCGCCGTGACGATCGCCACGCGGCCGGCGGCCTTCTTCGCGGCGTCTTCGAGGGGGATGCGGAAGGTGCGGCCGACCGGGTTGTAGCATCCGGCGGGGAACTTCGCCAGGAGTTCGGCGGCCTGTTCGGCCGACATCCGGGTGGCCAACACATCGACTTCGCTGTCGATCAGCGCCTGGAATATCTTCCTGATGGCGTCGACCGTCTTACCTTCGGCAAAGACGACCTCGGGAAAGCCGCACCGGCGGTGGCGGTCGATGTCGACCTGGGCCTCGCCCACGTCGGCCACGCCCGGTGTCTTGAGCTGTTCGACGAATTGATCGACCGAAAGGTGGCCGGCCAGCAACTTCGAGGCGAGTTTTTCGAGTTCGTGTGGGTTCATCAGAGGGGATCCTCGAATTCCAAGCGGGGCTAATCTCTCTATCCTAGCGGAACGATCCCTCGGAGGGAACCGCCGCCAAGCGGTCGTCGGCGTTCGGGTCCGCGCTTGCTGCGCCCTAAAGCCCCCGCACTGCGTGCGGGGGTTCCTCCGGAAACTGGAAGAACAGCAGCATTTCTGCATCCAACCCCCGCACGCAGTGCGGGGGCTTTTTCAGAACAGCACAAAAACGCCCGCAATCAAGAACGCCCACAATCAAATCCCCCACAAGAAGGGTCTGGAACTTTTCCTGCTGTCCACACGTCAAAACAAGGTTCTGGCGATCTCCGGCTGCCCGCGGATTTGACGCGTTTCTTACAAGCTCGTGACATGGTTTTGACCACCGGCCGCTCGCCAAGACATAGAATGACCGGTGCGTTTTCGAATCTTGTTGCGGCCGCAGGCCGCAAAGGCATTTCCACTTCTTCTGGACCCCCTTAGGAGGAAAGCGATGCGAAGTATTCCCCCCGCTGCAACCTGTTTTGCCGTACTGCTTCTGGCCTTGGCCGCTCCGGCGATCTTGCCGGCGGCGCCGGCCGAGGTACCCGGCCGGGTGACCGATGTGACGCTCTACCGCGGCCAGGCCCTGGTCACGCGGTTGATTCCCGTCGAAGGCGCCGCAGGAAGCCTCGAAGTGGTCGTCGGCAACCTGCCCGAACAGATCGTCTCCGACAGTCTCTTCGCCGAAGGAAACGACGGCGTCGAGATCCGCGCGGTCCGGTTCCGCACCCGGGCGGTCGGAGAACAACCCCGCGAAGAGGTCCGCAAACTGGACGAAGCCATGGAAAAGCTTGGCGAGGATATCCAGGCCGTCGCGAAGGCCCGGGAACTGCTCGCCAAGCGTTCGGCGTATCTCGACCAGCTCGAACAGTTCGTTGCCCCCACCGCCAAGATGGATCTTTCCAAGGGCGTCCTCAACGCCGAATCCCTGCAGCAGATCAGTACGTTCTCCTTCGAGCAGCGCGACGGGATCGCCAAAAAACAACTCGAACTCGACAAGAAGACGAAAGACCTGCAAAAGCAGATGACGCTGTTGCAACGGAAGCGGAGCGAGCTGACCGCCGGGGCGTCGAAGACCGTCCGCGAGGCCGTCCTCTTTCTGCAGAAGCACGCGGCGGAAAAAGGCGCCGTCCGCCTGAACTACCTGGTCAGTGCCTGCGGCTGGTCGCCCACCTACACGTTCCGCGCGAAGACCGATGCGAAGGAGATCGCCGCCGAGTGCAACGCCCTGATCCAGCAGATGACCGGCGAGGATTGGAACAACGTGGCACTGACCCTCTCGACCGCCTCGCCGGCCCTCAGCGCCGCAGGCCCCGGCCTAGCTCCGTTCCCCGTTTCGCTGGCCAAAGGTGCGCAAACCAAGGTCACCGGCCGGGAACTTATGAACCAGTTGGCGCAGATCCGAACGAAGCAGAGCACCGCGCTGAAACTGAATCTCAACGCAATGAATCTCAGCGATAACATCCAGTCGAGCTGGACGGCCAACTCCGCCGCCAACCACTGGCAGTACCTCGAGTTGGAGAACGGCAAGGAGGTGCTTGCCATGATGGCCGATTCGGCCGGCGACAACGGACCCAGTCTCAGCTATTCGCTCGGCAGCAAGGTGAGCCTCGCCAGCCGTAGCGACCAGCAGATGGTGCGGATTCTCCAGGCCGATTTCGGAAGCGATTTCTATCACGTTGCCACGCCCGTCTTGACGAGCTATGTCTATCGTGAAGCCGAGTTGAAAAACACGTGCGACAAGGACCTGCTCGCGGGCCCGATTACCGTCTACCTCGACGGGCGGTTCGTCGGACGCGGCGAAATCCCGACCGTTGCCCGCGGACAAACGTTCGTGGTCGGCTTCGGGGCCGACCCGCAGCTCCGGGCACGGCGCGAGCTGGCCGTCCGCACCGAAGGCGTCCAGGGCGGCAACCGCGAGCTGACCTTCAAGTACCGGTTGGTGATCGAGAACTACAAGGACCAAGCAGCCGCCGTCCGGGTCTTCGACCGGCTGCCGCACAGCGAACGCCCGGCCGACATCCGCATCACGCTCGACGGCATGAAAGACCCGCTGAGCACCGACAAGTTCTACCTGCGGACCGAGCGGCCCAAGGGGATTCTGCGGTGGGATATCGAGGTGGCGGCGGCTGCGACCGGCGACAAGGTCCGGATCGTCGAGTACGGCTACACGCTCGACTTCGATCGCACCTTTGCGCTTCGCACGATCGGCGGCCCCGGCCGGGCCGACGAGGCCATGCCCGCCGAAGCCTTGCAGGAATTCGAGGGGCAACAACGGGCAAGGCTGGCTCGCTAGCCCGGAAGAATCGTTTTCACAACAACCAAAACGCCCGGTCCCAATGGTTACCTTCCACCACCGGCGCAGGCACACGCGCAGGCGCATCCCGCGCAGGCGCACGCGCATCCGCCACCGCCGCCTCCGCCCCCGCCGCTGGCGGCCGCTTCGCCGAGCGCCTGGAAGAACTCGCCGGTGACCTTGTCGGCGCCGGCGAGATTGAGGAACCCGCCGGACGGCCTGGCGACCGACAACGAGCCGGGCGAAACGGCCGAGGCCATGCCGCCCATCGTGTTTTCCGCCCAGCCGCTGAACGACGCCGATACGTCGCCGAAGCTGGTCTGCCCGTCCAACCCCGACGGGGCGGGCGAGCTCGGCCCGCTCGGCATCCCCGACCCAACGCCCCCGCGCGTCCACACCGGGTGGTAAGGCCGGCCGTAGGTGAAGACGGTCGGGTAGTGGTCGTCCATCAGGATCCACTCGAAGTTGCGGTCAATCGTCTCCTCGCGTTGGGGGATGTCGCCGATCGCGCTCGCCTGCTTGCACGCCCGGCTGATGATCGAGCGGTAGTAACTCTTGGTGTCGGAGACGTCGAACCCCTTCATCCGGGCGACGACCCGCTCGATGAGCTGCTTGACCGGCACGCTGAAGTTGATTTCCTTGACCGGCTTGCCGGGGTTCCTCTGCAAGAGGAAGAGAAAGGCGTGCTCGTACTTGTGCAACACGGTTCCGCTGCGGCGGCCGGCGTCGCGGTACTGCTTGTATTTCTCTTTGGTCGTCAGGTCGGTCTCCGCCAACCGGAAGTCTTCGTTGACGGAAACGCTCAGCGGGTCGGCCTGCAACTGCCGGAGGATACCCTTCTTGAGCATTCCGAAGATGACCAGCGAAAGGACCTTCGCGATGGGCAGCTCGAGCAGCACGGCGGCCTCCGGGGCGGTCAGCCCGCGCTTGATCCCGCCCCCTTCCACCTGCGCGATCGGCGGCATGTACTTCGACCGACGCCGCCCGAGGAACCACTCATTGAGCCCGATCAGCACGACCGCGATCGGCAACATCGCTAGGTGCCAACCGGGGCTGACGACCATCACGACCACCAGGGCGACCAACAGAACCATAAAGACCGAAATGCCGGTGCCGCCGGTAAAGCGGAAGAAGAGAAACCCGAAAAGGGTCAGGAGGACGATGCCGGCCGTGAATCGGGCCTCTTCCGACTCCTTGAACCACTTCACCAACAGGCCCCACTTGCTGATCTTGATCACGCGTTTCATGTCACGTTTGGGGAACGAGAGGCCAACTTTGTGCGGGCCGGTAAGTTTCACATTCGGCAACGCCCAGCCAACCAGGGCCCCCTCGGGGGTTTCTCGCTTCTCTGCAAAATTCACCCCCTGGTGCAAGACCTCGTCGCGCTGGACGCTCTTCGGTAATTGGACGCCGATGAGCAGTTCCGTCGTGCCGGTTACGCACCGCGAGTCGAACCAGGTCGGTGTGAACTGTAACGACGCGAGTTCCTTATCCGTCGTATCCTGGAAGACCATGTTCGGCATGTCGAACTCGACGTGGAAGGTGCCCTCCCTGCCGGGCGGAATCGCGTGGGAACCCAGGTGGACCTCAAAGCCGCAGGCGATATACGTCGAATGGCGAACCTTTGTCAGCGGCGCCCCGCCGATCGACGCCTTGACGTTGCCCAGGTTGTAGCCCTTGTGGAACGTGCCGATGTCGACGATATCGATCGCGTGTGCCCCGGGTCTGTTCTTGAACGTGATGTCATAGGCGACGTGTACCGATGCGTCCTCCTTGACCGTCACGAGCATCTGCATCTTGGGGACCTGGAACGAGTAATTCACGGCCTCGGCAAGTGCCGGAAACAACAGGAGAAGCAGCGCCGAACTGAGGGCGAAGGGCTTAAAGTATTTCATGGTCTTTTCACGTTGGCTGGTGTCTATTGCGAAGCCGCAGGCGGTTCGGCCCAGCGAGACGGATCGCGTGGGCAGAAGGCCGCCCGGGCGAGATCGTCGGTTGACGGATCGGCCGGGTCGAGTTCGAGTTGTCTTAGATAACGCTGGAAGACCTCGCCACGGCGGATCGCCGGCCAATCGTCGGCCAGGAGGTTGCCGGCGGGGGTGTACGGGCCCCGGGCGGGAATCGCCGAGCCGTCCGCTTCGACCCGCACCGCGCTGTCGCCGCTGGTGCGCGGTCCCGCGGCGATCTGCTCGGCCAGGGGTTTCCCGGGATCATGGCGCACCGTCGGATAGCACAAAAGCCGCAGGCCGTGCTCGTCGGCCGTTTCGTCAATCCAGTGGGCCGCCCGGGGCAGGGCATCGGCCGAGACCGGCCCGTCGGACGGTTGTTCTTTCTCCGGCGATGCCGGCTCCGTCGTGGCAATCGCGAAGATGGCCGCGTTGCCGACGCCCTGCTCGACGAGCCATTCGATCGTCTCGTCGATCGTCGGCGCCACCGCGGCAACCAGCGGGATTTCGGCCACCGGACAAACGTCGTTCTCGCGTGCGGCCCGGATCGCTTCGACCGCCTTGGCATGGTCGCCGGCCGCGGTCAACGCGTCGTGTACTTTCTCGTCGTACGAGAGCAACGTCACATCGAGATGATCGAGCCCGGCGGCCGCCAGATCGGCGATTAGCGTACCCTGGGCCAGCATGCTTCCCCGCCCGCGAACGCCCGTAATCAGCCCAAGATCCTCCGCCCGTTCAACCGCCAGGACGAGTTCTTCCGCGTTCGGGTCCGGGCCGGCGACGAGCGTCACGTGCGGAATGCCGAGGTCCCAGAGCCGTTCGAGGATCGGCCGCATGGAATCAATCCCGGCCATGGGTACGTCGGCCGAAAGCGGCCTGTCGAGCGGGGCCTCCTGCTCGGTCAGCGCCGGATCGGTCAGGTTGATGATCGGGTAGTTGTCGCCGGGCGTTTCCAGTGCGGCGATGATGCCGCGGACCCGGTCGATGTCGGCGGCGGCCCCGTCGGTCGAAACGCCGCGAAAGCACTTTCGTAGCCGTGTGGCGATGGTCCGATCGTCGTCACCGTCGAGGAGCCCCTTCGCGATGACGACGCCGGATGCCCGCAACCGGGCGGCCGTGGCGGCGTTTGCCAACAGCAACCCGTTGCCGGTCGAGTCGACCCGGAGATGGAACCGGACGCCGGTGCCTTCGACCTCGCGCATGTAATGATACAACCCCGGCTCAATCTCTGCCCGAGTCAGCGGCGCCGCCTTCCGGGGCGTGATGTCAAAAAGCTGTTTGAAAACCATCTGGTCATTCCTCCTCGTTCCCATGCTCAATCACGGGCACTCGTCCGACAAGCGGCGAAGGTACTCCTGAATGCTCTCTATCGGTTGTACGAGGTACGACTGGTCGGTCAGGAAGTAAGCTCTGGCCGTGACGAACGTAAGTTCACGATCTTCGACGCACCTCGGTTGGTCGAACACCCTGGCTTCATCCCAATCCCAATAACCGTGCGGATAGCAGAACCGAACGGTAACAACAACTGCCTGGTCGGGCGACGGGATCGTCCGTATTCCCATATAGAAGGCTGTACCGTCATCACAGTCCTGCAAGGTGGCAGACGCTGCTTCTCCGGAGCGAATTGCCTGGAGGGTCTCGGCAAAGGAAGACAAGCCGCTAACATAGCAACTCAAGCTGGTGGAAAATGGAAACCCAAGCGTTGTCTTAGAAACCTGCTCCGTTACAAAATCGACATGAAACCCCACAAGGTTGCCGGGATCCGCACCAATCTCCGGCCACGTTATGCCATCCGGCGTGAAGGTCAGACATGTGTTATTCCTGTTCGAGCGGAAAGGGATCTCCACCCCCTCAAACATCCACTTAGCGTCCTGTTCGTTGCTCATCGCACGCCCATGCAGAGCTTGGGGCCTGGTTTGCAAGTCAATTTACAATCTGCAATTTACAGTTTTCAATTTTCAATTCCCTCTCCCTCTCCAGCCGGCACCCACCGGCGCAGATTTGCAGATCCGGGCAGTCCCAACACCGCTCGGGCAACCCGCAGCCTTGCGGATCGGCCACGCGGTCGCGGAAGCTCCGAAACAGCGGTGATTGCCAAATTTGCTCCCACGGATCGCGAAGGATATTGCCGACCGGCGTATAGTACGACTGGCACGGCAGGACGTCGCCGTTGGGTTCGATACAGATCGAGTACTCGCCCGCGTTGCACCGCCGCGGCCCGAGTTCCAGCTCCAACGGCGAGAGCCGGCAGTACTCGGTCGGCGTGTACCAGAGGAAGCGCATCCCGAGTTCGGCCGCCCGGTCACGGACGGCCGCCAGCACCGGGGCCATGTCATCGGCCGCCACCGCGTCTTCGCCCATCTGTCCGCAGCCGGCGTAGATCATCCCGTTGACGGCGAACGTCCGCAAACCGAGGTCGTAAAGAAAATCGACGATCTGCTCGGCGTGGTCGATGTTTCGGCGGGTGAGCGTCGGATTGGTGATGGTGTGCAGGCCGGCGGCCAGTGCACTGCGGATTCCGGCGACCGTCTCGTCGAACGAATCGGCCGCGGTCATCGCGTTGTGGACCCCGCGGCGATGCGATTCGAGCGTGACTTGGACGTGGTTCAAGCCGGCGCCGGCCAGCGCGCCGGCCATGGACCGGTCGGCAAGCCGCCGGCCGTTGGTGTTCAGGCCGGTCACCAGCCCGAGCCGCCCGGCCTCGCGGATCAGCTCGGGCAGGTCGTCGACCAGGGTCGGTTCGCCGCCGGTGAAGATGATGTGCGGAACGCCGACGTCGGCCAGCTTTTCGAGCACCCGCCGCCAATCGCCGGGCCCGAGTGGTTTCATGCCGCGGCGCTGCCGCGGGTTGTAGCAGTGGCGGCAGGCGTTGTTGCAACCGTACGTCAGCGCCAGATCGACCTTGTAGGGCGCCCGGACCGGCGTGCTGAAAAGCGGCGCCCGGCCGAGGTCGCTCAGGGCACACGTGGGGCACGCATCGGTAGTGGTCGAAAGGTGCTCGACCAACGCGTAAATCGCGCAAGCTTCGTCTTCAAGCCGTTTTCGATCAACCCCGCGAAAGTGGCGCCGCAGCACGGCGACGGCCCGACCGGCCGGCGTTCGCTCCAACGCCCAACGGGCGAGCATCGCGGCGGTCGCGTTCAGGTGGATCGCGTCGGTCACGTCGACCAGCAACACACCGGCGCCGTCGCGGTCGATCCGCAGATGGATGCGCCGCGATCCGCCGGGGGGATGAACGTCGTAGGTGAACAGCCCGGGCCGCAAAGGCGATTGCAGGGCGCTGCGCAAACCGCGCAAATCGCGGCCGACGGCCCCGAGCAACCGCTGCACGAGTCGTCCGGCCCGGCCGTTTACCATTTCGGCTCCTCCTCGAGCTGGTAGGCCGACCCGCAGTATTCGCAGTTGACGAAGACGGCCCCGGCCTTCACACTGATCGACTTCTCGCTCAGGTTTCCGCCGCACGAGCGGCAGGTCATCTCCTGGACGTTCACGTCGCCGGAAAGGTCGATCTTCTGGACGACCGTGTGCTTGGTCTCCTTGGGCCGCTGCAAGGCCAGCCAAATGAGCGCCCCGGCGGAAACCATCAACACCACGCCGACGACGATCCGCATGGCTTGCCCCTGCGCGCCGACGACGAACATGATACCCAGAAATCCCAGCACGGCGGCAAGCGGGTAAGCGACGATTTTCATGGCGGGCGATCTCCGTGGGAGTCCGTTGGAATCCGCGCAAGAACAACTTGTACGATTTGCAGATCGCATCATAAAGCCGCGACCGTTGGTCGCGCCGACTTCACCGGTGGCTGCGGTTTCCGACGATGCTGGGCGCGACCAACGAGGCTGTGACTTTTTGGCGTTTGACACGTTCAGTCTGTAGGGAACGCCCTCTGTGGCGTTCCGGGAAGCAGCAACGAGCGTGTTTTCCGGGTTTCGGAACGCCACAGAGG
>Ga0180432_10011885_pt1 | contig 10209 bp, 8 predicted proteins | sample SS_ome_10_FD_132414 | JGI IMG/M metagenome (GOLD analysis project Ga0180432, IMG submission 132414) | Hypersaline lake sediment archaeal communities from the Salton Sea, California, USA - SS_1_MS_2 metaG | ecosystem: Environmental > Aquatic > Non-marine Saline and Alkaline > Hypersaline >...
CCCCCAGCCAGCGGCGCCGCCTCCAGAGGAGGTCCATCGCAAGCGGCGCCGCTGGCTGGGGGCGGCGTCGATCTGCGCTCCGCGGGCGACTGGACGTCCTCTGCCGGCCGGGGCTCGTCCCCAACTGCCTGGCTGCTCTTCTTGCCGTCGGGGTCATCACTCATCGGTTGTTTCCTTTGCATCATCACCGGCGCCGCCGCCGGTCAGGGCCAGGACCATCCCCCGCTTGATCGCCGCAAGGAACGTGTCGTCTATCGGCGCTCCGAGGCCCATGATCGCGTGGACGATCAGCCCGTCCGTCGCGGCCATGATGAACGCCGCGGCCAGCGCCGCGGCGATATCCGGGTGGAACTGCCCGGAGGCGACCCCTTGGGCGACGATCGCGGCCACCCTGTCCCGCCAGCGGGCGTAGGCGTCCCGGAACATCTCGTTCATCCGGCCCGACCCGGTCCCGCGGGCCGCGGCCGCCCAGAACTCCAGCGTCAATGCGCCGATTCGCTTGTACTCCTCCGCACGCGTGAACCACAGGTCCATGTACCGGTCCATTTTCTCCACGGCCGAGCCCGGTCCGACCAGCAGGCGGTCGAAGTCGGCCTCGTCACTGGCCAACTGCTCGGTGAACAGGTCCATGAAGATGTCCTGTTTGCTGTGGAAGTAGTTGTAGACGCTTCCCTTGGCAACATGGGCCTCGGCGGCTATCTGATCCACCGTCGCCGAGGCGTATCCGCGCGCCTCCAGGACCTTGTAGGCGGCGGCAAGTATCGCTGCCCGTTTGTCCGTGATATTCGTCCGATCGCTCATCGGGTCACCGGCTTTGGGCCCGGGGCCCGCACGTCTGCCTGGACGGCGCAGATCGCGCGAACCGCAGTGCGTCTGCAATGCCTTTTTATAGTGTCGCTTACGGCTATGGGCTCACCGAATGCCGTCTCTGACTGACTGGTCAGTCACCTGCATTATACGCCTACTACACGCTCTTGGCTACAGGAGATGTCTGTTTATCCAGCGGACGGTGTACTCTGGCCCCGTGAAGGTACCGGGCATGTCCTGAGGCTATTACGAGACGCGTCACTAAGGCCTTGCCCCCGCCAAGCCGATGAACATGTTGACAGGGCCCTTCGACCCGTTAGGATCGTGCCGAAGGCCCGCGGCTGTCGTCGTGGGCAAGCGCCATAAAGGAAGCGTCAGCGATGAAGAGATTCGCTCTGATCGGGGCCGGAGGATACATCGCCCCCAGGCATCTGAAGGCCATCCAGGACACGGGGAACGTGCTGGTGGCCGCGCTGGACAAGAACGACTCGGTAGGCATTCTCGACTCCTACTCGACCGACGCGGACTTCTTCACCGAGTTCGAGCGGTTCGACCGGCACCTGGAGAAGCTCAGGCACGAAGGGCGAGGTGTCGACTACGTGTCGATATGCTCCCCCAACTACCTGCACGACGCCCACGTGAGGTTCGCGATGCGCATCGGTGCCGATGCCATCTGCGAGAAGCCGCTCGTCCTGAACCCGTGGAACGTGACCGCCCTGGCCGATACCGAGCAGGAACTCGGCCGACGCATCAGCACGATACTCCAGCTCAGGCTCCACCCGTCGATCGTGGATCTCAAGGCGCGCGTCGACGCCATGGACAAGGACAAGGTCTTCGACATCGACTTGGCGTACATCACCTCGCGCGGCCACTGGTACCAGGTGTCGTGGAAGGGCGACGTAAGCAAGTCAGGCGGGATCGCGACGAATATCGGCGTGCACTTCTTCGACATGTTGTGCTGGATCTTCGGGGCGGTCAAGCGAAACGTCGTGCACGTGCACGAGCGTGTGCGGGCGGGCGGCCTGCTCGAACTCGAGCGGGCGCGGGTGCGGTGGTTTCTGTCGCTGGACCGCGCCGACCTCCCGGTCGCGCCGGAGCCCGGAAAACCCATGACCTATCGCTCCATCACGCTCGAGGGCGAGGAGATCGAGTTCTCCACCGGCTTCACGGACCTGCATACCGAAAGCTACAGGCTGATCCTCGACGGCAAGGGCTTTACGCTTGACGATGTCCTGCCTTCGATTCAAGTTGTCTCCGATATCCGCCAGGCCGATCCGGTGGGGCTCGAGGGCGACTACCACCCCATGCTCGGCGGCAAACCATAGCATGCCGGCTTATCGAAGAGGTTCTTGAACCGGCGATGGTGTGACGGCCGGTCAGTCGGTTGCCCGGATGTGCCGTGCCGCCGCGGGCGCCCCGCCAGGCCGCCGGAAACAGGTTGCTGACAACAGTATATCGGCCGTCAAGTGCCCCCCCGTCCGTGCCGATATACCCGATGGAAGCTGAGGACTAGGCCCGGCGTGCGCCGCCGGGCGCCATCGAGGAGAAGACCCCGCCGTGGAGGAACCGCGGACATTCACGGAGACGGCCGTTCGGGAGGCCGCCGCCAGGCGGACGCGGGTGGACCTCGTGCTCGATCCGGTCACGCCCGGGACGGACGGGCGGCTCATCAGCCGACTGATAGGCATCGACGCCGACGGCAACCTCATTCTGGACGTCCCCCGGACCAGCAGCGGCAACAAGGTCTTCGTCCCCGCGGGGTGGCGACTGGGTCTGGCGTTCGAGTTGGCCGACATGTGGATGCAGTCGCGGAGCGTCGTTGTGGGCCACGCGCAGTTCCCCGTTCGTCCCGCCCGCCGGGTCGATGCCCTGGTGGTCGGCCGACCCGAGCGGATCATCTCCTGCAACCAGCGCCGCAGGCCCCGCCACAAAAGCGACGCCTTAAAGCCCGTCTCGGCGATGATCCAGGCCGCCCGCGACCTCGAGCGCCAAGGCGCGCCCGGGCCGTGCCTGACAGCCCAGTTGAGGGACTGGTCCGAGGGGGGCCTGGGGCTGCAACTGACCGGCGGACACAACCTCCGCATCGGGCTGGCTGTTCTCGTGCGGGTGCGCATTCCCGGGCTGACGCGGGAATCGCTGTTCCGAGGCAGGATAAAGCACGTGACGGCCCTTGGGCCGGAGGTCTCGCTGATCGGCGTGGGCGACGTCCGGGAAGTCCCGGTCGACAAGGGCATGGCCGCGAGCGGCCAGACCCCGGCGGAGGCGGCAGATGTTCGACCGGACAAGCCTTCCCCCTGACAGACGCGGAGCCGGCCTGTGGTCTTATTCGGCCCGGCAGTCGGCGCGCGAGGCCTCATGCAGCTCCGGGCGCGCCCTCGGCGGAAACAGAGATCCCGTTTGCCGTGGTGAGAACTGGTCTTGTCAGAGCCCGGAGAGACGGTATAATCGCCGCGTGAGCGTGCGGCAGTCGTGCGCACAGGTATGTTTGGGATACCTCGGTCAGGCCCTGAACTGGTAAGGTTGCCCGGGGGCGCCAGGCCGACCGGGACAACGGGAGGCGGACCATGAATGACGGTACCGAACCCGGCTCATCACAGGGCGCCAAGCCCAGGTCTCGACGGATGGCTCTGCTTCAACGGGCCGGACTGTTCACGGCGTTGCCCAAAGGCGTCACGATTGAGCGGGCGACAGGCCTGGAGGACCTCCGTGACGCGTATCATCTCGTCCATGAGATCTTCGTCGACGAAGGGTACATCCGTCCGTTCCCGGGCGAGTTGCGGATGCGGGCCTTCGAGGCCCTGCCGGACACCGCCACGCTCGTCGCCAAGGCCGACGGCAAGATCGTCGGTGTCCAGAGCCTCATTCCCGATGCCGAGTACGTGGGCATCCCGTCGGACCGGGCATTTCGCGGGGAGATCGACGCCCTGCGAAGCGAGGGCCGGCGGGTGTGCGAGGCGGCCAACGAAGCCGTCGCCGCCGAGTACCGCAGGAGTGCCATCCCCACCGAATTGATGCGATGCTGCTTCGCCCATGCGGTGTCCACAGGCTGCACGGACGTGGTCACCGCCGTCAGTCCGGGGCACGCGAAGTTCTACGCCCTGATGGGGTTCGAGACGATCTCCCCGGTTCGCAGCTTCTCGGAGATGCTCAGGGACCCGGTGGTTGTTGTCCGGTTCAACTTCGACACGGTCCGAGACCACGTCGCCAAGGCCGAAGCCCAGGACGCCGAGGACGAGGCCGTTCTCGTCGACTACTACCTCAACAGCAACCCGTACAATGACCGTGTCGCATCCTGGTCCCGGACGGCCGAGGAGTTCTTCGAGGATCCCCAGACTCTGCGGGAACTCTTCGACGACCTCAGCAAGCTGCTGAGCCGCTGCAACCTCAACGAACTGCGGGCGATCGGCCAGTCGTGGGGCGAGAAGACGTTCGTCGACGTCATCGGCCAGATCGGCTCGGCGTTCTGCAAGAAGCCGCAGCCCCAGCCCTCACAGGTGCCGGATTCGGACTAGCGGGCCGGTGTTCCCCGCGGACGTGTGGGGCGCCAACGAAGCCGTGGGCCGTCAACGGCCCAAGAGGCATTGCCCGGGCAGGACTCTCACGGCTGGGCCGATTCCGGCGTACCCTCCGGCTCGTACTCTGCCGTGAAGGGCCCGCTTAGACAAGGCAGTTCGTGGGTCTTGCGAAGCCCCCTGAGGCCGTCCAGGCGAGACCACAGGTCCGCCACCTTCCTGGCCACGTAGTTCAGTCGGCCCAACCGGTGCTTGCGAATCGGCAGCGCCAGACGTATCAGCCGAGTCCCCCGCTCTTTCTGGCTCTCTGCGATCATGTTCTCACTGCCCATGATCCCGGAGTCGAGATAGAGCTGCACGAGGAAGGCCTTGACCGGGTGCCTCTTCTCGGCAAGGCGCTCACACAGATCGCGGGCGTCGATGAACACGGCGTGCCCGCCGGCCGGATGGACGACCGGCACGCCGCGGTCCTTGAGCTTGGCCCACAGGTACCGGGCCTTGCGGACCCTGTCGCTGACCCATCTCTCGCGGCGGAAACCACGAACAACGGCGTGATGGAGAGCGGCCTTCGACCGGACCGAAAGCCCGTCGCCGATCACCATCATCGCATCCTGGATTCTGCACCGCAGATCATCATCGTTGACGGCGATCAGTCCGCCGGTGTCGACCAGGAAGTCCTTGGTCGCACTCATCGTGCAGCCGTCACTGTGCGAGCAGAACTCCAGGACAATCTCCTTGAGGGACATTCGCGAGTAGCCCTCCTCCCGCGTCCGGATCAACCAGGCGTTCTCGAGGATGCGGCAGGCGTCGATGATGACGGGGATTCGGCTTGCTCTGGCGATGCGGTGGACTTCACGGACGTTGGCCATGGATACCGGATGTCCGCCGGACGCATTGACGCACGTCTCGACGTAGATGTGGGAGATGCCCTCGGGACCGTGCTCGGCGATGACCTGTTCCAATCGCCGGGTGTCCATGTTCCCCTTGAACGGGAAGTCGCTGGTCAGGTCATAGGCCTGTGCCGTGGGGATATCCGCCAGCGCGGCGCCGGCAAGCCGCTGGTGGGCCTGCGTCGTGACGAACAGCAGGTTGTTCGGCACGACGGTCGACTGGCGCCCGTTTGCCTTGGCCAGGACCAGTTCGGCCGTGCGGCCCTGGGCGATCGGGAAGACGTGCGTGTACCCGAAGCAGGCCTTGAGTGTGTCCGTCAAGCCGATGAAACTCGCCTCCATGGCGCTGCCGCTGGAGAACCACGTTCCGGCCAGGGGACCTTCCTTGAGGCTGTCGGTGACCATATCAACAGCGATGAGGCGGCTGGGTACCAGATCGGTGTTGTACTTGCTGGCCTTGAGTATCTCCCGCCGCAGGCGCGAGGACCACCGCACCAGGGGATGAATGAGCCCCAGGCGATGCAGCGCAAGGAAGCCACCGGCTGCCATGCTCAGGCCTCGTCCCCGGGCAGGTTCTGCGGCGGAACGCCATGGTCGAACGGGTCGTAGACGGCGAACCGCGGGGCCAGCGCCAGACGGCCCCAGCCGAGGATCGCCTTCATCGTCTCGGCGGCCATCAGCGTACAGGTCATCCACACCAGCGGACAGAGGTTCGTCCCCTCGTTCTTCTCGGCAAGCCTCTGCCAGTCCGAAGGCTTGTAGTACCCGCCAATCGTCGGAATCTGCTCCACGCCCTTCTGCAGGGACAACATGGCGAGCTGTCTGGCCTCCTCGGGCGAGATGCTGGAGATCTCCCGCCCGGTCGTGGGGAAGCCGTACGCCTCTTCAAGCGTCGGAGTCTCGCTGGTGAAGACGCGGACATTGGCGAACACGCCGGCCCAGCCTTCCACGACCGGTATCCCGAGGCGCCGGGCCGCGCGGGATAGGATGAGGCACGGGATCATTGAATCGATCGACAAGACCACGACATCCACCCCGGCCAGGAGGGCGTCGACGTTCTCCTCGCTGACCTCGAGGTACTTCTCGGTCTCGATCTCGGGGTTGATCTTGCGCAGATACTCCTCGGTGACGTCGGTCTTGAGCCTGCCGTCAGTGTCCGTGAAGGAGAAGATCTGGCGGTTCATGTTCGAGGGCTCAAACGTGCCATGGTCCAACAGCTTGTAGGACCCGATGCCCAGTCGACAGAGCATCTCGCTGATGGGCCCGCCCAGGCCGCCCAGGCCGCAGACGGCAACGCACGAGTTGCGCAAGGTCTCCTGCTGGTCCTGCGAAAGCAGGCCGAGGTTCCGGTTCACCATGGTTGTGTAAGCGTCAGACCACATGACAGCTCCTCTGGTTACGTCGCCGGTGAGGCGTACTGGTTCTTCTGCTCGTAGTTGTGCTCTATGCCGTAGGGGAAGTCCCGGTAGGCAAGCATGCGGATCTCGACGTCCTGGTCGACGTAAGTCCGGAGAGTGTCGCCGAGCCGATCGGCAACATCCGGCCCGATCTCCGCACCGGGCCTGCCCTGGACGAGGATGACCGTCCTGCCGTCTCCAGGCTCGATCCGGAAGTTCCCCGTCAGGCGTCCCGCCAGGTCGAAGTCCCTGTACAGGGCTTCTTTCACTTCCATCTGCGAGATGCTGCCTGCCGCGGTCCCCCCTGCAGGCCGCTTCTTGCCCCAGATGATGCCCAGCGGCAGGTGGAGCCCGGGCAGGAGCGACTCACAGCCGCACCGGGCCAGGACCGTCCGCAGGTCCTCGAACGTCATCGTCTCAACGGTGTCGCCGGTGTTGTAACGGATCAGCGGGATCTTCAGCCCGCGATCCAGCATGGACACGACCAGTTGGGGCGAGCCCGACGGGTCGGGAATGCTCTCGACGTAGGTCTCGCTGGGGTGGTACTGCATGAGTTCCGGACACGTGTCGACGCCCTGGCCGAACAAGGCGCAGCGGAGCCGGCGGTCCTGGCCGGCGGCGCGGCGGATCCGGATGGTCTCGGCGCTCTCGCAGAAGATGCTCAGAGACAGCTCCGACAGGCCCATGTTGAAGCCGATCATCCCGCCCTCGGGCTTGTCCGGGTCGATGCCGAGCAGGTGTGCGATGTAGCTGCGGTAGTTCTCGGCCAGGAACTCCCCCCCCGTCACGACGTGCACGAGCATGTCCTTCCACCGGAGGCCCGCCTCGACGCCGTCCTCGATGAGTTTCTTGAGGAAGGGGCTCTCGCCGTTGAGGATGAACTGGTCGAACTGCCCTCCAAGGGTGCGGACCAGGGCAAGCACCGCGTTGGCGCGAACCGACGTTTCCGCCACGGCGAGCGTCCGGGTGGGCACCTTGACGCCCATGGCGTTGCAGTTGATCAGGAGCGTTTTTCGGCTGAAGATGTCAAAGTTGCGGTCGAGGAGGTACTCGACGCCGATCGCCGCGCGGCGCAGGTCGCGCCGGGTGGCCACGCCGAAAGAGTATACGCCGGACCGCCCCGAGCTGGTGTGGAACGAGGCCACGTCGTCGATCCGCCCGCCGGTGCAGAGTTCGGCCAGCTCGCTGCTCGCGAATACTGCGTGCTTGTCGACAATCGGCACACGCTGGTGGAACTGCTCGATGGTCGTCACGTCGGCCGGGTCCACCCCGCGCTCAGCCAGCAGCCGCTTGTATGCCGGCACCTGCCGGGCCGCCCGATGAAAGGCCTTGAGCACGTCCCGCCGACCGCGGGCCAGAAGCTTCTGAGGCGGCGTCGTGGCCAGCGCGCGCGTGATCCGAGCGTACTCTCGACGGATCAGCCAGTCCTTCAAGCCTCTCAGGCCCACCATCGTCTCTCTGCTATGGGTTCTGCAGCTTGGCCTTGGCGGCCATGACTTTCGCAAGCATGTCGGCCGCGGAAATGCCGGGCCCGGCGTCTCGCTCGCCGGTCAGCAGGGCCTGGAAGTTCGCGTGGAAGATGCCCTCGAGCACGTCGTCGTCCAGGCCCAGGCCCTTGATGCAGTCGACGTAGTCCTTCATGCGATGGACGCGCTCGCCGTAGGGCGTCGGGTAGTCGGTGCCGAAGATCACCCGATCGGGCCCGATCCGCGAGAGCAGGTCCGCGGTGAGGATGTCCTTGATCTCGTAGATGTAGGCGGCGGTGTCGATGAAGACGTTCGGGTTCTTCTCGACAACCATGAACGCCTCGTTGTGCCACAGCGTGCCCAGATGGGTCAGCATGATCCGCAGGTCGGGGAAATCGACGGCCACGTCGTCTATCAGGATCGGGTTGGCCTGGGAGAGTCGGCACAGGCTGCCGAACGGCGTGGTGCCCACGTGGAAGACCACCGGGACGTTCAGCTCCCGGGCCTTGTCATAGATCGGATAGACGGCCTTGTCGTTCGGGAGGAAGTCCTGCAGCGGAGGATGCAGCTTCAGGCCCTTGAGGCCGAGTTCCTTGACCGCCGCCTCGAGCATCTGCGGGGCCCCCGGGTCTTTCGGCGGGACCGAGGCGAACCCCAGGAGCCGGTCCGGAAACCGGGCGCACAGGCCGGCAACATACTCGTTGGTCGCAAAGACGATCGGGGCGTAGACGGCGTAGAGGACCGACCGCGAGATGCCCGCCTCGTCCATCTGCCCAAGCAGCGTCTGCGGAAACAGCAGGGGCAACGACGCCTCCAACTCCGTGAAGATGGCGATTCCCCCCGGCAGCGACAGGCCCTGGTCGGCCTGGACCATCTTCTCCAGTTCGATCATGTGCACGTGAGCATTTGTGATTTCCACCGGGAACATCCTTTCATCATGCCTGGCCGCTGGAGAACTGCCCCTGCACTACGTCGATGGCATGCATCATCCCTCGGCATCCGTCAAGGGACGATGTCTTCAACTCGGGGCAGCCGCTGCGCTATACGTAACAGTCTATGCATCGGCCCGACAGCGCGACCGACTTGACTGGGATTCGGCCTCGGGCGGCGACCGCGGCCGGTCTTGTACGAGAGGTCTCATACCGATTGTGGTCAGTCAGTGCGCCCGCAAGCCAGCAGATGGAATACCTGCAACTCAGCGCGCTACAGGGGCTGGCCACTTCAGCCTGCCCGCCGTAGCCTCGGCGAAGGCTGGTGGCCAGCACGGGACCGGAGGTCCCGAAGACACCGAAGCAAGGTCGGTCAGTGCGCGAGCGCACTTACTAATGCCAATCGGTCTCAGCGGCTGCGACGTGTCGGCTGCAGGTGAGGTCGGCGCATAAGGATGGGGCGGACGGAGTATGCGCTCCGTCCGCCCCTTGTACGTCTGCTATTCCAGCAGGTGTCTGCCGGAAGCTCTAGCCGCGCTTACGCTTGCGGACGTACCCGCCAAGCCCGACCATGCTGCCGAACACGGCCAGCATCGTCATCGGCTCGGGGATCTGCGCATTGCCCTGGATCGGGTCGTTGATTCGCGCGATGAAGTCACCATTCGTAGGCGGATTCACCGTCCAGGATGCCAGGAAGTCGGTAGTGACTCCGGGGGGCAGACCGAAGGTAATCCCGTCCGTGTCGAACTGCAACTCATCGCGTCCATTGTCCGCAGGGTTGCCGTCGACGTCCTGCACGTTAAAGTAGGCGGAACCGGTACCACTGACGAAATTGCCAAAAACCGCGTTGTTCTGAGCCACGGTCATAGGAGCACCGGTTACCGAGCCAGTGTTGTAATTCGGGGCTACCAACTCAAGGATCTTCGTCCCATCGGTCACGCTCGTGTACGTCATCGGGCCCGTACGGCCGCCGGCGCCCAGATTCGGGTTGAACCTCAGCGTGCCGTCGAGATCGCTGACGTCGTCGTCCTCGTAGACCACTGCCTTTATGAAGTTGGAGGACGTCGTGGTCAAACCGGGGTATGCCACAGCCTCGACGTCCACTCCGCCGTAGATCAGCATCGTCAGCTCGGTGTTGAAGTCACTACGCTCCCAGAAGGTCTTATTGTCGACCTCGTTGACGATCGAACTGACGGTAGCGATCGACC
>Ga0180432_10011886_pt1 | contig 10209 bp, 10 predicted proteins | sample SS_ome_10_FD_132414 | JGI IMG/M metagenome (GOLD analysis project Ga0180432, IMG submission 132414) | Hypersaline lake sediment archaeal communities from the Salton Sea, California, USA - SS_1_MS_2 metaG | ecosystem: Environmental > Aquatic > Non-marine Saline and Alkaline > Hypersaline >...
GGGGCTCGGGGGGGGGGGGCGTGCAGTAAAGTTGTTTAGGGTGGAGGGGGGTGGGGTGTGGGGGGGGGGGGGAAAGTGGGGGGGGGGGGGGGTTTTTGGTTGCGGGGCGGGGTTGGATTCGCTGGATTGGGAACGGGATGGCAGTGGCGGCGGCACGAGCGTTGGAATTGCTGACGGCAGCGCATGAGCGAGGGCGCCTTGCGCATGCGTTTCTGATTTCGGGTGCGGCCGGGAGCGGGAAGCGGGACCTGGCGGCGCGGGTGATCGGGTTGGTGAATCCTCCGGCGGATGCGGGGGGGGGTGATTTGTTCGGGGAGGCGCCGGCGGAGGAGGCGGCGGAGCTTGATGCGCTCGAAGGGGAGTTTGTGCGGCTGGTGCGGCCTCGTTCGAAGTCGAGGCGGATTCCGGTGGAGGACATCCGTGGTCTCGAGCAGAGCCTGCATATGGCGGCGCCGTCCGGGGTTTGGAAGGTGGGAGTTGTGGTTGACGCGGACCGGATGTTCGACGAGGCGGCGAACGCGTTTTTGAAGACGCTGGAAGAGCCTCCGCCGGGTTGTCTGCTCCTGCTGCTGACGGACCATTCCGAGGTTCTTCTGCCGACGATTCGCTCGCGGTGCGTGGAAATCGTGCTGCAGGCGAGGGAACGGCTCGAGGTGTTGGGTCCGGAGGAGCAGGAGGGATTCGTGGAGATTTTGGCGGCGGCGGCGGAGAAGCGGTCGGCGAAGGCGGCGTTGCGGGCGAAGGCGGCGTTTGAAGCTCTTCTTGCGGGCCGCCGGAGCGAGGTCGAGGGGCGCCGCGAGGCAGCCTACAAGGAAGAGGTGGAAACATACCGGGGCGCGACGGAGGGCAGTTGGCTGGAGGAGCGGGAAAAACACCATGCCGCGATGTCGGCCTCGGAGTATCTGGCGGCGCGGGAGGCGCTGGTCGAGTGGTTGATCGCGTGGCTCGGAGACGCGGTGCTTGCCAAGGTTGGCGTGACGGACCGGGCTTTTCCGCACCATGCGGCATTGACGGCCCGCGTGGCGGACGGGGAGGATCTCGATGCGCTGCTGGGCCGTCTCGAGGCGTTGCAGGGGCTTCAGGATCTGCTCGCGACGAATGTTCCGGAGAATCTTTCGATCGAGGTGTGTTTTCTGAAGGCGTTCGGGGAGTGAGGGGGCGCCGTGTGGGGCGAGGGGTATTCAGCATCCATCGGTTGGGCCTTCGGCGGTTTTCTGTCTGTCGTCGCTTCCGCCGGCACGAGGCTGGCGGGGGGCGCGTATTCAGTATTCGTCGGGTTGGTTGACGAGGACGAAGTTTTGTTCGAGGCCGAGCATGTCGCCGAGTTCGCGGCAGACACCTTCCATGAGTTGGGAGAGGGCGTTGAGGATGGTGAGGACGGCGGCGGGGTAGTCGTCCTTTTCGAGAGCGGGGCGGGCGAGATCGAGGGCGTGATCGAGGGCGTCCTGGCTGAGGAACGGTTCGAGGCCGTATCCGACGATGAGACCGGCGAGGTGGCGTCCGGGGTCGACGCCGAGGAGGAGGTCGCGGTTTTCGCCCTGTTTGGCGGCCTCCCCGGAGACGGGAGCGGTGTTGAAGAGCCAGAAGAGGTGGGCGCGGAGAGGGAATTTCGGATCGAAGTGGCTGAAGATGACGGCCAACCGGGACTGGGGGAAGCGCTGATGGAAATCGCGCAGGGTGCGGAAGAGGCGTTTTTCGTCCCTCGGGCGGAGGGTGTTGGTGAAGTCGGTGATGCCATCCGGCGAGAGCCGAGGCACCGGACCCATGACGGCGCTGGCGCGGTCGAGGTCGAGGCCGCATTGGGGACACACCGGGGTGGTCTCGGTGAGCGGAGTTTGACAGTAGGGGCACTGAATCACCCCCGCAGGGTACCGGGGGAGGCGGTCCGACTGAAAGCGAAATCCGCATCTGCGATTGTCAGGCGGCGGGGGAGGGCGCTAGAGTCCTTCCGGAGTCAGGATGGAACGATTCAAAGAGACGGTGGCGGTGGTGACCGGAGGGGGTCGCGGCATCGGGCTGGCGGTGGCCAGGGGGTTTGCGGCGGAGGGGGCGCGGGTGGCGGTGGTGAGCCGGAACGAGGCGAGCTGCGGGCGGGCGGCGGAGCAGATCAACGGGACCTTTCCCGGTTCGGCCCGTCATTATGCGGTGGACGTGGCGGACCACGACGCGATGCAGGAACTCGCGAAGCGGGTGCGGGATGATTTTGGCGGGGCCAACATTCTGGTCAACAACGCGGGGGTGACGCGCGACGGGTTGCTGATGCGGATGGCGTCCGAGGATTGGGAGGCGGTTCTCGACACCAACCTGAAGGGCGCCTTCCACGCCGTGAAGGCCTTTCAGCGTCAGCTCATGAAGGCCTCCGAGCCGCGACGGATCATCAACATCAGCTCGGTCATCGGGTTGATCGGCAACGCCGGACAGGCGAACTACGCGGCGTCGAAGGCGGGATTGATCGGATTCTCGAAATCGGTGGCGCGGGAGCTGGCGGGGAGGCGGGTCACCTGCAACGTCATCGCGCCGGGGTTCATCGAGACCGACATGACGGCGGACCTCGACGAGGCGATGCGGGCCGGCATCGTGGGGCGGATCCCGCTGGGCGAGATGGGCGCGGTGGAGGACGTGGCGGCGGCGGTGCTCTTTCTGGCGGGCCGCGCGGCGCGCTACATCACGGGCCAGGTAGTGGCGGTGGACGGGGGAATGACGATGTGACGATCCATGGAACTATTGCTCATCAGGCACGGCAAGGCGGAGGGCCACGGGCATCCGGGGGGCGACGCGGCGCGGGCGTTGGTGGCGAAGGGGCACGAGCAGGCCCGGCGGGTGGGGGCCTTCCTTGCGGAACATGACCTTCTCCCGGACCTCGTCCTGACGAGTCCCTTGACGAGGAGCCGGGAGACGGCGGAAGGAGTCTGCAAGGAGGCGGGACTCGACCCGCCCGAGGTGCGGAACTGGCTGGCGTGCGGCATGAGCGCGCGGGAGGCGTTGAAGGAGCTGGCCGCCTGTCAGGGCACGTGCAGGCGGGTCGCCATCGTCGGGCATGAACCCGATTTTTCGGAATTGGCGGAGTACATTCTGGGTGCGGAAGACGGCTCGGTGCACGTGAAGAAGGCCTCCGTGATTCTCATGACGGTGCATCCGCCGCGGCGGGGCGGCTGTTTGCACTTCAATGTCTGGCCGGCCTTTCTGTAGCGGAAGAAGTCAGTTTTCCTCGAAGGGGGTGGCGCGTTCGTTGGCGACGCAGGATTCGATCCAGTCGAAGAGTTGCCGGACTTCCTCATCCTCGCTGCGGATCGGGTTCAGGGCGGCCCAGTCGATGTGGTCGTGCAGGCGGGGGCTGGCGAGGCGGCGGATGTCGAGGCGCTCCATGAGGGCCTCGGTTTCGCGGGGCTGGGCGGTGAGGATGTGTTCCGGTCCCGGGAGGTCGTTGAGTGTCTCGCCGGTGAGTCCGAAGGTGGTGACGCCGATGCCGAAGCGGTTGCTGAGGTGCCGGAGGGAGTCGGCCAGCGCCTCGTCCTCGATGGGAGCGGCGTAGAAGAGTTCTCCGCCGTGCGCCCATGACGAGGTGCTGAGGGTTTGGAAGAACTCCTCGCGGTGGGTCTGGTGGTTGGGCTGGATGCGGAGCGTGATTCCGCGCAGCCGGTATGGCGGAAGGCCGAGGCTTTGTTTCAGGGCGAGCACCCCACGGTCGAGGATCAGCCCCGTCTCGGTGGCCTCGCCGGCTTCCCAGTCCACGATCACCATGTCGGGGAACTTCCAGAGATTGCCGAAGGGCGAGTTCTGGGCGAGGACATAGCGGAACACGAACGGGAAGCGCCCGTTGACTTCGCAGTAGCGGGCCGCGACGGCGCGGAACTTCCGCACCCGCAGCAGGGCATGGTCGACCGCCCCGTGCTCGCCCGAGAGATCGTCGAGGCGCCCCTGCGTCATCGAAAGGAGATCCTGTGCCCCCGCGAGGGCCGGGACCATCGCGGAGCGCCGGTAGTATCCCTGCCCCTTCTCGACTTTCGCAATGGGCGAGGCCGGGTCACACGACATGATCGAGAAATGGTAGCGCAGGGAGGCGTCCGAGTAATCGCCCTGAAGGCGGAATCGCACGAGGCGGATCAGCTCGGTGCCCTTGATCGCTTCCTTGGGATTGCCGGGAAGGATCTCCGGCAGGATGTCGCTCAATTGTTGGCGCAGACTCATGGTGGTGGTGGCAGGAGGTCGACCCCCATCCATGTCCACCCGCAGCGAGGCGAGCAAGCCGCAAAACGCCATGTTTGAAAAAAAAGCCTGTGGCCGTGAACAACTCGGCCCTTATCAACAGCTGTTCCCCGAAACTTCCAAAAATTTCGCAGGCAAGGGGGTGATATTCGCCAAGTCCGGACAAGCGAGGGGGCATGAATAATTCCGGGGCGCTTGACGTCCCGGCGTTGACTGCCAGATTTCCAGCATGAACATGATGAGATGGGTGTTGATGATGGTGATGGTAATGGTTGTGGGGAGGGGCGAGGCGGCGGAGCGGGTTCCGGAGCTGGAGGAGGTTTTGGAGGCGGCGCGGTATGCGGCGACGTTGCGGCATCAGGACTTGCAGGGGCAGATTCGGAAGGGGACGCGGAAGATTCCGGTGGGATTGTATTTGCGTGGGGAGAATCTGCAGTTCACGTATCACCGGCCTGCGGACGGTGCGGCGATGCACTTTCATTTACGGCTGAAGGAGGATCATTATGATTTGATTGAGATTGTGAACGGGGAGGAGCGGCTTTTTCCGGCCTCGCGATTGGGGGAGTCGATCGAGGGGACGGACTTGACGTATGAAGATTTGTCGATGCGGTTCCTGTATTGGCCGGGGGGGCTGGTGGAGGGGTCGGAGAAACTGAAGGGGCAGGAAGCGTGGAGGATTCGGCTGGTGAACCGTTCGGGGAAGGGCCGGTATGCGCAGGTGCGGGTTTGGGTCCACAAGAAGTCGGGGGCCTTGATGCAGGTGGTGGGGTTTGACGAGCAGGGGCGGCCGTTGAAGCGGTTTCAGGTGACGGACATCATGCGTGTGGGGGATGTGTATACGCTGCGGAGGATGCGGGTGGACACGATCGAGCCGGAGGCCAACAAGGTGGTGGGTCTGACGTATCTTGAATTCGACAAGCCGAAGCAGGCGTCGCCGGGAGGGTTGCGGTGAGCGGGGAGACGGGGCGGAAGGGGGTGACGGTGAGGGAGGCCCTTGCGAGGGAGGCGGCGGCGGCGGGGATCGAGGTGCGGGGCTGGGTGCGCACGCGGCGGGACTCGAGGGAGTTTTCTTTTCTCGAGGTGAACGACGGGAGCTGCCTTGGGAACCTGCAGGTGGTGGCGGATGCGGGGATCGAAGGCTATGAGGGGATTCATGAGATGACCACCGGGAGCGCGGTGGTGGTGACGGGCGATCTGGTGGATTCTCCGGGGGAAGGGCAGCGATGGGAGATGCGGGCGACGCGGCTTGATCTGGTGGGGACGGCCGCGGATGACTATCCGTTGCAGAAGAAGCGCCATGGGCCGGAGTTTCTGAGGGAGATTGCGCATCTGCGGCCGCGGACCAACCTGTTCGGGGCGGTGTTTCGGACGCGGAGCCGGCTGGCGCACATGGTGCACCGGTTTTTCGAGGAGCGCGGATTTGTTTTGGTGCACACGCCGATCATCACGGCCAGCGACTGTGAAGGGGCGGGGGAACTGTTTCGGGTGACGACGCTGCGGCCGGGGGCGGAGGCTGGAGCGGAGAGCGATGATTTTTTCGGCCGGCGGACCTACCTGACGGTGAGCGGGCAACTGGAAGGGGAGACCTTTGCCTGTGCGTTGTCGCGGATCTACACGTTCGGGCCGACCTTTCGGGCGGAGAACTCGAACACGACGCGTCACGCGGCGGAGTTCTGGATGATCGAGCCCGAGATGGCGTTTTGCGATTTGCCGGGCGACATGGACCTGGCGGAGGAATTCGTGAAGGAACTGACGCGGGCGATGATCGAGGGGCCGGCGGACGACCTTGGGCTGTTCGCGAAGTATGTCGACAAGGGGCTCGAGGAGCGTCTGGCCTTCATCGTCGAGCGTCCATTCGAGCGGCTGAGTTACACCGAGGCGGTGGACATCCTGACGAAGTCGGGCCGGAAGTTCGAGTATCCCGTGCGATGGGGGGAGAACCTGCAATCGGAACACGAGCGCTACCTGACGGAGGAGCACGTGAAGGCGCCGGTGACGGTTCACGACTACCCGGAGGAGATCAAGCCGTTCTACATGCGGCGCAACGACGACGGCCGGACGGTGGCGGCGCTGGACGTGCTGGTGCCGGGGGTGGGGGAGATCGTGGGCGGCAGCCAGCGCGAGGAACGCCACGAGGTGCTGCGCGACACGATGCGACGGGAGGGCCTGCGGGAGGACGACTACCGGTGGTATCTCGATCTGCGGCGCTTCGGTTCGACGCCCCATGCGGGGTTTGGGGCCGGTTTCGAGCGCATCCTGATGCTGCTGACGGGGGTGCAGAACATTCGGGACGTCATTCCTTATCCGCGCACTCCGGGACAATGCGGGCCGTGATGTGCGATGTGCGATGTGCGATGTGCGATTTGCGTTGTGCGGCGGGCGGGATGGGGTATCGGTGGGGCGATGCGGGAGGGGCTGAGCGATTGAGTGATGCGCTGTTTTTACTCACCTGACTTCCAGTTGGAGTTGCCGGAGGGGCATCCGTTTCCGATGGCGAAGTTCCGGGAGAGCAAGGAGATGCTGATCGAGGGGAGGATTCTGAGGCCGGAGGAGATCGTCGAGGTTGGGCCGGCAGCGACGCACGTGTTGGCGCAGGCCCATGACGCGGATTACCTTGCGAGGATTTACCGTGGTCAACTGGACCTGAAGGAACAGGTGCAACTCGGTCTGCCGCTTTCGCCGAAGTTGTTTTCGCGCAGCGCCACCGAGGTCGAGGCGACGCGGCAGGCCTGTGAAGCCGCGCTGCGGGAAGGACTGGCGGTGGTGCTGGCCGGCGGGACGCACCACGCCTTCCGGGGTCACGGCGAGGGTTACTGTGTCTTCAACGACGCGGCGATTGCAATTCGGAGCCTGCAGGCGTCCCGGCCGGGGATCCGGGTCATGGTGGTCGACACGGACGCGCACCAGGGCAACGGCACCAACAGCCTGCTCGACGACGACCCGCGGGTGTTGACTTATTCGATTCACGTCGGGCGCAACTACCCGATGCGCAAAGTGAACGGGTCGATGGATGTCGAGACGGTGCGTTACGTCGAGGGGCCGATGTATCTTCACCAACTCTTCACCACCCTCGCGGCGGCGCTGGATGTCTTCTCCCCCGATCTCGTCATCTGGATTGCCGGGGGCGACAATCACCGCAACGACCGCTTCGGGCAAATGATGCTCAGCGTGAAGGACCTGCAGCGCCGGGACGAGGTGATCCTCCGCGCCTTTGTGAAGAACCGCATTCCGGTGGCGGTGCTCTACGGAGGGGGATACAACCGGGACCCGGGATACACGGCGAGGATCCACCGCAATACGATCGCCACCGCCAAGCGCATCGGGAGGCGGCACCTCGGGCTGTGAGGGCCGATAGTGGGAGGGTCCGTGACTTCGTGTCTTCGTGTGAGATTCCGTCCCGGCCTGTCTTCATCTCCTCGCCCGCTGCCGGGGGCGGCTGCAATTGCGGGGAATTGCGGGTTGAAAGGACGGGGGCGGGTGGGGGATGCTGGCGGCGATGGGACGGGGGACGATTGCGATTGTGGGGTCGGGGGCGGTGGGGAGTTACTATGGGGGCCGTTTGGCGGCGGCGGGGGAAGAGGTGAGGTTTCTCGTGCGGTCCGGGCTGGAGGAGTTGCGGCGGGAGGGGTTGACGGTGGAGAGCGTCAACGGGGACTTTCACCTTGCGGCCCCGCGGGTGTACGCGACGGCGGAGGAGATCGGGCCGGCGGACCTTGTGGTGGTGGCGTGGAAGGCGACCTCGAACCGGCATTTCGGGGAGGTTCTGCCGCCGCTGGTGGGCGAGGACACCGCGATCCTGACGCTGCAGAACGGGCTGGGCAACACGGAGCGGTTGGCCGAGTTGTTCGGGGGGGAGCGGGTCATGGGCGGGTTGTGCTTTGTCTGCATCAACCGGCTGCGGCCGGGGATGATCCGGCACACGGCGGCGGGGCACATTCGCATTGGAGAGTACCGGGGAGGGATCAGCGTGCGGCTCCGGGAGTTGGAGGTCCGGATGCGGCGGGCCGGGATCGAGGCCCGGGCGGTGGACGACCTTGCGCACGCGCAGTGGGTGAAGCTGGTTTGGAACGTGCCTTTCAACGGCTTGACGATCGTGGAAGGAGGCATCGACACGGAGGCCCTGCTGGCGATGCCGGGCGGAGAGGACGAGGTGCGGGCGTTGATGGCGGAGGTGATCGAGGGGGCGGCGGTGCTTGGTCACGAGATCCCGCGGCCGGTCATCGACCAGCAGGTCGAGGTGACGCGTCCGATGGGTCCGTATCGGCCGTCGAGCATGATCGACTACGTCGAGGGACGCGAGGTGGAGCTGGAGGCGATCTGGGAGGAGCCTTACCGGCGGGCGAGGGAAGCCGGGGCACAGTTGCCCGCGTGGAAGGGTTTGCTGGAGCGGCTGAGGGAGCGGCTTGCGGATCGAGGCTGAAGAGGATCCCGGGCCCGCTTCGCGCAGGACGCGAAGACGAGAAGGGGAGGGGATTCTGAAGGGGGGGCGCCCTTGGTCTTGGCGTGAGGGGCGGCTTTGCCCCGGGGCGTCGGGGTCTCTCAGGCCTCGTGCCGCACCTCGGTTTGTCTGGGGGGGAAGGACCGGGCGGGCGGCGGGGCGGAGCGGGTGGGCTGCTTCCGGGGGAGGAACGGCCCGCAGAAGGCCTCATCGAAGTCGTAGATGTCGCGGAAGTCGTCCTTGGTGTCGGAGTCCTGTTTTCCGAACATGCCTTCCTCGATGAGGTTGAAGACCATGTCGCCGACGTCGCGGCAGGATCGGACGCCCCATTCGCAGAGGATGGTGTGGCCCATGGGGCCGAACTCATGCACCACGTGATCGCGGAATCCGCGCAGGAGTTCTTCGCCGGTGACGTGGCGCTCGCGGCCCTGGTTCTGCTCGCGGGTGCGCTTGAGGGTGAAATCGAGAGCGTCCTTCAGAAGGAAGTAGCTCTGCGGATCGAAGCGCTTGTCCCGTGCGACGATGTTCTGCACCGCGGAATCGAACCTCATGGCGTGCATGCGAAGTGGATTTTAGGCCGATTGCCGGGCTTGAAAAGCGTTAAGTGCAGCGGAGAGGGATATCGAGGGCGCGGCGGGAAGGGATTGATGATTGTCTCCGCGGCTGGCGGGATAGACTGCTCGGGCCGGCCGCGCTGGCGCCAGAATCCGTGAGATCCGGAACGCCTTGTTGTTGGGTAGAGGGGTATTTCCAACCCGTTCTGAATTTCAAGAACTCTGGCCGGTCCGCCTGGCGGGGTTGGTTGCGAGGGCGTTCCGGACGGCTTGGGCGAGGGCGTGGTCCTGGGCGGGAAAGACGGCGCGGAGGTTGAGGAGGAAGCAATCGTCCTTGAGGTATCCGACGACGGGGGGAGAGCCGGAGCGGAGGCGGGATGCGAACTGTTCGGGCGGGCCGTGATGCGGCGCGATGGCGAGGGCGACGGAGGGCAGCTCGGATCCCGGCATGGTGCCGCCGCCGGTTCGGGAGGTGGCGGGGATCACGCGGACGTCGGCCGGGAGATCGGCGAGGAGGGCTGCGAGGGACTCGGCCCGGCGCTGGAGGTTGTCGAGGGGGGTGGCGAGGAAGCGGAGGACGGGGATGTCCGGGGCGGTGTCGCGAGGGGCGCGGAGATAGTCTTCGAGGCACTCCTGCATGGTGGCCAGGATGAGTTTGTCGCAGCGAATGGCGCGGAAGAGCGGTTCGGCCTTGATGCCCGCGACGAGGTCGGAGCGGCCGGCAATGATGCCGGCCTGCGGGCCGCCGAGAAGCTTGTCGCCGGAGAAGGTAACGAGATCGATTCCATTGCGCAGGGCCTCCTGAGGCGTTGGTTCGTGATCGATGGGAGCGAGTTGGCCGGTATCGAGGACGGCGCCGGAGCCGAGGTCCTCGACGAGCGGCAGGCGGAGTTGGCGGGCGAGGGATGCCAGTTCGGCGGCGGCCGGCTCGGAGGTGAAGCCCCCGACGTAAAAATTCGACCGATGCACCTTGAGGATCAGTGCGGTGCGACTGGTGGAGGCGCGGGCATA
>Ga0180432_10011887_pt1 | contig 10209 bp, 3 predicted proteins | sample SS_ome_10_FD_132414 | JGI IMG/M metagenome (GOLD analysis project Ga0180432, IMG submission 132414) | Hypersaline lake sediment archaeal communities from the Salton Sea, California, USA - SS_1_MS_2 metaG | ecosystem: Environmental > Aquatic > Non-marine Saline and Alkaline > Hypersaline >...
GTCGATCCGTGAGTGCAGCCCGCTTCATGGTCGTCCCCTCCTCGGCCGATTCCCAAGCCTGTGGAAGGGATATCGTCAACGTCCACCGGATGCCTCCAGCGTTTTCAGACAAAGCCTAGGCCGAACGGGAGGGAGAGAGGCAATGTCGAAGATGATCCCGCGAAAGGTCGTGCGGGTGATGGCGGGCCTGTTGGCGCTCGCGTGCCTTTGGACGTCGGGCGAGCTACATGCCGGCGAGGCGGCGACCGGAGTGGAGTGTCCGCAGACCTGGGTCGCGTTCGGCCCCGCGGCGCGCGATGCCGGTCAGAGTCCCGAGGGAATGGCCTCGCTCGTGTCTGCGCAGCAGCTGAAGAGCATTCCCGAGCGATTGCGCATCAGAATGCAGGAGTTCGAAGGCAAGCGCTTTGACCTCAATACCGGCATCGACCTGCAGCAGGTGGTCGGTGAGGCGCCGCGCGGGTCGGCAGTATATCTCTACGCAACGATCACTGCCGACCAAGAGACCGATTTACCTATCGGCGCGAGTGCCGACGCCTGGATGCAATGGTGGCTGGACGGGGAACCCGTGTACGACACCTTGGACACGGGCAACCAGCACTTTCCCTATTCGCCACAGGACCACGTGTTCACCGTGCATCTGAGCCCCGGCGAGCACGTGCTGACAGTTTGTGTGGTCAAGGGGGCGCACTCCTTCCTGTTCGTGGCGGGCGCGCCGGTGGCGACCAACCGACGCTCCTGGTGGTCGGCGGAGCCGGCCGTGCGGCGGGCGGCGTATGAGCTGGTCTTGGCCAATCCTTATGCGGACGACTTCCAGCGGGTGCGCGGCCACCTGGGGCTCGCTGATCTCTACATGACGCAGACCGAGTGCGAGGGCGCAAGGGAGCAATATGAAAAGGTGCTCCAGATGGACGCCCCGACCGACCATCGGACACGTGCGCGCCTGGGCCTCGGCCGGGCGGCCATGTACCAGAGGGACCTGGGCGCAGCGGCCCGAGCCTTCCGCAGCGTGCTCCAGAATCTGGAGGCGCGCGACGACCTGGACGACCGGGAAGCGGCGCAGGCGCGCAAGCACCTAAAGACCGTGCTGCTGCTGATGCGCATGCGCAAGTCCCATCCGCGTATGTTCTTCAACAGCGACACGTGGCCAACCGTGGCCGCCCGCGCACAAGGGGCCGAGAAGGAGCGGCTTGAGGAATGGAAGCAGACCGTGGAGGAGCGCCTGAGCGTACCCCTGGAGCGTGCGGACTGGGGACCGCTCGCGATGAAGGCCGCATTCGTATTCCGCATGACGGGCGACAAGGCGCTGTTGGACAAGGTCGAGACGCTGCTGCGGCTGAGCCTGGAGCAGTACGAATACGCCCATGAGCATGCCAAGGATGCCGACAGGCATCACGTGATGGCACGCTATGGGGTGTCCTATGTGCCCTACACGCGCATCAACTGGGTCGCGGCGCTCGACTGGGTGTGGGACGATCTGACCCCGGAGGTCCGCAAGGAGTTGGCCTCGCGCATGAGCGATTTCGTATACGCGTTCATGCGCCGATGGGGCAGCAAGGGGCAAAACATGGGCTTCTACTACGCCCACAACCTGTACTGGTATGCCGGGCTGGGGCTTGTCGACGACGAGTTGGACGAGCCGCAGTACAGGCACGCCCTGGCCGTGCTGGAGACAGGGTGGCAGGACTACCAACGGTTCATGGACTACCGGCGCAGGGGCCGCGGCGACTTCGGCCAGTACGGCATCCGCCTCGGGTACACCCTGCATCACTATCCCTACGCGGAATGGCATTTCCTGCATACCTGGCAGTCCGCGGTCGACGAGCGCATCCCCGCGGACTGGCAGCACAGTGCGCTGTTCTCGAACGGGCTGTTGTGGAATCGGCTCCCCGAGTTCCGCGTGTTCGGGTTCGACGTGGGGTGGCATACCTCGAACCAGCTCAATCGTGGAAACATCTATGCACACGTGTCGGAGCACTTGCACTTCTACGCCGAGTTCCGCCCGCAGCTTGCGGCCCTGTCGCAGTATATGCGCGAAGAGTTACAGGACCTGGGAGTGAACGACGGCTCCTGGAAGCTCGAGGTGTGCCCCTTCCTGCTCACGAACCTGGACAAGGCGCCGCCCCCGGACCTGCCGGAGGGCTTTCCTACGGCGCGGTATGCGCCTCGGCTGGGCATCGTGTACATGAACTCCGGCTTCGGAGAAGGCGACACCTATGCCGCCCTGCGCTTGATTGGCTGGAAGCAGCGCGATTCCACGCACTTTGTGATCTACAAACAGGGCTTCCTGGCCTTGGACACGGGTGCGCGCAAAGGCGGTCCGAAGCATCACCCCGGGTACTGGAGCCAGACCATTGCGCACAACTGCGTGCTCATCCGTATGCCTGGGGAGACCTTTCGCACCGGGTACGGAGGCGGCCTCGCTCCCGGGAATGCCGGCGGACAACGGCACGCCGGCGGGCACGAGCACTTCATGCCGGTCGATCACGACCCTCGCACGGGCCCGGCCAAGGTGCTGGCGTTCGAGTCCCATCCTGAATACGCCTATGCCGCCGGCGACGCGACCGGCGCCTACCACGAGGACAAGTGCGCCCAGATGGTGCGCCAGTTCGTGTACCTGCCGCCCGATCACTTCGTGGTCTTCGACCGGGTAACCTCCACGAAGGCGGAGTACCCGAAACGCTGGATCCTGCACACCGCGAACGAGCCCCAGATGCGGGATGCAGTTTGGCACGCGGACCAGGGCGAGGGCCGGCTCTTCTGCCAGACGCTATATCCGCAGGATGCGGTGCTCGGGAAAGTCGGCGGTCCGGGGAAGGAGTTCTGGGTGGACGGAGAGAACTTTGAGATTCCCAAGGACTGGAACTGGTGGTATATGGTTCGGGATCATAAGCCGGGAGAGATACCGGAGACCATGGGGCGGTGGCGCATGGAAGTGAAGCCCGGCGGGGCGCGCAAGGAGGATTGGTTCCTGCACGTGCTGCAGGCCTCGAGCCAGGACGTGGACGAGATGGTCCCTTGTGAGCTCGTAGAACGCGAAGGCCAGCTTGGCGCAACGATCGCGCGCGGCGGGCGCACGTACACCGTGACCTTCAATCGATCGGGCGAAGTCGGCGGGCGCATCCGCGTTGACGAGCAAGGCAGGGTCGTGGTGGACCAGGACCTCACCCAGGAGATCATGCATCAGGAGGGTCTGGCGCTGACCGAGTAGGCTCCGGGATGGAGGCCTGGCCCTGGGCAGGGCATGCAGGAGGAAGGAGACAGGAAATGGCTCCAGAGGGCGACCGTCTGGGCGGTGCCTGGCCGAGGACGGCGCGGCTCCTGGTGGGCGTTGTCGGTGTAGCGGTCCTTGTGGTGCAGAATGCCTCAGGAGCGCAACGCGCACGGGATCACCTAGAGGTCGGCAAGCGGTACATGGAAGACGGGGACTGCGAAGCAGCAAGGCGACAGTACGCGAAGGTCCTCGAGATGGACGCCCGGGCGAGCGACAAGGCCCGTGCGCGATTGGGCCTCGGTCGAGCGGCCATGTACCAGAGGGACCTGGGCGCGGCGGCCCGGACCTTCGGCAGCGTGCTCCGGGATCTGGAGGGAAGCGACGGCCTGGCCCAGCGCGCGGCTGAGGCGCGCAAGCACCTGAAGACCGTGCTGCTGCTGATGCGCATGCGCAAGGCCCAGCCACGTCTCTTCTTCAACAGCGACACGTGGCCGGAGGTGGCCGCCCGCGCACGAGGCGCCGAGAAAGAGCGCCTTGAGAAGTGGAAGCAGGGCGTGGAAGAGCGGCTGCGCGTGCCGGTGGAGCGCGCGGACTGGGGGTCGCTCGCGATGAGGGCCGCCTTCGTGTATCGCCTGACCGGAGACAAGGCGCTCCTGGACAAGATCGAGGCCCTGCTACGACTGAGCGTGGAGCAGTACGAGTACTCCAACGAGATGACCAGAGACGCCAAAAGATATCATGCGACCCAACAGTACGGGGTGGACTACAGCCCCTACAATCGCATCAACTGGGTCGCGGCGCTTGACTGGGTGTGGGAAGATCTGTCCCCGGAGGTGCGGCAGGAGCTGGCCAGGCGCATGATCGACTATGTGCACACGTTCATGCGCCGGTGGGGGAGCCTGCATCACGCGCAGGGATTCTACTACTCGTACAATATGTACTGGTATGCCGGACTGGGGTTGCTCAACGACGAACTGGACGATCTGCACTACAGGCGCGCGCTTGCCGTGCTGGAGACCGGTTGGCATGACCATCAACGGCTGATGGACTACCGGCGCAGGGGCCGGGGCGATTTCGGGCAATACGGCATACGCCTCGCGTACACCCTGCAGCACTATCCCTACGCGGAGTGGCATTTCCTCCATACCTGGCAGTCCGCGGTGGACGAGCGGATCCCCGAGCCGTGGCAGCACAGCGCGCTCTTCTCGCATGGCCTGTTGTGGAACCGGCTGCCCGGATTCCACGTGTTCGGGTTCGACATCGGATGGCACTGGACCAACCAGCTGCAACTATGGGACATCTATGCGCACGTCTCGGAACACATGCACTTCTACGCCGAGTCCCATCCGCGGCTCGCGGCCCTGTCGCACCATATGCGCGAAGAGTTACAGGATCTGGGAGTCAGCCATGGCTCCTGGAAGCTCGATGTGTGCCCCTTTCTTCTCACGAACCTGGACAAGGCGCCGGCCCCGAGCCTGCCGGAGGGCTTCCCCACCGCGCGATATGCGCCCAGGCTGGGCATCGTGTACATGAACTCTGGATTCGGAGAAGACGACACCTATGCGGCGTTGCGGCTAATCGGCTGGAAGCAGCACGATTCCACGCACTTTGTGATCTACAAGCAGGGGTTCCTGGCGCTCGATGCGGGCACGCGCAAGGGCGGCGAGCACAGCGACGCGTACTGGAGCCAGACCATCGCGCACAACTGCGTGCTGATCCGCATGCCCGGGGAGACCTTTCCCCGCCTATGGAGGCCGGAGCCCGCACTTGGCAACGCCGGCGGGCAACGGCGTGCCGGCGGGAGCCAGCACTTTATGCCGGTCGATCACGACCCGCGCACGGGTCCGGCCAAGGTGCTCGCGTTCGAGACCCACCCCGAATACGCCTATGCTGCCGGGGATGCGACGGGCACCTATCACGAGGACAAGTGCGCGCAGATGGTGCGCCAGTTCGTGTACCTGCCGCCGGATCACTTTGTGGTCTTCGACCGAGTGACGTCCACCAAGGCGGAGTATCCGAAGCGGTGGATCCTGCACACCGCGAACGAGCCGCAGATGCAGGACGCGGTCTGGCACGCGGACCAGGGCGAGGGCCGGCTGTTCTGCCAGACCCTGTATCCACGAGATGCGGTGCTCGAGAAGGTGGGCGGCTCGGGCAAGGAGTTCTGGGTCGACGGAGAGAACTACGCCATTCCCGACGACTGGAAGTATTGGAGCAACGTCCCGGGGCGCGAGCCGGGCGAGGTCCCGGACACCATGGGCCGGTGGCGCATGGAGGTGAAGCCCGGCGGCGCGCGTGAGCAGGATTGGTTTCTGCACCTACTGCAGGCCTCGGGCCGGGACGTGGACGAGATGGCCCCTTGCGAGCTCGTAGAGCGCGACGGCCAGCTAGGCGTGACGTTCACGCGCGGCGGCCGCACCTACACGGTGGCCTTCAACCGATCGAGAGGGACCGGCGGGCACATCCGCATTGAGGAACAGGGCCGGGCGGTGATCGACCGTCCGCTGACCCAGGAGATCATGCAGCAACAGGGACTGGCGCTAACTGAGTAGCATCCGCGATAGGTGCTTGCCCTTCGGCAGTGCACGCTTGAGCATAGGAGACAGGAAATGGCCCTATGGATTGACCATATGGGGGCGAGCGGGCTGAGGGCGGCTGTGATCGCGGTCGTTATGGTCGGCGCAGCGCTCATGTTGTCGTCAACTGCCTCAGGAGCTGAGATGGAGCTTCGCTGGCCGCTGGAATGGGTGGTGTTCGGCCCGGTCACCGCAAAGAGCGTTGCCCAGGCGGGAGAGGACCGAAGCCTTCCGGATGTTCCCGAAATGGCCACCTTGGTGTCCCGAGAGCAAATGCAGGGCATCCCTGATCGCCTGACCATCGGAGGACGGACGTTCGAGGGAGAGCGGTTGATCGCGCCCAGCGGCATCGCGGTCGATCTGGAACAGGTCTTCGGTGAGACGCCACGCGGGGCGGCCGCGTACCTGTTTGCGAGCGTGACCGCGGAGCAGGAGATGGACATCGAGATCGGCTCCGGCGCGGATTGGTTCATGAAGTGGTGGCTGGACGGCGAGCCGCTGTATGACACGCTGACCACAGGCAACCGCGAATTCCCGATCGCGGTCACGAATCACGCGTTCGAGGCGCACTTGAGCCCCGGTGAACACGTGCTCACCGTGTGCGTGGTCCGGGGAAGCAACTCCTTTGTGTTCGCAGCGGGCGATCTGGGCAGACTGCGCGCCGAAGCGGGGAGTGCGAACACCGCGGCGGTGCGCCGAGCGGCCTACGCCTTGCTGGCGAGCAACCCTCATGCGGAAGACCAGCACCGCGCGCGCGGCCACCTGGAACTGGGCAAGCTCTACATGGAAGACCAGGAGTGCGAAGCGGCGAGGGAGGCGTACGGGGAAGTCCTACAGATGGACGCCCGGGCGAGCGACAAGGCTCGTGCGCGATTGGGACTCGGCCGGGTGGCGATGTACCAAAGAGACCCAGATGCAGCGTCTCAGACCTTCCGCAGCGTGCTCGAGGACCTGGAGGCGAGCGACGAAGTCGACGGCCCGGAGACAGAGCAGGCGCGCGCACGTCTGAAGACCGCGAACATGCTCACACGCATGCGCAAGTCCCATCCGCGTATGTTCTTCAACAGCGACACATGGCCGGCCGTGGCCGCGCGCGCACAAGGCGCCGAGAAGGAGCGCCTTGCGGCCTGGAAACAGACGCTGCAAGACCGCCTGAGCGAGCCCCTGGAGCGCGCCGACTTGGGACCGCTGGCAATGAGGGCCGCGTTCGTGTATCGGATGACCGGCGATCAAGCACTCCTGGACAAGATCGAGACCCTGCTGCGTCTGAGCCTGGAGCAATACGAATATGCAGCAGAGCAGACCAAGGACGCTGAAACATTTCACTCGACGGCAAGTTATGGTGTGTCCTATGAGCCTTACACGCGCATCAACTGGGTCTTGGCGCTTGACTGGGTGTGGGACGATCTGCCCCCGGAGGTGCGGCAGGAGCTGGCCTCGCGCATGGTCGATTTCGTGTATGCGGTGATGCGCCGATGGGGCAGCACGACCTCAGGTGGCGGATTCTACAAGGCCGCCAACCTATTCTGGTACGCCGGGCTGGGTCTCTGGAACGACGAGCTGGACGACCTGCACTACAGGCGCGCGCTGGCCGTGCTGGAACACGGGTGGCGGGACTACCAGCAGCTCATGGAGTATCGGCGCAGGGGCCGGGGCGACTTCGGCCAGTACGGCATACGCCTGGCGTACACCCTGCATCACTATCCGTACGCGGAATGGCATTTTCTGCACACGTGGCAGTCCGCAGTGGATGAGCAGATCCTCGGGCCGTGGCAGCACAGCGCGCTGTTTGCGAACGGGCTGTTGTGGAATCGGCTTCCCGGGTTTCACGCGTTCGGGTTCGACATTGGCTGGCACTGGACGAATCAGCTGAGCCCATGGCAGATCTATGCGCACGTCTCGGAGCACATGCACTTCTATGGCGAGTCTCATCCGCAGCTTGCGGCCATGTCGCATTACATGCGCGAGGAGCTCGAGGCGCTGGGCACTGACCGTGGGCATTGGCATCTGGAGATCTGTCCCTTTGTGTTGACGAACCTGGACAAGGTGCCACGCCCGGCCTTGCCGGAGAGCCTGCCCACGGCGCGCTACGCGCCCACACTCGGCATCGTGTACATGTACTCCGGATTCGGGGACGAGGACACCTATGCGGCCTTCCGCCTCGTCGGAGGCAAGCAGTATGATTCCACGCACTTCGTGATCTACAAGCAGGGCTTTCTGGCGCTGGATGCAGGGGCGCGCATGGCCGGCGAGCACAGCGACGCGTACTGGGGGCAGACCGTTGCGCACAACTGTGTGCTCATCCGCATGCCCGGAGAGACGTTCCCGGCAGTATGGGGCACGACGCCCGCACCTGGCAATGCCGGCGGACAACGCCGTCGCGGTAGAGGCGGGCTCGAACACATTGCCCCACGCGATTATGACCCCCGTACAGGCCCGGCCAGGGTGGTCGCGTTTGAGACCAACGCAGACTATACCTATGCCGGCGGCGACGCGACCGGCACCTACCACGAGGACAAGTGCGCGGAAATGGTGCGCCAGTTCGTGTATCTACCGCCCGATCACTTCGTGGTCTTCGACCGGGTGACCTCCACCAAGGCGGAGTACCCGAAACGCTGGATCCTGCACACGGCGAACGAGCCCCAGGTGGCCGACGCGGTCTGGCATGCGGACCAGGGCGAGGGCCGGCTCTTCTGCCAGACCCTGTATCCACGAGATGCGGTGCCCGAGAAGGTCGGCGGTCCGGGCAAGGAGTTCTGGGTCGATGGAAAGAACTATGCCATTGCCGACGACTGGAAGTATTGGAGCAACGTCCCCGGTCACAAGCCGGGCGAGGTGCCGGATACCATGGGCCGATGGCGCATGGAGGTGAAGCCGGGCGAGGCACGCACGCAGGACTGGTTCCTGCACGTGCTGCAGGCCTCGAGCCAGGACGTGGAGAGCATGGTCCAGAGTGAGCTCCTGGAACGCGACGACCAGCTAGGGGTGACGTTCACGCGCGGCGGGCGCACATATACCGTGACGTTCAACCGGTCCGGCGAGGTAGGCGGGCACATCCGCATCGAGGAGGGCGGGACGGTGTTGATCGATCGTCCGCTGACCCAGGAGATTATGCAGCAGCACGGCCTGGCGCTGACCGAATAGGCGCGACAAGGGAGAGATGCGCTCTCGGTATGGCGCCCTCACATGGGACGAAGATGGAAGAGCTTGTTGAAGTTCCCGGACAAATCCCTAGCAGAGTAGCCAAAGGAAGTCTCAGGGAGATGTCGGTGTGCGATACACATCCGGCTGTCCGGAGAAGCATCGCCCGCGTGTTTGGGGGCAGGAGGTAAGGGGATGACGTCTTTTCCGCATCTCCCAAGAAAGACCCAGATCAGGTACAAGATGGACGTAAGGCGATACGTCTATATCCCGACACGAACTGGCGCCAGCATGGCGTGTGACATCTACCGGCCTTGCATCAAAGGACGCTTCCCCTGCCTCTGTATGCAGACGCCGTATAACAAGAACAATTTCGATGTCGCTGAAGCTCGGCGGTATGTACACGCCGGCTATGTCCTGTGCGCGGTGGATATCCGGGGTACCGGCGGGTCTGAAGGAGAGTTCACCTATCATAATGTCGCGGACGGCAAGTTCGATGGGGCGGATATCGTGGAATGGCTTGCGGAACAAGAGTTCTCCGACGGGAGGATCGGTACGTTCGGGGGGTCTGCGGCTGGGGTGTCGCAACTCGTCACGGCAGAGGGGAAGCCGGAACATCTGGAGGCGGTGTTCATTGCGTCCGCTCCATCCAACTACTATCACGATCGATGGTTTCCCGGCGGCATTTTGAATATCCAACAGGTCGTCCGTTGGCAGGAACACATGACCGGCTTCATCTCGCCCGACATCGCCGTACAGAACGTCTCGGCGAAGGAAGGTTCGATCGAAGCGGAGGGGATACGCATCCGCGGCGGGGTGCGTCAGTGGCGACTGAATCGGCGCTATGAGCGTTCGCAAGAGGGAACCTGGACCGCCCTGCAGTCCAAGTATCTGGAGCTCTGCAACACACCGGAATACGGACCGATCTGGGAGAGCTTCAATCATGAGCCCTTCCTTTCGGAATGCGAGGTCCCTGTATACTACGCAGGAGTATGGTTCGACCACTTTCTCAGAGGGACGTGTGAATCCTATCTAGCGCACAAGGGGCCGAAGAAGCTGATTGTTCTGCCGGGCGTTCAGCGCACGCACGGGGAACAGGAAAACGTCGATCTCATGGAGCTCCGGCTCAGATGGTTTGACTATTGGCTCAAGGGCATCGACAACGGCATCATGGACGAGCCGCCGGTCAGCCTATATGTGATGGGAACCGAGGAATGGCATACATTCAATGATTGGCCCGTACCCAACGACAAGATGCAGAGGCTGGTCTGTTCAGAGAGA
>Ga0180432_10011888_pt1 | contig 10207 bp, 11 predicted proteins | sample SS_ome_10_FD_132414 | JGI IMG/M metagenome (GOLD analysis project Ga0180432, IMG submission 132414) | Hypersaline lake sediment archaeal communities from the Salton Sea, California, USA - SS_1_MS_2 metaG | ecosystem: Environmental > Aquatic > Non-marine Saline and Alkaline > Hypersaline >...
ATCAGGAAAAGATGTTTCTATTCCAAATTTTTTGACAACAGCCGTTGCAATGGTTTCAAGGGTTGATTCTTTAAATTGAAGACCGTTTTCAATGAACCGGAATCCGTTGAAGTCATCCTGTTCAAATGTGCAATCAACAATAATCCCTGTCTTACTTCGGCCTTGAACACCCACTATGTTTGATGATTCGCTTAAACGCGGCGATACAAGTTCAATCGTTCCATTCAGGGCAATGTTGCCGCCTATGTAAATCTGAACATCTTGAAAAGAAAACGGCATGAATAAACCACGATATTCCTGTGTATTCGGATAGAATGGAACGTCAAAAGCGAACTGACCGCCGACATTATCAATTGTCAGAAGAACGCTTTCGTTTGAAAATTGCCTGACCCGCTGACCATTGATGACAATTGCAAATTCATCTTTTGAATCCGCTTCAATTTTAGTTGAAAAATCAGGCATAATAAATGACCTGTGTATTCTTTGGTACTGTTATAATATTTTGGCCTGTCAGCATATTTGTAAGTATGAAAAAATCAAGGATATCATTGTTCACGCTTTTATAGAATTCATTGCATAGGTCAAATATAGTTCTATCCTTTGTGATAGATTCTGTTCTTTTTACCGGAAGCGAAAAGGAAACTTCAAGCCCGGACCTGATCACGGTTGAAGTGATTTGCCAAGTCGGAACATAGGACTGAACCGGTTGAATATATGATTCTGATAGAAGATTATTTTCAAACAATTCCTGTGCAGTATCATAGGTGTTCACAAGGTCAGTTGAATTATTCTGAATATATAAAACCGCTGAAAGTATTTCATCCCTTGACGTAAAGCCAGAACCGTCTTCAGGCAAGACAACGGTTGCCCTTCCTGTATTATCCCTTGCTATTGATGAAGCGTTTGAAATGCTGTCATTGATTGAATCTGAAGCTGAAACAATGGTTGATGTTCCAAGCAATTCATCAATGATGATTTTGTTTCTGTTCTGGATAGAAGGCGTTGACAAGATTTTGTTCTTGATATTATCAATTATTGCCGTATATCCAAGCAGTTTTGAAGCAAGGTTGCCCGGTATTGCGGCAACATCAAGGACTGAATCAACAACCCTGTTTGCATACTGAAGCGGGTCATCAACATAGCTTGAAGCATTATTGATAATTTCCGAGATGTTCTGATTGAACTGTGCAAATATATCTTGATCTTGTGAAGCTATGACAGACAACGCCTGATCAATCAGGTTTGCACTTGTGATAAAATCCTGTTCAAGCGCCAATTCATCAGCAAAATTTTCAGTTTTAACCGTATCCACAAACGTTAACACCGCTTCTTCTTTAAACTGCGTTTTAAGGGCGGTTATTATCTGTTTAGGTGCAACGCTTGTTTCAGGGAATTCCCTTTCAAGTGTTTCCTGAAATGTCACATTAAAAGTTGCCTGTGCACCCTGTTCAACCAAGTTTTCAGATTGTGACACGGAAAGTATCTGAACGCGCCTTCTCCCCCATCTTGGATGGAGCAAAAAGCCGGGTCCGGGTTGTTTGGTTGCTTCAAGAAATTCATCTGAAACAACATCATAGTCCGGCCCGTTGAAAAAAATTCTGAATGGGTATATTTCACCGGAAACGCCTTTATCCTGATGAAGTGTCCCTGAAACTTCAGAAAATTCAAAAGCGCCTATTCTTTTTCTGACTTCTCTTTGTGCTATTTCATAGGTAAAAAAAAACTGATCGCCCGAAGGCGCTATGTATGAAGCATCCTGCAATCTGTCAAAATATGCCATTATTCAGCCCCCGAAAATCCCATTCTAAGCTTGAAGCCGGGCGGCAAGTTGTTCTTTTTCACTTCCGTTCCCTGCGGCAAGTTGTTCAAATTGACATCAACCGTTGAGCGGTTTACAACTTCGCTCATTGTTCTTTCAATAGCTCCTGCGTTTGGACTGACAACAACAGCCCTTGCCGCTTCTCTCTGGCGCTGATCTTCAACGCCCATTCCCAAATTATTCAGGATTCCAGAATTTACCCGGTTCATAAACTGATCAAGCCAATTCACGGTTGATTCAATCGCGTTTGAAATGCCTGTGAAGATCGCCTTGAAAAAATCGAATCTTCTTTTCATTTGGATGAAGTCAAATTGTGCCAGTTTGAACAAAAGTTTGCCAACTGCGCCGGTTATTTTCACAACGACTGAAGCAAATTCAGCTATTGGCTGTTTGTTCTCACGCAAGAACGATTCAAGATCACGGGCGAAGCCTGTCAAGTCTGTTGACGTTGAATCAATCACTTCCCGAAGCGCCTCAAAACCGGTTATTTTTATACTTTCAATCGCTGATAGGAATGTCTTGAATCTGGTTTGCGTTGTATCCCGCATCATTGAAGCCATTTTTTGACTTGCGCCGGTTGCGTTTTCAAGTTCTTTTCTGTATTCACGCAGACCTTCAGCACCGGTTTTTAGAAGAACATTGACACCGGCAATCGGAATCTTACCGAAAATATCATTCAGGACCGCCGCCCGTTCAACATCGCCAAGCCCTTCAAGCCCTTTGTTCAAATCCTGAAGAATGTCAAAAATGTCCCTGAAGTTGCCTTGTGAATTCTTCAGTTTTATTCTTAGCCGGTCAAGCTGTTTCGTTGCTTCAGGCGTTGCCGCTGACAGCCTGACAAAAACGTTTTTCAATGTGGTTCCGGCCTGACTCGCTTTTATACCGGCATTCCCTAATGTTCCAGCCATAGCCGCAACGGTTTCAATGTTTGCACCCAAACCGGAAGCGACCGGACCAGCTTCAGTGAACGTTTCGAAAAGCTGTTCCATGTTCACATTTGCTGAAGTCGTTGTTTTCGCAAGAACATCATTGACCCGCGCCAAATTTTTTTGAAGTTGAATTGTGTCTTTTGACATCAGATTGAAAGCACCTAATGTATCGGTTGCCATATCTGAAGCCATGGAAAGTTCGACCTGTGCCGCCGTTGCCAAATCAATCACGCCGGGAAGGGCTGAAATTGATTGTTCAGCATTAAAGCCAGCCATGGCAAGGAAATTCAGACCTTCAGCGGCTTGCGCGGCTGTGAACTCTGTTGTTTTCCCTGCCAGTTTTGCGGCATCTTCAAGCCGCCTGAAGTTTCTGGTTCCACGTTGCGCCATGTCACCAAATTTGGCGGCGGCGCTGACTATGGTTTGTTCAAACTGCGCTCCGACTGTTACAGCATCAGTCAGGCCGGAAACTATAACTTGAACGGAAAGACCAGCCGCCGCAAGCCCGACCAAACCCTTTACACTTTTTGAAAAACCTGATGCGGCTCTGTCAGCCCGTTTGAATTCTCTGGTTGTTCTTCTTCCGAATCTTGCCGCTGACCGTTCCATTTTCCGCATAGGCCGTGACACATCATCAATTGCCCTGAACTTATTGAAAACGGAAAACGAAAGCGCCATTATTTTTCCCCTGATTCTTCTTTGACTGCTATTTTATGCCCTTCCATCCAAAATCGGATATCAGACAACTTGAAGTGTAGCGGGTTTCCAATTCCTTGAAACCGGGCGGCTATTGCCCAAATTGCCGCAATGCCGCCAATCTCAAGGAATGCTATAAAAAAAGCCCGATCACCGCCACGGAAAGCATTAAATCACGGCTTTTCATTTTGTTTATCACAGGCAAGCCAAGACCGGTAACAGAACCAAGAACAGCAATGCATTTTCCAACTTCATCATTCTTGTTCTTTATACTTGCCATTTCCCGAAGGTGAACCCCTTCAGGTTCATCAATCCTGATGGTTTGATGTTCCTTATCCCCAACCATGATCGGCCTTAAAAGGCGAATCGTGAAAGAAAAGTTTTCGTTGTTGAATTGAACCCGGCCTGACGCAATCCCTTCAATCAGTTTTTCCTTTGTACTTTTGTCATCGCCTTCGCCAAAAAACAGCGGGTCAATACCAATTGTTTCAAGAACTTCATTCAGGTTTGTTTCTGCAACTTCTCTGCCCATGACTTTCTTCATTTTTGTTCTCCTGACTTTAGGTTTATATTAAATTTGGGTTAACGTTCCACCCATAAAAGACAATGATGCAATACCGGTTGATTTATCAGGCCGAATTTCTCCGGTCAAGACTAAATCACCAGTATAACTCACATTGTCAGCGTATGTCATTACAACAGGAACCGGAAGCCCTTCGTTCGAAAGATTTTGAAGAAATTCATGATCGCCCCGCGTGTCATCAATTTCAACCTGAACATCAGTGAAAGAACCCGGAACAACAGACTGAATAGTTCTTGAACTTCCGTCACCGTTCATCTGAATTTCATTGTTTCTGCCACCGATATCCTTTGAGCCGGGTCCATCGTGAGCAACTTTAAAAACGCGCCCATTGATAGTCATATCCCGCGCCGCACCATGAAGCCCCATTTGAAATCTCCTTTCTTATTTAATTATGCTGTAATGCTTCCAAAGTTGAAGCCGAAGTTCGTTGTCAAACTGACAATACGGGTTGCACCAGAAAGAACAACCAGCGTGACAATGTTAATCCGGTTTGGATTTGAAACATCAATGCTTGCCGCTGTATTGTCCTTTGTGAATTCCGGCCTTGTCAGGATGGCGGCAAAGCTGGCGGCATCTGCAAGCTTATAAATCTCTGCAACTGCATCACGCGGTTTTCTGGCGTTCGGATTTGAAATCAGGTCATCATCATCAACTAAAATTTTGCCTTCCCAATTGGAACCCTGAAAAACCAGCTTGACATTGTATGCCCATTCCATCAGTTTTGCAATGTCAACAACATACCTGAAGGCGGGCGGTTCTTCGCCGGTCTTGTGATAATGTGTCAGGATATCTTTAATTGTTATTTCTCCATCACGCTGAACCGTCCAAGATGCGCCCAACTTTTCCGCTGAATCAGCAACGGTATGATTCCATTGTTCCGCATCCGTTCCGGGCGTTAAACCATCAAGCAAAAGCCCTGTGTATGGTTTTGCCGGGTCATCCTGTGCGCTGGCGGCTATAACACCGGTTGCAAGTGCGGCAAGTTCAAGCGGCAATGAGTATGCACCCGGCGAAGGAATCACGCTGTTTGTCCGGTCAAGTTTTCTTCCGTCTGTGACACCCGTAACGGTTGAAAAGTCATCGACTGAACCCCAAAATGAAACAAAAAACCGTTGTTCAAGCGCGTCCCATTGATCATCTTCATTTTTTGTGCTTAAAGCGTCCAGCGTGGTTGAGTCAGACCCGAATGTATTGACAACATGGGTATACCAAGTCTGTCCAAATTCATCCAGTGCATCAGTAATCGCAGGAACGCCGGAACCACCAGAAAGCGCAACAATGGTATATGTGGAAGCGCCGGGCGTTGCGTCTTTTTCGGCTTCTGTCAAATTCACTGCAATGGTAATATCATCGCTGATTGCGCCTGAATACTTCGCTGTGATATCAACCTGTTCAGGAACACCGCCGTTCACAGCCGCCGTGATAGGAAGGTCTGTTGTTGCCGCCGTAATTGCCGCAACAATCGCCGTTGCAATTTCAGCCGCCGTTGATCCGTTCGCAACCGTCACCGGAACACGCTGACCGCCAACATACAAACTAATGGTCCCTGATGAAGTCGCAGTGTTTGCAACCGTCAATGTCCCTGTGGCCTGTGTTGCTGTGCCTTCAGCAATCGGAAAAACGAAAACCGGAACAATACCGGATTTTCTTAAAACCTGCCGGGCGGCAAGATGCGCCGGAAATCCGAAACCGAATTTTTCACCGGCTTCAACCTCGGTGAAGACCTGAACAGGTTTGTTTGCAACAACCCCTGTTTTCAGCGGGTCATATGTGGCAAGGATGGCAATTCTTTTCGGCAACCCCGCCAAGCCTTCGCGCAAATTCTGATATTTAAATTCATTTCCGAAAACAGTTGCAACCGTTCCGGGCGGCACTGCCGTTGAAATAACAGCCATTTTATTCACCCCCATATGTTGAATTAATTATTGCCATGGTTTACTGTAATTATCTCCCCAATCGGTTCCGTATTGACTGCCCCAATCACCATCATAATCAATGCCTTCACCTGACACGTTGAATTGCTGTTCAACATAAAGAACACCATCAGAACGATTCGATTTGACATTCATGATTTCAAGCGGAACGCCTTCATTCTCAGGCGGCGTTTCCAAATGCTTGACACGGTATGAAAGCCGCGCCGCATTCACACCATTGACCGGAATGTTTGATTCAGTCGGTATGAACTTTGCAATGTTCGTGCAAAACGGCATAACATGATCGCCCGGCGTTAGGCCAAAGTCAATGTTTATTCTCGACATTAAAGTGTAAAAAACTTTTGTTATCAGCGTGTGTAATACATCGGCTGACAACTGATCTTTCGGCGTGATAATATTGCTGGTTTCCTGCGCTTCAGATGACGCATAGCAATCAACGACAAATTCAGTCAATGAAACATTATCGAATTGCGTACTTTCAGAGTCATCAAAACTTGATGCTGACCACACCACGTTTGCAACGCCGGGTTTAAATCTGTCAACCGCAACATTCCATGGATCAAATCTTTCGCGCACAGTTTGCCAGCCCGTACCGCCTAAATTTACTTGGTTTTCAGCTTCAGCCTTCAATACGGCCTCAATTGCTTTCAGAATTGTATCAAAATACATATTTTCTGTTATCACTGGAAGCGGCATATTATACTGTTACCTTTATACCAAGTTTTAAAACAATCAGGCCAAGCGTTCTATCCGGCATAGCCTCAACAACATAGCAATTATACGTTTGACCGGCTGTGTCTGTGATATCCACAAGCCAATTTTTTTGAGGTTCACCGATTGTGATTGACGAAAGGCGCAGGGTTAAAGAATATTGCTGTTCCTGAACTTCTGTGCCTGTGTCAAAATCAATCAACATTGATATTTGCCTGACCTGCCCGGAAAGGTCCGTTTGTTCCTGACCGGTTGAAGGATTCACAATCTTTGGGACCAACCAGCCGAAAGCGTCAGTGTCTTCAAGCGACCTTGCAAGAAATTCTTCACTTTGCGTGATAAGGCTCAAAGTTGTTATTCCTTATCTTTGGCGGCATCAATCATTGCCTGAAGTTCAGCATATTTCACATTGTCAGGAGGGTCAATGCCAAGTTTAAGAGCTATTTTTTTAAGCTCCTGAAGCGCTTCATGATCAGCCTTCATTTTTTCAAGCTTTTCAATCCCGGCCTTGTAGTGCGGTTTCAAGCCAAGCGCCTTGATTTCTTCTAACAGTTCAAGGCGCTTGGCTTCAGCTTCATCAACAGAATCAGCCAGCCAGCCATTTTTAAGCCGTTCTTTTACGGTTTCTTCGCCCATTTCCTTCAGCATCGCATCTGTTACTTCATCGCCAAAGTGTAAAGGGTTCTTGCCGCCGCCCACATAACAAACAACGTCCTTTGTATTCCATTTCATGACCATGTTGAATCTCCTTCCGTTCTAAATTAAACGCCTTACGTTGTCAGCTTAACAATGGCATCCGTTTCTGTGGTTGGCAGAATTGGCGCACACTGCGTCCTAACGTTCAGCGCCTTGTTATTGTTGCCGCCATATGCGTCAAAATGGAAGAAGTCAGAACGGAAGATTCCGGCGTTCTGGACTTGTGCAAGATCTGCATCCATATCGCCCAAACCATAAGCCCGCATATAAAATGCCTCATCAGCCATTTCAAGCCGGTCAGCCGGTCCAAAGTACCGATCAAAACGCGCCTGTTTCGCAAGGACGATCACTTCACCGTCAGGCAAATACTGAGTCTGTGTTCCGTCATCAGCGTCATAAATGGCGGGATAGGTCCACATATTGAACGTCCAATCACCAGCCTTGACTTTACCCTGATAAACGGCCCCGGCGTTAAACCATGCGGCATATTCGGGCGGGAAGTCTTCATTCATGTCAGAACGAAAATGAATGATTCGCCGGTTGTCGGCAAGGTTTTTGATTTGGGTTGTGTTCAAAAATTCATCCCAAGATTCACCGCTGAAAATAATGTCTGTGGGTCTTCGGTTTCCATCCCTGAAAATCAGATCACCGGATGTCTGAAAGTCAGATATAGGTGTTGCGTTCGCGGCATCACTCCAAACTGTTCCGGCGCTGGCGTTGTGGGTTGATCTCCGATAGAAATCATATGCACCTTCTTTGACAGTCTGCGCCCCGGTTCTGATTGATTCTGCGGCTGATGCTTCAATCTTGCGAATGATCCGGTTCAGGTCTTCTTTGTGGCCTTTCATGGAAAGTGCAATCTGGCGTTCCATGCGGGTTAAGCCATTGTAAACAGATTCACCGGGAAGCCGCTTGCCAACCATGTCGCTGGTAATCGGCGTAACTTCTTCAATCAGCGGGAACACCCTTGAAACGTCCGAATATTTCTGAAGCGTTGAACGCTTGTTTGCAATGTTGATTGCGTCAGCGCCACGGGCAATATATGCCGCAAGCTTCTTGTTTCCGCGCCTGATGTCGATATCAATAACCTGTGCATCAGTCACGATTGTTTCACCTGTTGTGAACATGGTTGCAAACAGGGTCCAAACTGCAAGCTGGTCCATGTCTTCATAAGCAGGAGCCATCAGCCGTGTATAGTTTTTTACTGCGTCAATAGTCATTTTTTACTTTTGACCTCCGTTTATAGATTATTGATTATGCGTTTTCAAGACCGCCTTCGGAAATGACCGGCGCTGTTCTAATACCGTATGTCCGAAGGATATCTTTCATGGATGAAGAAATGCTGTCATCGGTAGAAAGCACAACCTGTGTTGTAAGGGTTGTTGCAGTCGATGCAAAACTAATCTGATCTTCATCAAACAGCCCGGCGGTATACCCTGAAATAGTCTGCGTTGCACCCGTGTTTGCGGGAACACTTTCATCAGCCAGCAAATACTTTGGAATCTGGCTTCCATCGGTTGCCGTTCCATCCACAACAGCGAGTTCGCCGGAAGATGTCACTTCGCCAAGCGCCGCGCCACGGGTCAAGGCGCCCTGATTCGCCGCAAGCGTTAAGCTATCGTTTACCTCTGCTGAATCATCAAGAACAAAAGGTTCATTGTTGATGTCTTCTCTTGCCTGAATTGTAGCCATGACTTAGCTCCTTTTCAAAAATTTTTGTTTATAAAAAATCGACCAGATTTTAAATCATGGCACTGATTTTTTTGGCCTGTTCGTCAACATGGTCCTGATGGGTCATAACTCCATTCTCCATCGTAGGAACGTCATCATCACCGCCGCCTTCGGGCGGTTCAGGCTGGTTGTTGTTTTCGTTTTCAAGTTCTGCGTTCGCTTGGTCAGCCGCCATCAGATTCATGTGAACGGTTGCCATGTCTTCGCCGCCAGCAATCGCAGAATCAAAGACCTTCTGTGAATGCGGCTTCGTGAATTTGGCCCGCATTTCGGTAAGAGAAACAACGCGGGCGCGTTCCTGCTGAACACCGGCTTCAACGCCTTCGGCCCTTGCTTCTTCCCGAATCTGATTGTAAATTTCAGGATGGTTTCTCTTTAATTCTTCAAGTTTCATTTTTTTGTCCTCCAATTTGGGTTTTTGACTTCCTTGATATGATTCTTTCTGCTTATTATCAGACCCGGTTTTTTTATGCCCGGAATCATCAGCAAACATTGTGCCTAAAGCCTGAATATCTTTTTTGAATATTTCAGGAGTATTGACTCTTTGCTCACAGTCGGCAACCATAAGTTCAGCCGTTGCAATTGCTTCGGCCCGGTCTTCAGGATCAGATTCGCCAACCATTTCATGAACAAAACCGGCTTCTTCAATTTCATCACCATAATAGAATGTTTCATCATCCATGGCATCCCTGATATCAGGCAATGCAGTATCAGTTTTGGCGGCGTATTCTTTTGCAATCATGTTTGTCAATGACTCAAGATGCCGCCCGGCCTTGAACATTATCCGATGATCACCGCCCGCCCACATGCGCCCATTGTGAATCATGAAGATTGCGTTCGGCTCCGCTGTGCGCCGCTCACCGACCATGGCAATATATGTTGCCATAGATGCAACCATGCCTGTTAAATGAACGTTTACGGCTCCCTTGTAATTCTTCAGGGCGTTGTAAATTTTAAGCCCTTCAGAAATCAAACCGCCGGGACTTGCAATATTAACCGTGACATCTTGCCCTTTTGCGGCGGCTAATTCGTCCCTGACATCAACAACGGTTATATCCCACCCAATGACACCTTCAATATTTATTTCAGGCATTCTTCACCCCTTTTC
>Ga0180432_10011889_pt1 | contig 10207 bp, 14 predicted proteins | sample SS_ome_10_FD_132414 | JGI IMG/M metagenome (GOLD analysis project Ga0180432, IMG submission 132414) | Hypersaline lake sediment archaeal communities from the Salton Sea, California, USA - SS_1_MS_2 metaG | ecosystem: Environmental > Aquatic > Non-marine Saline and Alkaline > Hypersaline >...
ACGATACAGAAATTTTTAGGTAGAATATCTATCTATCTAGGTAACTAAACGCGCTATCTTTTAAGGGGGGTGTGACTAGTTTGCTCCAAGAAAGGGCCTACGGTCTCCCTCTAAAAAAATATAAATAGATAGATAATATATATAATAATACCCTGTACACTCTTGGTTTACACACGCCCCTCCCCGTGGAGTTTCAAGCACTTACCCCATAACTCAACACGAAAATCGTGTTTACTTCCATCTATCTACTTGTATAGTTACAGGAAAATTGTGTCAGGTACCGTCTGTATTGTTACCTGTAAGCCCCTGATTTTGCAGCAGCTATTCCTAAGTACCTGAAAAACATGACAGGCGTAAATAAACACGGTATCTGTAAACTGAAAGTAAACACGTTGAGCTAAGTGCTTGATATTACTCTGTAAGCCCCCGACCTATGGCGTACTATACGCGTACGGCCCTATAGGGCCCTTATATTTAAGCGCCCTTAGAGGTATAAGCCCCCGACTTATGGTAGGGAGCGCAGCGACCCGAGCTACAAGTGTAGTCGTAATCCCGGCGCTGTCGCGCAAAGGTAAAAAGAAAGGGCGGACCTTGCGGCCCGCCCGTGGTGATTACGCTGCTAGCGCAGAGAACCAAACCAGCAAAACAAAGAAGAACAGGCAAAGGCTAACAAGAGCCAGCATGTCTTCTGCCCAGAAGCGGATTGATTTCCAGAAGCGTTTCATGTCGTTTTCCTTTCGAGAGAAGGTGGGCGGGCCTTGCGGCCCGCCCGAGGTTAACTTGGATCTTACTTCTGAGATGCTTGCCAAGTCATGAGGGCTTCCCTCAGCTCTTGTGGCATTGAAGACAGATCCATCTTCTGCCCGTCATTTCGCTTGGAGCCCTTATTGGATGCCCACTTCTTGTTGGTGGACTTTACAAGGGCGGCGGTTTGCGTGCCAAAGGCGACGCTCCCCTTGTTCGCAAAGTTGAACAGCTGGAGCTGTTCTTCTTTCGCGCCCTCCACGGACACAATCTCGCTCGAGATGTTGCGAGCCATGAAGTTGCCCTTTTCCGTGGGCTCGGCTTTGAAGGACCCAATGGTGACCTTCAGCGTGATGACTACAGACATAGTAGTACCTTTCCAGTTTGCGGCGCGGCCCGCTTCAAAGATCAAAGGCCCGCTGGAACCGCGTCTCCAGCGACAACTCAACAGTCCCATACCGGACACAAATTGTCAAACCCTTAGCAAAATCAATAACTTAGCTAGAGTCGTGTCTTGTATTAGAGGAAGACGGGCGCGCGCTTCGCGCGATAGCGCGGGCGCATAATGCGCGGCGCGCGCAGCGGGGAGGGGGGGCACATGGATTTTGGATCTGGAAGGCCCCCCGTAGTGTAGGCAACCCCTCACACCAAAACCCCCAAAATCCATTACAACTTCAAGTTTCTTTTCTTCCCTTTACCGCTGCCCTATTTTCGCGGTATGGATACTCTACCGCTGAACCATACAAAGTGGTCCGACCGCCTAGCGTTCGACGTCGCTCTCATGCTGGAGGGCAGTGGCGAGACGCTGGACGAGGTCAAGGCGCGCCACCGCATCAAGGGCGGCGATCTGGCGAAGTTCAGCAGGGACGCGGTCTTCCAGAAGAAGGTGGAGGCTTACCGCGAGGACATCCGCGAGAAGGGGCTGACCTTCAAGCTGAAGGCCCGGGCTCAGGCCGAGGAGCTTTTGACAACGTCTTGGGGTTTGATCCACAGCCCGGATGTGTCTGCGGCCGTGAAGGCCGACCTGATCAAGTCTACGGTCAAGTGGGCCGGGCTGGAGGTTAAGGGTGACGAGGAGAACAGCGGCCCTACCGGAGGCGTCAGGATCAACATCAACTTCGGCGACGCTTCAGCGCCCATGACGCTGACGGCGGACGTGGAGGGTCAGTATCTTGAGGCTCCTGAGTCTGTTTGACTCCCACTATGGCGAGGCCCCTGCAGCCCGTCTGGCCTCTGTGCGCGAGCATGACGCGTTGTGTGAAGCGCTGAGGGCCGAGGGTGTGTCGTTTCGCACAAAAATCGTGCCCCCGCGGAGCAGGACGCACAGACGGCCCAAGGGCAGACCGCGTGAGATTATCGTCGTGTTGGTGAAAGGGGCCAGCTGATGGCTTTGGAGATTGACTACGTCCCCACACCCACGGTCTACAAGTTCATGCAGTCCGACGCCAAGATGCGCGTGCTGATGGGCCCGGTGGGCTCCGGCAAGTCCGTAGCCTGTTGCTTTGAGATCATACGTCGCGCGGCCATGCAGAAGCCCGGGGAAGACGGGGTGCGCCGCACCCGCGCCCTTGTTATCCGCGAGACGGCCCGGCAGCTCGTGGATACGACGATCAAGACGTGGAACGACTGGTTTCCGCCGGGGGTGTGCGGGCGCTACATGCGCACCACCAAGACATATTTCTTCAAGGTGGGCGACATCGAGTGCGAGGTGATGTTCCGGGCGCTGGACGACGCCGATGACGTGGCTAACCTCAACTCGTTGGAGGTTACGTTTGCGTGGATGAACGAGTGTCGGGACATCCACCCCGAGATTGTCGACGCTCTGTCCAAGCGTATCGGACGTTTCCCCAGCGCCAAGGACGGTGGGCCGACATGGCATGGAATGTGGGGGGATACCAACCCGCCCACCATGGACACTTGGTGGTACTACATGCAGGAGCACCTTGACCCCAAGGACGGGGTTTCGCCCAACGCCAATGGCTGGGACGTGTTCAAGCAGCCTTCGGGGCGTAGCCCCTACGCCGAGAATATCGAGAACCTGCCGGAAGGGTACTACGACACCACGGGCCGTTCGGAAGAATACATCCGGGTGTTTATCGACGGCGAATACGGGCTGAGCAACAACGGTAAGCCGGTGTACCAGTACTTCCGGCCTGACTACCACATGGCGAAGTCTGCGCTGCGACCCATCATAAACGGCTCCAGACCTGTCATCGTGGGGATGGACCTCGGACTGACGCCCGCCGCCCTCATCGGCCAGCAGGACCCCCGGGGTCGGGCGCTTATCTACGACGAACTGGTGAGCGAGGACATGGGCGTCCAGCGCTTCACCCGGACTATGCTCAAACCGCTCCTCAACGAGCGGTTCTCCGGCGCGCCCATCCTCGTCGTGGTGGACCCTGCAGGCGTGCAGCGGGCGCAGACTGACGAGCGCTCCGCCGTGGACATCATCAAGGCCGAAGGGTTTAGGGTCATCCCCGCCAAGACGAACCGGATCAGCGCAAGGGTCAACGCCGTGGACGACTACCTCATGCGGCAGGTGGACGGAGACCCCGGCTTCCTGCTGGACCCGCGCTGCACGCGGCTTAAAGCGGCCATGATGGGGGGGTACCGGTTCGACAAGAACGGCGGTATCGAGAAGAACAACCATTCCCACGTAGCTGAGGCGCTTCAGTACCTGATGCTTCACATAGGCTCGGCGGATGGGGCGCAGCACCTCGCGCAGCGTCGGGAGATAAAACCGGTTGCATCGGCTGGATGGACGTAGTATAGGTCGGTCGTCACGATGTTTCCTCCCTGTGGCGCTGACTGACCCCCGCCGTCATCCCCCCCGACGGCGGGGGTTTTCTTTTCCAGTTTTCCATGACCTGACCAAGCGGGCGGTATAAGCGCCGTTGCATCTTGGCAAAGTATAGGAAACAGTTGTAGAAAGGCGCGGCAACAGTTACGGTAGGTACATGGCTGGCCTTACAATCTTGCGCGTTGTGGACAACGAGACTCTTGACCGCGAGGAACAGGAGCGTATCGACCGTGAACTGCAGGCGCGGCAAAACGATCCGTTTGTTCTTGGGCTTACGGCGTATCTGCGTGAGTGTTGGGATGCGGCGCGCATCGCCAAAGAGCCCATTGAAGATATCATGCTCAAGGCGCTGCGGCAGCGCAACGGAGAATACGAAGCCGACAAGCTGAGCCAGATCAGGGATCAGGGCGGCTCGGAAGTCTACATGATGATTACCGAGGTGAAGTGCCGCGCTGCTGAGAGCTGGCTGCGGGACATCATGCTCGACCAAGGCATCCCCCCGTGGGACCTGAAGCCTACGACGGAGCCGACGCTGCCGCCGGACGCCGAGGAGGAAATCAACCAGATTTTCGCCAACAGGGTCATGGAAATGCTCCAAGCCGGAGGTCAGGCTCCCGGTGTCGAGGAAATGGCCCAGCTGCGCGAGATGTCCGCGCAGGACTACCGGTTCCGGGTTTTGCAGGAGGCGCAGAACCGCGCCGACCGCATGAAGCACCGCATTGAGGACCAGTTCGAGCAGGGTCATTGGGCTGATGCGTTCAACGAGTTCATCACTGACCTCGTGACGTTCCCGGCGGCTTTCATCAAGGGCCCTATCGTGCGTCGCCAACGGGTGCTGCGCTACGATACGGTGGACGGGATGACCGTCGTGAACTCCGGTGAGCGGCTTGGGCCTGAGTTTGAGCGCGTTGATCCGTTCAACATCTACCCAGAGCCGGGCATTCGCAATCTCAATGACGGCTATTTGTTTGAACACCACCGCATGAGCCGGATGGAGCTGGCTGATCTGATCGGTGTGCCGGGGTATGACGACGACGCCATCCGCAAGGTGCTTGAGACTGGCAACGGCCAGTCATGGGTGAGCGAAGACCTGCACGAGAAAGACGAGCAGGAGCGTCTCTACTATGCCTACAACAGACCTACGGACATGTTCGATGCTCTGGAGTTCTGGGGCAAAGTCAGCGGCGAGATGCTGCGCGAGTGGGGTCTGAGCGAAGAAGAGGTTACCGACCCCGCCAGAGAGTACGACGCCAACGCGTGGGTCGTCGGCCAGTATGTCATCAAGGCGGTGCTGAACTACGACCCGCTGGGTGAAAAACCCTACGCCAAGACCAGCTTCATCAAGCAGCCCGGCGCTTTCTGGGGCAAAGGCATCCCGGAGATTATCGAGGACGTGCAGAATGTCTGCAACGCATCCGCCCGCGCACTGGTCAACAACATGGCCATCGCCTCCGGTCCGCAGGTCGAGCTGAACCTTGAGCGCATTCCGCCCAACGAGGACATCACCCAGCTCCACCCGTGGAAAATTTGGCAGGTGACCAACGACCCGCTGGGGTCGTCTGCGCCTGCGGTGCGGTTCAACCAGCCGGACTCCCGCGCCGGTGAACTGATGGCGGTCTACGACCGGTTCTCGCAGATGGCTGACGACCACTCGGGAATCCCGGCGTATGTCTACGGCGACATCAATGTGAAGGGGGCCGGTAGAACGGCCTCGGGCCTGTCCATGCTTATGGGCTCAGCCGGTAAAGGCATTCGGCAGGTCGTCATGCACATCGACTACGACATAATTCACCCCGTCGTGCGCCGCCAGTTCCTCTACAACATGCGCTACGATACCGACGAGAGCATCAAAGGCGACGTGGAGGTCATCCCGAAGGGCGCGATCAACCTCGCCGTCAAGGAAACGGTCAACGTCCGCCGCGTGGAGTTCCTCAACGCTACGGCCAACCCGGTGGATATCGAAATCCTTGGTCCCGAGGGGCGCGCCGCTATCCTGCGCGAAGTCGCCAAGGGGCTTCAAATGCCAGTTGACGAAATCATTCCATCGAGAGAGAAGTTGGTGTATAACCAGCAAATGGCTGCACAAACTGCGGCCATGCAGGCTACACAAGGCGGCGGCGAGCCTACGCCTACTCAGCCGGACGGTAGTCCGATGGGCGGGATGCAGGCGAACACCGTCATGAACAGAAACACTGGGGCGTCAGGATGAAGCGACCTGATCCCAGAACGGTGAAGGCTCTGGCCATCACGGTAAAGCAGTACCCCGAAATCCTTCAGTGGATCGAAGGGTGGTGCTTCCATGAGCTGGAGCAGTTGCCGAGCGTAGGACAGAGCGTGGCTCTCGCACAGGGGCGGTGCCAAGTTCTGAAAGAGCTTCGTGACTTGATGAGAAAGTCCCCTGATCTGGCGGCAGAGTCTTAGAGACAGCTGCAAAATGCGCATACCGACAAGGAGCGTTCATTATGGCACTACCGGCGCAAATCCAGAAGCAGACTGAGGCGGTCAACAAACTGTACGAGGACCTCAACAAAGAGGCTCCCGAGCCAACCGAAGACGACGGTGCTCAGGAGGAAGCTCGCGCAGAAGAGAACGCCGACACTGAGGAAGGACGCGCACCCGCGCCCAAGGCATCAGAGCAGCCTGAAGGCGACAGTGCCGAGAAGACCCTTGAGCAGAAGTACAAGACCCTGCAGGGTATGTACAATGCCGAGGTTCCGCGCCTGCACGCTGAGAAGCGTGAATTGGCAAACCGTGTGCAACAGCTCGAACACCTGTTCTCAAGCATGAGCACCCAACCTGCGGCGGAGCAAACCCCGGCGCAGAAGCTCATCACCGAGCAGGACATCGAAGATTACGGCGACTCCATTGACGTCATGCGGAGGGTTTTCCGCGAAGAGATGTCTTCGAAGGATGCCGAGATCAGTGAGCTGAAGCAGCTCGTGCGGCAGATGCAAGGCACTGTGGTCCCCCGGGTCCATGAGCTTTCGCAGAACTACGCCGTGTCTAACGAGCAGCGGTTTTGGTCGGACCTTCAGGCAGCTGTACCTGACTGGCAGGACATCAACGCCAATAAGGAGTTCCAATCGTGGCTCCTTGAGGTCGATCCGCTCACGGGAGTCACTCGCCAAACCTATCTGGACGACGCGCAGCGTAATCTGGATGTACGGCGGGTGGTGAACTTCTTCTCGGCTTGGAAGGGTAACACTGGTGGGTATGATGCTCGTACTGATCGGGCGGCTCAGTCCGCCTCGGAGCTTGAACGTCAGGTTTCCCCCGGCAGAGGCCGGTCTGGCGGGGCCAAGCCCCAAGGCGAAGCCAAGACTTATACCCCGGAAGATATTCGGAAGTTCTTTACCGATGTCCAAAAGGGTAAATATCGCGGTAAGGAAGCTGAGCGTGACCGTCTTGAGCGCGACATTTTCGCTGCACAGCGTGAAGGTCGCATTGTCACCGCATAATGCAAGGAACTAGCAGATGTCTTACCCCGTCGCACCGGGTCGCCCGAACTACTCGGGCAACTTCATCCCCGAAATCTGGTCGGGCAAACTGATCGAGAACTTCTACGACGCCACTGTGCTGTCTGCGATCTCGAACACCGACTATGAAGGTGAAATCCGCAGCATGGGCGATACGGTGAATATCCGTACCCAGCCCAACATCACGATCCGTGACTACGTCAAGGGCCAGAACCTTGTCGTGGAGAACCCCGACAAGCCGAAGCTGCAGCTTGTCATCGACAAAGGTGAGTACTTCTCCTGCGTTGAAGACGACGTCGACCGCATCCAGTCCGATGTGAACCTGATGGACATGTGGTCGAAGGACGCTTCGGAGCAGATGAAGATCAAGATCGACCAGCGCGTTCTGACCGACATGCTTCCCGATATCGACGCGGCCAACAAGGGCGCGACGGCGGGGGCTAAGTCGGCCTCGTTTGACCTTGGCACCACGGGCGCTCCGCTGACCGTGACCAAGGATGGCGCTGGCGGCACTACCTCCGTGGTTGACCTGATCGTCGATATCGGCACCGTGCTGGACGAGGCCAATGTGCCTGAGTCTGACCGGTATCTGGTGGTCCCGGCCAAGATGTGTGGTCTCATCAAGAAGTCGGAGCTGAAGGACGCCTCGCTGACCGGCGACGGCACTTCGGTCGTGCGCAATGGGCGTCTCGGTATGATTGACCGGTTCACCCTGTACATGTCGCATAACCTGAATGTCGACGCCGGTAAGTACAGCTTGGTGGCTGGCCACAAGACGGGCTTCACCTTCGCTTCCCAGATGACCGAGATGGAAACTTTGCGTGCGCAGTCCACCTTCGGCAACATCGTTCGGGGTCTGCAGGTCTATGGATATAAGGTTGTGAAGCCTGAATCCATCGCCCAGTCCGTCATCCAGTTTGCCTAAGGAGAGGCTGACATGACTGCTTACACTGACTCACTCGGGTTCAACAAGAACTCGGCTGGCTTCCCCGCCAACTACACCGACCGTGTCAGCGTGGTCGAGATCGACCTCGACTTCGCCAAGATCGCAGCGGCCCGTTCCGCTGCGGGTGCGGCGGCTCTGGCGTCTACCGACACGCTGGTTATCGGTGTTCTGCCCAAAGGCTCTTTCGTCCTGTCCGGCGTTGGCACGCTGGTTCGTGCGGAAGGTGCTGCGGGCAACATCGACGTCGGCATCGGCGGCGGCACCACCGACTTCTGGCTGGATGGTTTTGACCTGAACGCTGCTGTTGGGGCCACCGCTGGCTATGCGGACGCGGCGGCCTACTACTGCACCGATGACACCAACGTCCTGCTGACCATCAACTCGAACAGCATCGACGCTGCTCGGGTGAAGGTCTCGCTGGCTGTCGTCAACATGGGTGCTGAGCTTGGGTCCATCCCGAACGAGACCTAACAACGGTGGGGGCTTAGGCCCCCACTAACATTCAGGAGAGACCCATGGCTGTTTACGACGGTCTGACTCATTCGAACCTGCGGGTGATCAGCTTGACTGTTGACTCGCTCACCGTAACCGGGCTCGCCACCAGCGGCTCTTTGCAGATCCCGACGGCGGCGGCTGCGGCTATTGCCGACATCGGCAACGCTATCAACACGGCCAACAAGGCCGCTGGGGCGGTGGTGTTTGATGTGACCAACAGCAAGCTCAAGATTGCGACCGGCGCGGATGCCGACTCGACTTGGGTCGACGCTGACGGCACTAACGCGGTTACGCCCAGCTAATAGTCAGGCCCTCCGGGGCCTGACTTTCTTTTTCAAGGTGTCGGCATGCCTACCAACCTCACCAGACGGCAGATCAAAGACACGTATTCGCAGTTGCTACATGTGGACGGCGGGCCAGAGGCCACCGAAAAGTCCATTTACAGCGGCGTGGGCGTGGCTACTGCGCTCAAGATAGGCACGACATCAGCATCTGTGGGTAACGTCCAGTTCAGCGGCAACACGGTCAGCACGCTGAACAACAACGGGAACCTAGTGCTTGCTCCCAACGGCACCGGCAAAGTAGATATCTTAAAAGTAGAAATAGATAGTGTAAGTGCGCCGCACGAATACGGTATTTTCTATGACCTGAGTGACCAGACGTTCACAGCTGATACACCCACTGCCGTAGAGTTCGACACTACTGGTATAGCCGACGCTGTTAGCGTGGCGAGCAACTCTCGGATAACCTTCACCAACGCCGGTACTTACGAGGTTACTAGCCGACTGCAGTTTCAGAACGCTGATAGCCACGATAGGGTGGCGGATATCTGGTTTCGACTGGACGGCGTAGATATCCCAAACTCTGCTTCCGAAATTGCTGTTCCCAAAGCCTCAGATGGCGGTAAAACAAACCACACTATCACTGGTATTCTGACTGTGACTGCCGGACAGTATATTGAGGTGGTTGTAGCTGTTGAAGACGTTGACACGTCGTTACACTACCATGTGCCGCTCGCTACGCCCGGGGATGCGTACAACCGTCCAGCTGTACCGTCTGCGGTTATTGTGGTGCGGAGACTCGTGTGATGGCCCGACGCGCCGACAAATCGAAGATGAAGTGCAACTCGCCGAGGCGCACTCCGAACCACCCCAAGAAGTCGCACGTCGTCAAGGCGTGCTCGGGCGGTAAGGAAAAGATCATCCGGTTTGGCGAGCAGGGCGCGAAGACGGCGGGTAAGCCCAAGGCCGGTGAGTCAGAAAAGATGAAGAAGAAGCGCGCCAGCTTCAAAGCCCGGCACCGCAAGAATATCGCCAAAGGCAAGATGTCGGCGGCGTACTGGGCCGACAAGGTGAAGTGGTGATGGCTAGAAAACCTTGGAACAGACTCAACCCCAAGCGCAAATCCACCCCGCTGACCGCTGCCCAGAAAGCTCGAGCGAAAGCGGCGGCTAAGCGCGCCGGGCGTCCGTACCCCAACCTCGTGGATAATATGAATGCGGCACGGAGAAAGAAGAAATGAGCACGATGTATCTGCGTAACAAGAAGGACGGGTTCATCTATGGCTGGAACGACATCCTCGCCAAGAACCCGCTGTGTGAGCCTGTCACCGAGGAAGAAGCGTTCCCCGAGCGGTTCGTGAAACCAGAGCAGGTTGAGAAAGTGAAGCGGACCCGGACGCGGCGCAAGACCAAAGCGCTCGACTTGTCCACAGATGATATCCCGACTGAGCCGGTGTATAGCTCCC
>Ga0180432_10011890_pt1 | contig 10206 bp, 14 predicted proteins | sample SS_ome_10_FD_132414 | JGI IMG/M metagenome (GOLD analysis project Ga0180432, IMG submission 132414) | Hypersaline lake sediment archaeal communities from the Salton Sea, California, USA - SS_1_MS_2 metaG | ecosystem: Environmental > Aquatic > Non-marine Saline and Alkaline > Hypersaline >...
AGCGGAACGAGATCTACGACGAGCTGCCCAGGAGCAAGCCGCGGCTGCATGACAGATATTCGCAGGATCCCCCGTCCCTGTCCAAGGCCGAGCTGGATCAGCTCAACACCGAGCTGGTCTTGAATGAGAAGAGCGTGCGGCACATGATCATCGACGAAGCCCAGCGGCTGGGCAGGGTCACGCCGGAGAAGGCGGCCCAGATGAAGAGCACTGCCTGGAGCGAGCGGTACTACGTCGAGTATGAGTTCGGCAAGGAACTGAGGGATGCCGGCTTCGAGACAGATATGCCCAGCGGCAAGACGTCACAGGCCCAGACCGCCAGGTACCAGAGACTGCGCGCACGCAGGAGTACGTCCGAGGTGCGCCAGTTCTACACCGATCCCAAGACCGGGAAGCCCGTGGAGCTGTCCGGGGAGTTCACCCTCAAGAAGTATGGCACGCCGCAGAACGCCCTGAAGGCAGCCCGGGACTGGGCGAAGACGGAGATAGCAGAGGGCCGGCTCACGAAGCAGCACATCAAGGAGCCCCTGCCAATCATCACAGACGTGGAGATGGGCGGCCTCGGGCTGATCAACAGTACCGGCGTCTTCCGCTTCGGGGAGCTTCGGCGCCTGATCAACGACAACATCAAGAGCCAGATCTTCAACACCTACGCCCAGATGGGTGAGATGGCACGCCTGACCAAGGCCGATATCCCCCTGAACAGGCACGGGGAGTGGACCGCGGAGCCGCTGCGGGGCCGGGAGTGGGGTGCCCTCGAGGGCCGCTACGTCCACAAGAAGCTGCTGCGCCACATGAATTCCTGGGACCAGTTCAACCACGTCATGGAGGGAGTATTCCAGTCGATGATTGAGCAGGTCGGCCAGACCATGGACATCACCAAGCTGAAGCACCTCAAGGAGGGGAAGCCAGGTGGTCCAATCAGCAAGGTCATGCGGTCCTGGAAGCACACCCTTATCGTAGGCCGGATCGGATCCTGGATCAGTAACCACGTGTCCAACCTCCACAGTGCCGTAATCATGGGGGTCAACCCCCTGAGCCGGCGCTATTGGGAGGGGTACACAGAGTACGGCCGGATCGCGGATGCCGTGGCCAACGGGGACATGACTGCCCTGACCAAGGCAGAGGCGGCCGACTTCAAGTACATGCACGACAACGGGCTGCTCGGCGCCACGGTTGGAACTCCGAGTGCTGGCCTGGCCGGCAAGGTGGCCGGCACCGGGCTGTTCAGGCTGGACAAAGTCCTGAAGAAGACCAGGAAGCACCACCAGGCCCAGATGAACAAGCAGCTCCGGCGGGTCGAGCTGGTCGAGCGGTCCATTGCCAGGATCGATGACTTCATGGACGCGCACAACAACAACGTCCGACGCCTGAAGAAGGGGGAGCTGGAGAAGCTCACCAAGCAGCGGGAACGGTTCAGCGGCCTGCTCAAGCACGAGCAGCGCAAGATCCCCAAGCTCATGACCAAGCACCCGATGTTGCAGATGGTCGAGGCCGGCGTGAAGGATACCTTCCGGGCAATGCTGGACTCCGAACGTAGCATCCTGGCCCAGCACTTCGCCAGCCACTACAGCAACATCGACCCTGCCCACAAGTACACCATGTTCAAGGCCCTAAGGAGCAAGGGCTGGTCAAGGGCTGCCGCTCTGCAGGAGGTGTCCGACTTCACGCAGAACTACAACTTCGTACCCCCGGCAGTGCGACGGCTGAAGGAGTACAGCCTGTCCTCACCGCTTGGCGCCTTCACCCCGTCCTTCCCCTGGGAGGCTGGGCGCATCATGAAGAACATGATCCGGAAGACCCCGGGCAAGGCACTGACCTACATGGCCGCCATCCCAGCCTTCAACATCGGGATGCTGGCCAGCCACGGCCTGTCCTACAACGACATCAAGCAGATGTACGGATTCGAGAGCGACCACGAGGCCCTGACTGCCTTCATGTCCAACGTCTATGTCCCGACCGACACCGGTCTCGAGGCAGTGAACATGAACAAGTACGGGTACCTCGGCAGTTTCACCCAGTCCGGCGGCGCCATGTCACCTATCATAGACAGGGTTGCCATACCCACGATCGAGAACAACATGGGTGCGGTGCCGGCCATGGCCCTCGGGGCTGGGCTGAACTACGCCTCCCAGTTCGTGGCCAACAACCCGCTGACCAACTGGCTGTCCAGCAGGTTCCTCGGCGTGGACCCCTACACCAAGGAGCTGACGCTGGGCACTAACCAGAACCTGGGCAAGTGGGCCTGGGACTCTGTAGCAGAGCTTGGCAAGCTGTCCCTGCCCGGGTCATACGCTGCCCTCGAACAGAGCATGGGCAAGGTGGACGCGCCCTCGGTCGTGACCGGGCATAGGCGTACCATGCTCCAGGGTTTCATCAGTGGGGCATTGGGCATCAACTGGTCTTCGTGGAAGAGGAGTGAGGCAATAGGCAGGATGGCCATGAGCTACGCCAGGCCTGAGCAGCTCGACCCGTTCCTCAGAGACATGATGACTGACGAGCGCAGGGAGCTGACGTCCAAGGTGCGGCACGCCAGACAGGCCCTCGACCAGGGGGACACAGAGAAGTACCAGCAGTACTTCGACGAGGCGGCCGCCATCATGGAGGAGCAGGAGAAGGACAAGGGCAAGTTCATTGCCGGCAAGTGGCAGAGCACCACCAAGACAAGGATGGCCATAGAGAAGAAGCTGACCGAGCACATCGGGCGCAACGTGTTCCAGTTCATCGAGGGCACGTCCATTGACCGGCTGCCCAGGTTCGCGCACGACGCCTGGACCAGTGGCTGGGTGGGGAAGGACAGCGCCGAGATGCAGCACATCTGGCGCCAGATGCAGGACATGGACTACTTGAGCAACAGCGGCAACAGCCAGCAGCTGGAGCGCGCTCTTACCGACATCGCCATGTACTCGGCCCGGACCTCAGACCCGGAGCTGCGCGCCAACATGGACAAGGCCTCAATGACAGTGGCTGTCCAGTGGCTCAAGACAATGCTGGCCGAAGAGAAGGCCAAGTCCCCAGAGCAGCTGATCAGGGATCTCCTGGCCGGCAAGAAGGGTGCGGAACTGCGGGCACTGCAGAGAGTTTGGCAGGCGGCCAGGCCGTAACCCAGCCGCCCACCACATACCTACCCTCCTATTACAGTGTCGATCAGGCCCCATCGCAGGGCCTGTTGGGCATCGAAGTAGACCATGCTCTTGCCCTTGAGCAGCTTGCGCCACCAGCGGCGGGTGTGCTTACTGACCTGTTCGAGGCGGCGGCAGTACATGGCCTTGGACTTCTCGATATCATGTATCTCGATGTCCTGGGCCCCGCTGTCCTCGTCCATACTGGCCAGGTAGGGGAGGTGCAGCCCCCACATCGTGGAGGCGTAGCTCCTGCGGTGACCGGGGGAGCCGTTCGCCACGAGCAGGGGCGCCCCGGACATGACCCGTCCAACCGCTGTAGTCTTGAGCCGCATCTCATCCCTGACCCTTGCGAAGAGATCTATGAAGGCAGTGTAGGCGTGCTCATCACCACCCTCTGAACACACAACCACATCGTACACCTCGGGCTCGGGTTGCACACCGGGGTGGCTGAAGAGGTAGTGGACCGGACGGAGTGCGAGCAGCCAGTCCTCAATTCTGTCGTCGTTTAGCTCGCCAATTACGTTTAGCCGCATTGTCGGTGCCTCCTTTGTACCAGGTTAGTAGATAGTCGAGACCGACTGTAACTGCCAGGAGTACTCCCAGCACACAGAAGGGTGCCAGTAACCATATCATTCTTTCTTCACCCAATCTCTTAGTCGGTGCAGTACGCCCATAGTGTGGAACGGTATGGACACGTGGTTTGACTTTGAGTATGGGTTGTCAAGTTGTGGGTAGTGCTCGCCATGTTCTATGCCGCAGTCATCACATGCAGTACGCAACATCTCCAAGTACTCATCTTGTCCCCTGAAGACCAGGACATGCGGCGTGACTGCCTCGATGTGTACCGAGTTCAGCCCGAAGTTTTCCCACACGAACGTGCGCAACTTCCGACAGATCAGGCGGTGCTGACTTACCCTGTGCCAATCCCAGTGGTGGATCCTATCGCGGATCGCCCAACTCTGGACCGGGAACGGGTAGTAGAACTGACAGTTCACCTCTCTATCAAGTGGCCAGGCTGTCTTGGTCCACAGCCTGTGCATCCGCTGTGGTGCGATCAGGGCACCACCGCCAAGGGCCCCGAGGGGTTTGGTCTGGAAGAAAGACAGGGCGACCAGCACATTCTCACCCAACTCCACCCCGCTGAACATGCGTGGGTAGCAGGTGTGGGCTGAGTCAATAAGGACGCCGGCCTTCCAGTCATTGAGGCGACCCATGCGGATCTTGGTCCCGCCGAGGGTGGTCGGGATGTACACACAATCCCGGCCTGGGTCTTCTATTCCGGAGCACCACCCGTCCAATGGTAGGTATCTGATGTTGTAGCCGGCCATGATCGCCGCATCCTTCGCTGCCCTGTACGTCCTATGTAGTACCAGTGCAAGCTTGCGCTGCAGCATCTTCAGTCCGATCTCAATCGCGTGAGTGCCCCGGTCCAGGAGCATTAACCTGTGCGACTTCGGTACGCAGAGCCACTTCTCCAGCTCTGCCCTAGTCTTGTTGGCCTCGTCAGCCCAGTGCCTGGTGCCTATGTCCTGGGGCACGTTGATTCTGGGCGGCTTCCACATGCGGATGTAGTCGTCCATTACCACGCCCCCCTAACACTGCCACGCATCTGCTCCGCCGTTTCACTACCAAACACCTGGGCCAGCATCTCATAGGCAGGGCCTAGCTGCCTATTCTCGAGCACTGGCCTGATGAATTTGTAGGCCAGCATTTCCAGGTCGCTTACGGTGGCGTCCCACGGCACATCGATGTAGTCAAACATCACCTGCACCGGTATGTATCTAATGACTGTCCACCCATTGACCTCGTGGCCGTTGAACCCCATGGTCTTGAATGGCTTGAGTAGATCCAGCTTTCTCTTTTCTGCCTTGCGTTTCAAGAACTGTTGCATATTCACTCCTTAGTAACAGGTTGCGCCCTGCCCCAAGTTGGGACAGGACAACAACCACCAGTGTACCTCTTGAGCCTACAGCGGCTCCCACGAAATTCGCACCATTGCACTGTGAACATCCACAGTTAGTCCGAGGGCCATGAGTCTCTGTTTGAGTTGATCACGTAGGTGTTGGTCAGCGCCCGAGTATGGACAAGTCATGCAGGTGCACCACACGCCTGTCCCCGCTATGCTTCGAAGCTGTTCTTTGATTGCAGCCACTATGATGTCGAGCTTCTCTGCGTCTTCCTTAGCTTGTGCGTTTATCGCCCTGTTCGTCAGCGTTATCAGTTTGTCTCTGAAAGCCATTATTCACGTCTCACTATTCTTACATTACCATTCTCGATTATGCCAATGCCCTGGCACCAGTTGGTAAAGACACAGTAGTCGACGTCCAGGTTCTGCAGAGTGCCACACTCTGCCGCGCTAATCACCCTGCCATCGGGCAGCCTGCGGTGAATCACTCCAAGCCTATGTGAGTGGCCCTGGATTGAACTGCAGGCGTACTCTGACAGGTTACTGTTCAGTACGTTCTTGCTGAATTTCTTGCCGTGCATACAGATCACACCCTGTTCCATGTGGGCGCCACCAAACGGTACGACCTCCCAACGATCTGGAACCTTGAGTAACTCTGTGATTGCCAGGTCGCCCAACTCGGACAGCTCTGGCGCGTGCTTCCACAAATACTTGGCAAGCCGGTACTCGTGGTTGCCCAAGATGTAGATCACCTCCTTTCGGCGGAACTCCTGGTCCAGCTTCTTGATCAGGGCCCTGCCGGCGCGCTTCTCATACGGAAACGTCATAGCCGCAGCTGGGCTCTTGCCGAACCTAGAGATGCTGTGAAAGTCCATGAGGTCTCCGAGGAGGATAACCCGGTATGGATTCAGCTCGCGCACCAGGTCCAACGCCCACTCCAACGCCTTACTGTCGGTGTCGGGGCAGTGGACATCGGGGATGCACACGGCCAGGTTATTCTTTCGCCTCTTGGTCTTTTTCTTGGCCACTGTTGTCGCCTTTCATTAGTTTGCTTACCTTGTCATTGAATGCCTCCATCCAGCGGCGGGTGAACTCCTCGTAGTCCACCTCCATAGGACGGGGGCAGTCGCCTTTACCTGCGTCACTCTTGCTCATGATAGCAGTAACCTCCCCTGGCCACACGGGCCACCGTTGTCGATGTCGACGTCATTTATTGGGCGGGTGACTTTTTCCACAGCACCATACCCATCATGCCCGCCTACACCTAACATGTACTCAACTGTGTCGTCGAGATCGATGCCATGTTCTAATGCGAATTCCAGGATAGTTCTAAGTGTCATCACCATCCTCCAGACACAGCCGCTTGACGGTTGTCCCCGCGCCTACTGTGGCACCCGGGCCTACCTTACCAAGCGGTAGTATGGTGGCGTTGCCGCACACCCTGGACATGTCCTCAATTCTGGCCTTGCCCAGGACTGTAGCCCCGCCGACGATGATGCTGTACTTACCCAGCGTACACTCATGGTACACCTTGCCACCTGGCAGGATGACGGAGAAGGGCTCCAGCTTGACACGTGGTCCAACGTAGGCCAGGTCAAGCACCATGTTGCCCTGTGTCCACACCAAGTCAGGACTGACACAGGCCTTCGCACTCTCGACCATACCCCACGCCCAGTTGGCACATCCATTCAGTTGGGATATGATCCTCTTCACTGCGGACTTGCGCTTCTTGGGGGTGGAGCACACGCCGCACAGTACGGTGTAGTGCTTGTCCACGTTGTACCGGATCATGTTGAAGGCCTCGTTCCAGTTACAACACGGCTGCCCACTTAGGGCCAGGGTGGTGTGGTCGTCGTCGTACACATCTACGTATGACCCCTGCTGTAGCAGTACATCCTCAACTTCGAGATTACTGCCGAACAGTATCACTCGTCGGAGTTGGTCTTTGGTGGACACTTGTCCTCCTTTCGTCGTGTTTCGAGTTCCGCACGCATACAGCGCATGTGTTGGGTTACGCTGCCCGGGTAGTCTCCGTTGATGCTCACGTATTCCTTTGTGCCGCATTCGTATTCGAAGGTGTACCCGTGGCCGTGTAATCCCTTGGTCAATGAGTGGAAGGCGGCATCACAGTGTGGACAGGTTTCCTCAAAGATCAGCCTGGTCGCATCCATTATTTCAACGCCTCCCGTTCTTCCAGGGTATCTACGGCATCCCTCAGTAGGGTCACCTCGGTTTCAAGTGTGTCGACCCTGCCCTCCAGGTCGGAGATCAGATCCAGGGCCATTGCCAACTGACTGTGTACATCGTAGTCCATTATGACCACTCCCTAATGAATTCTTCCCAGTGGTCCCGGTTGAAGGAGGCCACGCTGTAGCCCTTCTTGCGGCACCACTCTCTGTAGTCCTGGTTCAGGCGGAGATCGTTGAGCTTTGACTCGCCACTCTTTGACCTGCGCCAGGATATCCTCTTGTACAATCTCACCAGCAGTAGCTCTTCGGGTGTGCGGTCGGCCGATAACTTCCTTAGGCCCGACCGGATTACCTTCTGGTCTTCTGGTGTGAACTGGCTAAGGATCCCTGACTTCGACCCAGGCCTGTCCTTTGTCGTCTTCGACATAATTAAAGTCCTTACATACTGTGTTCAGGGTTTCTATGAAGCCCTCCCTGGTTACTTTTTCCTGCCCGAGTACGGCACTGTACTGTTGCAGGATCCTGCGATCGGTTAGCATGTCGAGTATCATATCGAAGGTGTATCTCTTGACTGAGGTGTTTTCCCACAGCTGGTCAAGCAACCAGTCCATGGGCTGGATGAGGGCGATCTCGCCCCGCTGTGCTTGGGGCACGACACCGGTTACCCTGGCCACACTCTCGGCCCAGGAGTCAAACCGGTTGGCCTCAAACTCCAAGCTGTTCCAGGTGTCCACATCACGATCCCAATTGTCCATGATATATGCCAGGGCGTCTGCCAAAATGACAGGTGCATCCCTCTTGGCATCCTCAAGCCAATGGGTCCGCCGGGGTACCCGGTTACTCAACGTGACTACCGAACATCTGTCTACTAATTCAGGTGTGAGCAATGGTGTGTTCGCTGTGATGATGAACGTGGCGTAATTTGGTTTGACCACCTCCCCTTGCGAGTTGTGCATCTTGATGACTGCCAGATTGGTGGACGTGATCAGCTCGGCCAGGGATGCGAAGTGGGTCATGCCCATCCGCTGCCCACTCGGGGCCAGGTTGTCGATAATCAGGGTGCGGTTGCGGTCGTCCATGATCCGTCGCCGGAGGTAGTCGAGGTTGGAGTTGGAGCCCCACTCGACGCTCGTATACCCACCAAGCAGGTACCCCAGGGCTTTGGCCGTTTCCGTCTTGCCTGTGCGCCTGTCTGTGGCACAGAGCAGAAGTGCGGGGGCCCCCCCGGGTTGGTACCAATTGGGCAGCAAGGCCCCTATCAGCCACTCCTTGAGGGTCTGCCTGTTCTCGTCGTCAGCACACCTCACAGTGGCCAGGAACTCGTCCAGGGCACCGGTTGCCTTGGGCTTGATGGGGGCACCTCTGTAGTACATCCACACGTCTCCGAGCTTCATGTATCTGGCTTTCGTGTCCTGGTCAAAGTCAGGGAACCAGGGCCTGGTCCACTTGTCCTCACCCGGTTGCAGGATTGGACAGGCGCCCATGGTGTTGACCACGGGCAGGAGCCGATTGTCCTTGTCGAGGGACGCTGCGTAGTGTAATAGCTGCCTCAGGACGCCACGAGTTACCTTCTTGTCCACGCACCCAGTGGCCTGTTTGATCCGGTCACAGAAGAAGTCCAGGGTCAGGGACTGGGCCTTGAATACTGGGACGCTGAGGCTCTCGCGGTTGTTGATGAAGACCATTGCCTTCTCGGGATCGTAGAAGAAACACTTGCCGTCATTGGAAAGGGCTGCCGTTATCTGTTGCAACTCCTGTTCAGACAGCACCACGTTCTTCTCGACATAGGCCGAACAGTCCCGATCGATGCAGTCACCATTGATTGCGCGTCCCCCACAAGAATCGCACGTGTCCTTGTTGCGACTCATAATGTGGGAGGGCAGGGGCCGGAGCCCCCACCCCCACAGGCCTCCCTATTCCTGGGGCTCGCGGACGCGGATGCAGTCCTTGAGCTGGCCCATAAACGTGCACTTGGTGGCGTACAGTTCGATCATCTTGCCGGTCCAGAGGTCGGTCTCCGGGCCGTACAGGGCGGCGATGGTGTTGGCGTTGGTCTTGTTCAGGACCAATCCCTTGGCCTGACCCTCCAGGAAGAGCACTGGCTTGCGCTCTTTCTCCTGGCCGATCTCCTGTACCTCCACCTTCTCGATGGCGGCGACGATGGGCTCATCCGAGACGTTCTTATGCGTGAGAAAACTGCTGAAGGCCATTCCGATATCCATGTGTTACTCCTTGAAAATGGTGTTGACTACTTGTGCGGCCATTTCTCTGGCCTGTTTGAAACCGTTCTTCTTGGGCTTGCCGTACTCCAGTCGGCTCACCCGGCCATACCTCAGTGCCTTGTTATGTTCCCATGAGGTCACCTCCTTTTCGAACACAACATCCTCGTTGTCGCTGTCAGTGTGTACCACCAGGAACTCCCCGGCGTACTGACAGAGGGCGTCCCCTACCAGGTAGTGGAGGTCACGCAGTTCCTTGACACGCCGCACATCGTCGACTATGACAAGGGCCCGGGTGCCGTCCACCCCCAGTAGGAAGTCACGTATGATAGCCTGTGCACGGGCCATGACGAACTCAGGATGGTACTCCTCGAGGTAAGCACCGAGTCCTATCAGGTGTTCGCGCACGGTCCTGCCATACACGTCCACCAACTTAGCCGCCTGGTCCTTGCACTTGATCACCGGCTCGTACTCACCGCAGATGCCGGCCAGCACATCCCTCAAGCTGTCTGCCAACCCGAGACGGAGCACCGCTATGTCGTCCCCGTACTGCTTGGCTGCCTCCAGCTGGATGTGTGTGGCCAGCGTGCTCTTGCCCGAGCCGCTCGGTCCCGCGATTGCCACGATTGCCGTTTCCATTATGGTCCTTTCATTTCAAAACAGGTTTTTGACTATTGAATATAGTTATTAATATGTATAGGGTTATTAATACAAATAATATAGTGTGTTATACTAAAAGTACTTTTTGGTTACCGCGCCTTCATAAT
>Ga0180432_10011891_pt1 | contig 10206 bp, 9 predicted proteins | sample SS_ome_10_FD_132414 | JGI IMG/M metagenome (GOLD analysis project Ga0180432, IMG submission 132414) | Hypersaline lake sediment archaeal communities from the Salton Sea, California, USA - SS_1_MS_2 metaG | ecosystem: Environmental > Aquatic > Non-marine Saline and Alkaline > Hypersaline >...
CCTCGGATGCCTCTTGAGGGGTGGGGCATCGTCGTGGGCCTTGCCGCGGTAAATACTCTCGTGCCCTATCTTCTGTATAGTCACGCTCTGAAGACGTTGCACGCGGTGGAAGCGAATGTGTTCGTCAGCCTAACGCCGTTGGGCACTTCTTTGATTGCCGCGGTCACGGTGGGCGAACGATTGGCGGGCATTCAATTGGCCGCCCTGTTTCTGATGATCGGCGGGGCAAGCCTCGTTCAGCGGCGAGCAGCACGAAAAGTTGGTGACCGCTCCACGGTGGGGTAGAACTTTGCGACACTTCCATCCGATCGCTTTGGCCGGACAGATCGAACGACACGGGCAGTAGATCTCTTTCTGATCAGGTCGGTTGTGCGCGAAACAGGAGGGTGGGCTGTGTGCCCCATCCTCCCTTTGGCGTAAGGAAACTCTAAGGACACCTACCAGCTCACCTCGATGCACAGGCCGAGTTGAGTCAATCCGGTAGGGTCTGCTTCAATCTCGCCGCCAAGCGACAGCGTGGGGTTGACGGCAAACGTGCCCTCAACGTGCGTCATCCCCCAGCCGAACAGGCTCCCCGAGTCACGCTCGAAGTATGTGTTGATAAGAAGCTCAGTGATCCCGCCGCAACAGCCGTCCTGCACCACCTCAATGGATAACAACTCCCAGTACTCGGGGAAGTACTCGTGTCCCTTGTCCACCGCCTCGGCCAGCGACTCGATCACCGAGCCGTAGTCGGGGGTAGTTAGAACGTACCTCCCCGTGTCGAACACGGTCAGCTCCTTCACCGTCACCCCTTGCCCTCTGTAGGTAAACCCCAACCCGTACAGGCTGAACCCGGTCAGTGAGGTGAACGCGCCGTAGATCGTGTTGTCAGGCGCATCGGTGAGTACCTCCATATACGTGTCGATGCACAGACACTCGCCGAGGATCAGCCTCGGCGTCGCCACGATGCTCTTGGTCTGTAGCTCAAAGCTCAGCGCAAGGTTAAGCGACAACCACGAAAGACCACTGCAGATCCCCACTACCTCGAAGCGTACCCATTCAAATCCTGACAAACAGCTCACATACAGCGTGGTCGACAGATCCTCAATACAGCCAAAGCTCATCCCGTTGATCGTCACCTTCTCACCGGTGAACCCGCCGACGCACACCGACCCGGTCTGGGTCGCCACGATCGGATTGGTGACGTAGCTCTTGGACAGACCGGTGTCGACGTGAACGATGGTGATCCCGTCAAACTCCTCGTCCCTAATCCGCGCACCCAGCTCGGTCACACTGACAATGTCACAGCCCCCCACACTCCCTGCCAGACGCAGCACCGCTCCATTCGCCGGCCCGCCAAGCACCGCGCCGCTCAGCATCGCCCAGTAAAACCCCACCTCCACTCCGGCAAGGCGCGCAGTGACGATCTCCTGTGCGTAGATGAAGTCCGCCGTCGATGGACCGAACAACAGGTCGGCTTGGACGTTAAACGCACCAAGCCTGCCCGTCAGACCAAACCCCTGCCAGATGTACCCCAATAGATAAAACTCGGACTCGCTGGTCGTGACAAACTCGTAGAACGCGTAGTTGAGGGTGAAGTTGGAATCAAGCGACGCAAACGCCAGGTTGGGAGCCGGATCAAGCAACAGCTCGCTGGTGAAACTGCCGGAAAACGGGCCGCCTGCAAGTGTGAGCCCAAACGCGACCACTGCCATCGTCGCTGCAATGAGTATGCGTGTTGGCATCTGTCTCACCCCCTACTTGGCGTAGTACGCCTTGCCCGTGCCCAGCGTCCACGTGCCGATCGTCGTATTGTGGTGGCTGCCCAGGCTGACCTTGCCCTTGTCCGCCTGCTCGATGGTGAAGGTCGGGTTGGCACCGGTGGCGGTGAAGGTGACCTCGATGATCGTCCCCCCTTCGATCCCCGTGGCGGCGTTGACCGCGGTCAGGCGACCCCTGCCCGGCGTGGTGACAAAGTCCTGCGCCAGCACCACAAACCCGTTCAATCCAGTGGCGACCACACTGTTTCCATCGACGTTGGTGTGGGTGAACCCGAGATCATCGACCGCAATCGACGCCAGGCCGCCGTCGGGCATACTCGCCACCGAGATCAATACCTCGTAGCCCCCGCCCCTGGCCACCGGTGCACCGATGATCAGCGTCGCGGCCAGCTGCGGGTTGAACCAGCCACCCATGCAGGCAGTGAGACCGATACCTACTCCCAGCAGCAACAGGCTGGCTGCCACCCACCGCGTCCTTACCCCCATGAGCCCTCCTTAGCTGTTCAACCCATCAGAGCTGTTAACTTACTATACCAGATAACAACCTGTTATGGAAGTGTTGTCCGCATATCGATGATAAACTCGGCAATGGCCGTCGCGTCGTCCATATCCACGTCACCATCGTTGTCGACGTCACACTGCTCCCGCTGGGCCGGAGAGCCGGTGATGACCCCCAATACAATCTGATAGCACAGGCGCGCGTCGATGAGGTCCACATCGCCGTCGCCGTCAACGTCGCCTTTGAGTGGAGCCGGTGGAGTCCACTTGGCGATGCGGTTTGCCGCCACCCCGCCCGCAGTGGTGAAGTAGCCCCCGGCGTACACGGCGCCGTTGCTCACCGCGAGGACGTAGACCGCATCATTCATTCCCGTTCCCAGCGGAGACCAGGCTCCACCCGCCTGCATCGGTGCAACTGTACCCCGTTTCAGATGCGGGTTGGTCGCACCCTGTTGTCCAATACCCGTTGCAGCAAGCGGCACAAACACCGGCCCACGCTCGGGATCGAGCAACACCTGGTACCCGCTTACGTCCACAGAGCCACTTATCCCTGTGCCAAAGCTAGCGTCCCATCTGGGTTAAGCAGGTCTTGCGCTGACAGTGTCTGCGCATCGACAGCAGCGGATAAACCTCCACCGCTGACTACGATCACAAGCAGCCCGAGCAGCACTGCCCGCCTAATCATCATATTGGCTGTCCACGCTTTACAGTCCTTGCCACTAGCCCTCCTTGTCTCCACCAGCACTCGCTATCTTATCACAATACCTGCTCTTTGTCACACATATACTAGAAACAACTACTAACCCCTACGTGCGCACCTTGACAACCATCAGCTTGCACCTACACTAGCGACAGAAAAACGAGCAATCTGGCAATGAGAATTCGTTTGCCATCCGAATGAGGCACACCCGTGCAGGCCAGCACTCTGGCGGCCAAACCACATTGAAGCGTGGGAATTATCACCGATGAGGCCCCACGGCGGGGGCTTTGCCGTGCAAACGGGTCACCAGGTCAGATGCGGCACACGGCGACGTACTCGCTCTTTCCTGCCCGCTCATTGTCCGATTCGGCGGCCGTGGCTGTCCTGAGATAGATCAGTTCGATCCCGTCCCCAAAAAGCCTGTCGGCAATCTTTTGCGGTACGGTGTGCACACCGTACGCGCCGGTACTCATGACGATCGCGTCGGGTTTTCTCTCGATCGCCCGTTACAGCTTCTACACGCACAAAACCGTTAGCTGCAACCGAGCAGCTTCAAAAGGTCGTGGGTTTGAAAAAGTCTCAGTGTGTGGATAGCGGGTTGTTGGGATTCTACTTCCGTTTTCCCGCTGGGCAGATGCTGCGATACGGACAGTACGTACAGGCAAGATAGCTTGGCTCGGCGGGAAACCGGTTGCTGCGAATTCCGTCCGCGGCGGTCTTGATGTCAGAGAGGGCACGAGCGATCGTTCTTTGGTCCGGCTTGTGGCGACCGATGAGAAGCAGCGGGGTGAGAAAGTGAAGCTCAAGTCCCTCCGGGAGCCTACCAAACAGACGTTCGTAGGCCAGGGCGTAGATCGCAAGCTGGCGGCTCTCCTTGGTCCGCTTGGCCGCGTCCTCTTCACTGGCAATCGCCGAGGTTTTGTAATCGATGACAATTCCTTTCCCATCAGCAATGTCGATGCGGTCGAAGATTCCGACAATTCTGACATCGCCTTCGTCAACAGAAAAGTGGCGTTCCACATAGGTGGGAACGGTTTTCTCTTGGATGGCATGGGCGTGGAAGTGCTCGAGCGCCTCCAGGCCCTCTTGAAACCGCAGTTCTTCGTGCTTGGGGGTGAGGAAGCCTTCGGCCTGCCAAGTCGTGCGAAAGATGTCCTTGAGTTCGCCAACGGACGTTTCTTGCCCCGCGTGGCGAGCCAGGTTGGACTGCTTGATCGCCTGGTGGATCGCGTAGCCGTAGATCACGGTGTGGTGCCGACGAATCGGCACCTTGAGGACGTGGATGTAACGGTACTTCAACGGACAGGTGAGGTAATCGTCGATCTTGCGATGGCTCAACTCGAGGATCTCTTCTCCGCGCGGGACGAGGGTCAACTCCTCCTCGACCGCTTGCTGGGTCGGTCCCCGACCGTGGCGGGTAATGGCGGCCAGCGGCGAGCCTTTCAGCACCTTTATCTGCGCGGCGGGAAGATCGAGGGCCTCGGAGACGAACAGGCTCGGCTTTCGCGGCCGCTTGCCGCCGTAGTCCTGTGCACTCGTCAAATACAGACCTTCTTGCGCCCGCGTCATCCCCACATAGAACAGCCGACGCTCCTCCTGACGATGAAAGTCAGATGTCGTGAGGATGTCCTTCACAAGCGCATCGGGGAGCGGGATTGGATCTCGGCGGTGCGCTGAGGGGAACCGCCCCGAAACCAGGCCGACGAGAAACACGATCGGAAACTCCAACCCCTTGGCCTGATGAATCGTGAGCACGCTCACCGCGTCCACGTCCCAATCGGCCTCTCCCACCGGCGGGTTGTCCCCGGCTTCGATCAGCGCGTCCAAGTAGTCAATGAACCACGGCACCCGATCGTACTTGCAGACTTGTGAAAAACGCTCGATGATGGAAAACAGCTTTGCCAGGTTCTGCACACGAAGCGCATCAGAAGGATCTTCGGAGTTGGAGAGACTCTCTATGAGTCCCGTGCACGCAGTAAGATACTGGTAGAGAACCTCGCCGGTGCGCTCTTGCGTGGCAAGCGGCAGCATCGCGGTGAGATCGCCAAGGAGTTTCTTCATCGCGGCTCTTCCTTCAGGGGAGAGGTCAAGAAAATCAGCGCTTTTGCCAGCAATGCGAAAGACCTCAAACAGGCTCTTGTTCTTCCGCCTGGCGTAGCTGGTGGCAAAGGCAAGCGCTTCCGAATCGACTCGATAGAGGAAAGAGCTTGCCAGGAAGTGCAGCGACAGGTTGTCGCGCGGATCGGCGAGCAAGCGGAGGAAAGCGATGGTGGTCTTGACCTCCTCTTGGTCGTACAGTCCGCGGCTACCGGAGAAATGCCAGGGGATGTGAAGGAGATTCAGCGCGCGTAAGAACGGCATTGCTTGAGCATTACTTCGCACTAGAACAGCATAGTCGCGATAGATCCTTCCATCCTGTATACCCCGGGCAATGGTCTCGGCCACGAAGTCGCACTCCTCACTCAGCGTTTCGAAGTGGCGTTGCTGGATCGGCGCCCCGCCTCCGCAGACTGCGTGAAGGCGCTTTGTGATCCCGGCGCGCTCTTCCAAACGGTCGGGATTGTTATTCTGGATCAGTCGATACGATGCATCGAGAATCGGCTGGGTCGAGCGGTAGTTCTCGGTAAGGACCACGATCTTCGCATCCGGGTACTCCTTTTGGAAACCCAGGATGTTGCTAATCGCGGCACCACGGAACTTATAGATCGACTGATCGTCGTCCCCGCACACCGTCAAGTTGCGATGAGCAGCCAGCAGTTTGAGCAGCTCGAATTGAGCGTAATTGGTGTCCTGAAACTCATCCACCAAGATGTAGCGGAATCGTTGTTGATAGCGCTCCAACACGAGCGGATGCTCCCGAAACAGCTTCAGGGTCAGGGTGATGAGATCCCCGAAATCCACAACCCCGTGCTGTGCCAACAGCCCCTGGTAGGCCTCGTACGTTGTGGTAAGCTCGGTCTGCTCGGTAAGTTCTTCCTCGAGCAATTGCGCCTCTTTTGTTGCCCCTGCTTCCCCCTTGCGCTGTGAGGCAAGTTGCTCTGTGTAGGCCAGATATTCAGCTGGGGTCACATCCTCGTCCTTGGCACGGGAAAACAGAGTGAGAATCGCTTTTAGATGCCTGAGCGGGTTTCCCAATGGACGGAAGCGCTCAAGCGGCAAATCGAACAGGTGCTCCTTGAGGAAGATCACCTGCTCGGCCTCGGTGAGGATGCGGTAGTTGGGAGAAAGGCCAAGGAGGATTGCATTCTGGCGAAGCAGGCGGTCGCAGAACGAGTGAAACGTCCCGATCTGCGCTTCGATGTAGCCATAAGGGACGAGACGATCGACCCGCTCTTCCATCTCCGCGGCGGCGCGCTCGGTGAAAGTCAATCCTAGGATCTGTTCGGGTTTGGTCTTCTTCTCGGCGATCAGCCACGCGACCCGTCGCGTGATCACCGTCGTCTTGCCGGTTCCCACCCCAGCGATGATCAGAAGTGGCCCCTCGCCGTAAGTAACGGCCTCGCGCTGGGCTTCATTGAGGTCGGAAAGCAACTGCTCGCTCATCGTGGTTTCAGTATAAGAGCGCCTTTTCCAACGGGCAATGTGGCCTTTGTGCTACAGAGTTGTCGGACGAATCAGGGCTACAACACAGGATCCCTCTTTGCAGTGAATTACGCGATATCCCGGAAGCTCTTTATAGTCTGGCGGCAACCCGCTTATCCGTAAGATCTATGATGTAATATTCCTATCCAACATCGTCGGCACATCTTGTCCCTCATCGCCCGCGCCACATCGTTCTCCTCGTGGATGCCAAGAATAAGGTTTGAACATTCTTCTTGATTTGTCCAGTCACGGGGTCCGAGGAGCACAATCCTGTCGCATCGAGTCCACGGCCGCCCAGACAACAGAGCTGTCAAGCGCTATACTGTCCACTAAAACGGAGGTAACTCCACGCCTCCAGAAAAAAACTGTGCTAATTTATTTGCTATAGGACATAATTATTTCGTGATAGGATATAGTGGTCACTATGACACTGGTCAGCCTTTTTGATCGACTCTCTCCGGGCGCCGGACGCGTGCTCGCGACGTTGCACGCATTCGGAATGACCCTGTTCCGACACACAGACGAAGAGGCCCTTCTCCGATCGCTGTGCGATGCGCTGGTCTCCGCCGGGTATCGCCGTGCCCTGATCGGGAAGTCAACGGACGCCGAACGCACACGCATCCGTCCAGTCATCCAATCGGGAGCGGACGACTTGCCCACGGAGATCGACCTGTCCTGGGGCCATATCTCCCCGGTCGAACGCCTGCAAGGGAGTCCCTTCTGTCCGACTACCCCAATTGTCGCGAGAGACATCCTTCGGGATCCGCAGTATGAACGCTGGAGGGACGACGCGACGATCCACGGGTACGCGGCGGCCATTGCGTTCACAGTGGCCGTCGGGGAGGAACCATGGGGGATCCTCGTGATCAACGCGGCAGAACCCGATGCCTTCGATGAAGGGGAGCGGGTCCTGTTGGAGATGCTGGTCGGCCACCTGTCCTTCAGCTTGGAATCGTTGCGCCGTCAGGTCGCGTTGGTGGAAAGCGAAAAGAAGTACCGGCAGCTGGTCGAAAACATCGACGACATCGTCTTCAGTGTGGACACGAGGGGCTTTCTCACCTATATCAGCCCCGTCGTAGAGCGGCTCGTCGGTTGGGCCCCGGCCGAGGCGGTCGGCCGCCATTTCACGGAAGCGGTCCTGTCCGAAGACGTGACCACGGCTCAAAACCTCTTTGAGGAACTGATGGCCGGGCGGGCATGTAGCGTCGAGTGGAGGATGAAGAGCAAATCCGGAGATATCCACATATTTCGTGCGTCGGCCATCCCCAAGCGGAGCGATCTCGACGGATTCGTGGGAATCGCGCGGGACATCACAGAGCAGAAACGCGTAGAGACGGAGCTGGTAACAGCCTTTGAGGGCACGATCAAAGCACTGGGCGTCGTGACCGTAGCGCGGGATCCTTACACCGCCAGCCACCAGGAACGGGTCGCCAAGCTCGCCTTTGCCATCGCCGAGAAAATGGCGCTCGATCAGGAAAGGATTCGCGCGCTCCAGTATGCCGGGTTGGTTCACGACATCGGCAAGATGTCGGTCCCCTCGGAGATTCTCACCAAACCCTCGCGTCTGACAGACACCGAGCGAAACCTGCTCCAATGCCATCCTCAAGTCGCATACAACGTTCTCAAGAAAATCGAGTTTCCCTGGCCGATTGCGGACATCGTTCATCAGCACCACGAGCGAATGGATGGGTCGGGGTATCCACAAGGACTCGTCGGAGACGAGATCCTGCTCGAAGCCCGCATCCTCGCGGTGGCTGACGTGGTCGAAGCAATGGCCTCCCACCGGCCGTACCGTCCTGCGCTCGGGATCGAGGCAGCACTCGAGGAGATCACGGCAAATCGGGGAATCCTGTATGATTCAGACGTCGTCCTCACCTGCGCCGACCTTTTCTCACGCGGAGCCTTTCACTTCGAGGAGGGATGAGGAAATGATTCCGGGACGTGCAGCACCTGATCCCACATCCTCCGGATTCGAGGGACTCAGACCCTATTTCAGGCTGCTCGTTGAGGAATTATGGGTTGCATCCCCGGAATTCCTCGGGTGGAGGCACAACACCGAGTTGTTGCATCAGCCCGAATTGATCCACCTCAGCCCAGATTTCCACTGCCTTCCCGCCTTCGATGCGCCAGATGAAAATCTCTGTCCATGTTGTCTGTTTGCCGGTCGGAGCGATCCCCATGAATTCACCCTTGTGGGTGCCGCGCGACAACGCACGGGCCACGACTTTGTCCCCTTCGGCAATCATATCCTCAATCGCCACACGGAAGTCGGGGAAGGCATCAAGGAGCGCGGTAACCATTTGTTTGTAGCCCTCTCGGTCGCGCGGCACCCCAGGAGGAAGGGTGTGGGGAACCACGTTGGGAGCAAAAAACTCATCTATTGCAGCCACGCTCCTCTTGTTGAATACCTCCTCTATGCCACAGCGAACCAAGACCTTGTTTTCTTCCAAAGACATCCCTCATCATCTCCTTATCCTAAGAAGAAATCTCACTTCACCCTACATGCAAGCGTGGACCGACGCAAATAGCAGAGGAGCGAAGATTCATTCCTTGTCAAAGCGCATCGGGGGAGGCTGAATCCTATCCAGAACGCTGCTTGTTCAGTGCGTCGATCTCGCCCCAACATCCTCGCTCTTCGAGGGATCCGAGGGGTACAGCCCTATTTCAGGCTGCTTCTTGAGAAATTATGAGCTTCGTATCCGGGTTCTCGCCAGATTGATGTGCTATAGATCCTAGCCCTGAATTGAAAGACCAGCCCCCACAGCCCTGCGAACGGGAAGGCCCCTTGGCAGCGATTCGATTCTGGAGCATCTTGAAGGTATTACCGGGCGGACGCTTCGACTCCAAAAGGCAGGAAGGAAGTCGACGAAATAGGGTACGTGTCTCCCGATCCCCCTGGTTTGACTTTCGCGGACATTCTATACTATAATAGGGTTGAATCATACTGAAATGATACAAGAGGGAAAGATGAAGATCAGCGCCAGGAATATGCTGAAGGGCACTGTCAAGCAGATCAATCCCGGGGCGGTCAACACCGAGGTGGTGATCGAACTGCCCGGCGGTAGCCAGATCGTTTCCGTGATCACCAAGAAATCGGCAGAAGCACTGGGGTTAGCGGAGGGCAAGGCGGCATATGCCGTGATTAAGGCTTCCAACGTCATGATCGCCGTTGACTGAACGAAAAACGCAACTCTGACAGATCTTGCTTTTTTGTCGCATGAAACAAGACCTAATCCCATACTGGTGAGCTTCGTACCTGGGTTCCCGCCAGATTGATGCGCTAGATTCTGCTGCTGGATTGCAAGATGCGACCCCGTTCACTTGCTAGCATGTCCTTGGTGTCGAGCTACTCGACAGTGAGCCCCTTCTTGCTGACCCTAGCCAAGTCACCCAGAATCTTCTGCACGTCTCTGGACCAGGGCTTGATTGTGCTGTTCCAAAGGAACATAAGCTTCTTGATGTCTTTCGGCAGGCTCATTCTCTCACCTGAGTACCGATCTTGAGGCCACAATCTGCAACCTCAGAGCTCCCTCCTTGTTCTCAATCAACGTCAGTCTAACGAACGAGAAGCAAGGCAGCAAAAACGGTTTGCGTGAAGAACGGTATCTCACCAGGACGTCAGGCATACATATTGGGGCTTTAGGTTCAACGAGGATGAAGAAG